>Ga0315281_10007355_pt1 | contig 15514 bp, 21 predicted proteins | sample YL17G07_0_MG_FD_204540 | JGI IMG/M metagenome (GOLD analysis project Ga0315281, IMG submission 204540) | Sediment microbial communities from Yellowstone Lake, YNP, Wyoming, USA - YL17G07_0 | ecosystem: Environmental > Aquatic > Freshwater > Lake > Sediment | place: USA: Wyoming | collected...
TCAACGCGAGCTTAGGGTCGGTCAAGCCTTCCTCACAGCCTCCGCACCGATGTACGCCCGCGTCCTGTCCAGTGCCGCCACGTGGTATCTGATACCGTCGACCTCCACCTCGTATCCCTCCTCGCCTATGGCGGCCCAGGCCTTCAGGAACAACCTGATGATACCCTTCTTGATCGTCCCCGGCGTAATGATTCTCTCGCCCTCGTCCCTCTGGACGAAGGCCTTCTCCTCTCTGGGGAACTCCGAATAGACGGGCTGGCCATACGAATCCTCTCCGATCTCGACGAGCTTGATCACCGTGATATCCGCGCCGCGGAGCTCGACGAAGTCGCTGAACCTGAGAGCCTCACTCGTTGGAGCCATAACGTCGAAGCCTGTGCCGAAGTGTCCATATTGGAAGCTCATGACTCGTACAGCCCCACCTTGGTCACGTTGGTGACGTTCACGCCCTGGTTGACGGCGGAGCCCGTGAATCCGAAGATCTGGCCGGGTCCGATAACCACGTGATCCGTGAAGCCCTGGAGGTCTACGCCGATGGGTGTCGTCGCCTGTCCGTCGATGTTCAGAGGACCTATGGTGATCCGCTCACACTTGTTCGCGACGCCATCATCATCAATATCTATGGCGTCCCCGCCGGTCTTGTAGAAGATGCCGCCCATGACGAGGATCTGCTCTACCTTCCGGTACATCTTCATTCCGACGCCGACGGTGTTGAAGTGCTGGTTATTGTGGAATTGACAGAGACGGACCTTACCCACGGTGCCGTCGAGGGCGCCGAGCTCTATGTCGATGTTATTTGCGTAGAAGTAGTTGTTCAGGAAGTAGCTCTTCAGGATGACCCCAGCCCCGACGCCACCCTCAAGCCTGACCCCCGTCTGGACGCTGTTCTCGATAAGGTTGTCCTTGGCCCAGAGGTTCCAAGCGTCGCCGGTGCTCTGCACGTGGAAGGCGTGTCTCCGGGCTTGGTTGATGTAGACCCTCTCCATGTGCCAATCGGACACGGAGTCTAGGTGAACGGCGTCCCTATCGCCTGCCGTGGGGTAGATGGTAAAATCGTAAAGACCGCCGAAGTGGATGGTGGAGGCTGCGTCGAAGTCGATGCAGTGAATGCCGCTGGCCAAGGCGAACTCGATCATGGTGCCTATGTCGAGTCCGTGCCAGCACATGCCGGCGCCATGGATGTATACGGGCTTCTCCTCATCGACAACCCAGCCCGATGTCTCCGTGATCTTGCCCTTCGGCAGCCAGACGGCGCCGCCCCCGTCTCCGAGTATATCCTCGATGGCCAATTGGATGTTTCCGGCGGTCTTGGCCCAGATATTTCCCCGGCTGTTGACGATCCTTGTGCGATCCTGGATGAACCCCGCCGCCGACGATCCGAACCGGGCCTCGAGGGCATCTATAAGCGTGTTCCAGTCCGCGTAGTCTATGGGTGTCGGCGGATACGGCTTAGGGAACGGCATTATCCTCTCCTCCCTGTTGGCGTGTTGATCCTAGCTATCAGAATCTCGGCTTGGTTTCTCCAGTCTTGAGGGTCTCGGGTTGTCTCGGAGTATTCGCCGACGCCCCTTGACTTAGCGTCCTTAAGCCCGATGAGACTGGCCGTGATCAGGGCGCTTATGGTCTTCTTAATATTGGCGCTCCCGTTGATGTCTCTCTCCGTGATCTCGGCGTCGACTTGGACGATGAGAGCTGTTATGTCGGCGTCCTCGAGGCCGGTGTCGATGATCCGGCGGACGTCGGTGTAGGTGCAGAAGGGCATTAGTCCTCCACCCCCGCCACGAAGAGTAGGCAGTCAACATTTGTTATTCCTACCTGAGTGACCGTGATCACGTTGTTTGCGATGGTCCTCGTTATTGAGGTCCTGTCGCTTTTCTTGATGAGGAGCGCCTGATCCAGGGCCTGGCTGCTAATGAAGTCGCTTAAGGTGATCGTGTCGTTCGTGCTCACCTCTACCTCGTAGACGACCCATGCGCCTACCTCTATTTCGTCGCTTTTCAGCTGGGATGCTGTTCTCGCTACCATTCTCTTTCACCTCTCTTGAACGTGAACAGGACTTGGGGTATGTCGCTTCGCTCATACGAGTCCTCCAGGTGATAATCCAGATCCGTGAACAGGCCCACGTAGTCGTGGAGCCAGTTGTGGGGGGCCATCACCCTGATCTGACGGGGCTCCCAATACTCGAAGAGAAGCAGGCAGTCGCTCATTTTTGCGACATTCTGGACCGCGGCTTGTATGTCCTCAGGCTTAATGTGCATCAACACGGTGCGGGTTAGGGCGACATCGAACTTCTCTGCGAGGCTTTCCTTAACTATATCCAGATGCAGAAGCTCGATGCCGAGCCCATGCCTCTCGACGCGACGCTGAGCGTACTCCAGCATGTTGAGGCTGAAGTCCAGGGCCACGACTCGGGGGATCTTATCATAGAGCGGGAAGAGCTCACCCCTTCCGCAGCCGACATCAACTAGGCTTCGAGGCTTCAACTTGTCGAGGTAGTGCTTCAGGATGCCTCTTCCCAGCACATCATGGACCTCGTAGAAGGGGGCCCTGCTCTCCCAGTAGTCTTGAAGGTTCACGGCATATCCTCAACGATCTTGATGAACCTGTCGACGACGGGCTTGTCATCGTGCATCCGCTTGCAGTAGCGGTACGCCAAGGCGCCGAACTTGGCCCTAATCTCGGTTCCGTGCGTCTGGTCGCACATCATGAAGGTCTGGGTTCTCAGAGAGTCCTCATCGGGCCACTGGATGAACGGCTGCCTGAGCCCGCTCTCCTTCTCCATGATGTCGGCGACGAAGGGGTCTATCTTGCAGACCACGGGAAGCTTGAATATCGCTGCCTCGACAGCAACTAGGCCGTAGATGCCGAGGATGCAGTTGTCGAACATGATGTCGCTGCCCGCTATCATGCGCAAACAGGCATCCCATGGCGTGTTCTGGATGGGTTGAAACTCCACCCAGGGAGCGTTCCTAACGACCTCCGTTATCACCTTGTAGAAGTAGGTACTTCCCTTGATCTCGATGTTGGTAGGGGCGTGCGTCAGGATCACCTTGCTCTTGGGTTCGGCGAAGGCCGCCAGCGCCGCCTCGTCCCTCTTCGAGTTGGCGTACTTGCCCTGGATCTCGGCGAAGCTACGGCAGACGGGCATCCATTTGGCATCATTCACAATCTTCAACAGGTCGGGCGTGCTCACGAGGATCTGGAAGTCCCCGAGCAGATCCTCCGCCTGCTCAACGATCTGGGAGCCCATGTTGCGGCATTCGCTGCCGTGGAAGTACACGATCTTCTTCCTGATCTTTTTTGGGTCGAGGCCGATGGCGCTGATGAAGGGCTGAACTGCCTGGTGGAACACCACCACGTCCGCCTTCTCCGCGATCTTCTTCACCCCCTCAGCCTCGTACATGCGAAGCGCTGAGATCGTCGGGTAGTGGATGTAGTTGTCGTTCGCCCTGATGTTGATGCTATGATGCCCGAACTTGTTCAGGGCGTGGCTCAATGCGTAGGCGGCGCCCGCCGGATCCTGGATGCAAAGATTAAGAATCTTCAACCTTCCGCTTCCTCTTCGGCTTCTTATTTTGGTCTTCAATTATTTCGATTTTAACTGGTTGTACTTCCGCCGATGTTAGAGGGGGATAATCTGATGACATATTCAAATCTGGCGAAATGTACTTCTCGAATCTAATGATCTGCCCTTTTACAAGTATCCCCTTGACCAAGGCCCCTCCCTTTTCAAGGCCCTCGAAGGGACCCCATCCATCGCTGTTGATCACTTCCTCAACGGATGCCTGGAGCTTCCTTCCGATGTCGTTTCGCTTAAACCATTCAAACATTTTACGTTTTCCTCTCCGTTGGCTCGATCCATCCCAGCCCCGCAAGGTCCTGCATGTAGTTCTCGTGGGGCAGGAGACGGGCTTGGCTCTTGAAGGTCTTGAAGTGGATGAGCGCCATGCAGTCCGACCAGTAGATCGGGTACGCGCCCTCGATGATGCGCTTATAACCGTCCCGGAGGTGCCAGTGCGTGCCCTTGTAGTGCATGCCCGGCAGCTTCTCGAAGATCCGTGGATGCCACGCCATAGTCACCCTCTCAACCTCTGTCCCTGGATTATAGATGGGCATGTTGGCGCAGGCGCAGCCCGAATCGTAGACCTTCTCGAAGCCTTCCTGAACGTCGCCGGCGATCATCTCGTCGGCGTCGATGATGAGGAACCAGTCGCCGTCGGGCACGGCCTCAAGCAGCGCCGTCCTTTTCACCGCTTGGTTGGGCCAGCAGTCGTCCTCAAGGGAGATGTTAGGCTCAACCCCGTTGGACGCCTTGATCCATGTCACAGGCGGGAGGCCTCGGAAGCTCTTAATGAGTTCGAGGCTCCCGTCGGTGCTCCAGGGACGCGCTTGGGGGTCGAACTCCCTGAACCTCTCGAAATAGAGCTTGTAAGCGCCGTCTGCCACGATTATACTGTCCACATTGCCGATCAGGGATTCAAGGCAAGCTGCGAGGAAGATCCGATCGTTGTAGAGATTTATGAGGGCGTGGAGTTTCAATTTTGGCCTACTCTTCATAATTCATTGAGAATCCGTTGGGGGCTCAGGATCAGGGAGAACCATTATTATATCCTCAATCTCCGCGAGTACTGGACGATTGTTGACCCCAAAATGCTCATATATTCTCATGGCAATGCGGTAGATACCTTCGGGCGCGTCATCGGGAATCTTCCAACTCCATCTAGAGATTACATTAACATCGCCGTTGAGTTCCCCTTCCCTATTGGGCCAGGGATCTCGCAGTGTGTGGGGGTCCCAAGCCCAGAAACGCTTTGATCCTGACTTGAATCGTGAGCCGGGAGGAAGAATCACTTCGACATCGTAGAAGCCCTGATGCACAGGGCCTCTATAAGCCGCTTCGAAGAGCACAGTGTCTCCCGTAAGGTAGTTTTCCTTTTTGGAGACTATCCGCGCTTTAAACCGGTTGTTTTCTTCATCGCTCATTTTCATCACTCCTACTTTCATAATTTTGTTTCATATTGTGTTATAGAAAAATTTTAAAAAAAGGGGAACTGGTGGCTCGATAATCGGGTCTGAGACTAAGGCGATTCTACGTGGCTTGTCCAGATCCGGACTATTTCCTTACCTGATAAGATGTTCACACCGAAGGTGTGCGATGCGGTGAGTCTCAGCTTGCGGGTTGCGATCTGCTTGTCGGTCTCTATGAGTAGGTCCCTCTTGGGAGCCAGCGCGACGGCGCGTTTGGCTCTCATGAGGTAGCATAGGTCTACTGTGCCCGTGGCTACGCCTCCGGCTGTTCTCTGGGTTCTACACCTGTATCCGCCGACCACGATGTTTACGCCGTAGAGCTTCTGGACTAATCCCTGGTTGATGATGCTGGGCTCAGCGTCGGCTATGATCTGGCTTGCGACGAGCTCCTCTAGGAGTGCGCCGTAGGCGTGGGGCGTCATGTATAGTACGCAGTCGCCGGGCTTGACGGCTTTGCCTGTGACCATGAGGAGCTTGAGGGCTTTGGGGATGTTGCTGGCGTAGAAGTAGGCGCTGGCTGTTAGGCGAGTGACGTTACCCGCGTAGTTTGTGCTCGTGAGGGCGTCGATAAGGGCCATTATCTTGGCGTCCTCAGCCCTTATGCCGGCTATCGCCAAGTTCGCGTTGAGCTGCTCCATGACATTGCTATCGTACTTCTCGATCTCGTAATAGTTGATATCGCTCCAGAGACCCGCCTCATATAGTGTCGTTGAGACGCTTCCTAGAAGGCCCGTCGTCTCGGCCGAGAAGGCGTTGCCAACCGCGGCCAAGATTTGGAAGTCAGCATCCTTCACGTAGGGGATGTTTGCTGTATCGCCCGCTTTGCCCTTTAGGATCTCCTGCACCCAGACGAAGTCCCTTAGGTGTGCCGCAACCTCGTAGGCGGTGTAGTTGGGTATGGCTACCGTCCACTGCTCCGCCAGTTTGAAGGCTCCCGTCTCGCGCATGACATTGAAGGCTTCGGCTAGCATTTGGCCCTGGCTTCCGCCCGTGGCGATCACTCCCTTGCCCTTCGGGTCGCGGGGCTTCAACGCTTCCCTGATCTCGTCGATCTGTCTTTTCTGAGCTTCGATTAGGACATCTTTGAGTCCGCTGAAGTCGAGTTTCACCGCTTCTTGTTCAGACATGTTTTTCACTTTCTTTCGGGCTTTATGGGCTCAATGCCCTGACGGCTGCAGTCGCCCGCTTTTGTCAGCCAGTGACCAGAATATTTAGCCTCCAGGTCACCATGGAGGGACAAGGTGAACGCGTTCACGAGCGTGAACGCGCCGCTTGACTGTGATGCCTTAATCTAAAACTTGGAGCTCCAGGGCGTCTTGATTCCCGGGCAGGGAACAATCCTAGGCGAGCCCTGAAGGGTGCCGTTGGAAAGGTACGGTGTGGCCTCATTAACTAGGTAGCTCGTCCCGAATCTGGCGTCCCTCTTCATCGGATAGTAGATCGCGAGTCCTGCGAGTGGGGGTCTACCAGCCATGAGTTCTCTTATCTCCGGGATGCTGAGTTCTCTCGTGTATATAGCCGGCTCCGCTAGTCGACCAGTGATATAACTTGTATATCCGGACTCATTATGCAGACAGCCTATTGTGAAATCGAAGGTGTCGAGTATTATCACGCCGAGGACCCCGGCTACGCTATTATCTAGGAGACCGTCGATCACCACCTTGATCTTGTCGTTCTGACAGTCAACAATCCCCGCGACGTGATGCCATAGATTATCAAGGACCGTCTTTACTGAGGTTTGGCTTACAACAACGGCAGCGTCATCCTTGGCGTAGACCCTGACCTTGTTTGTGGCCTGACAGTTGATTTGACAGCGATTGAAGACCCCGCCGGGAGCTTTACCCGATCCTATGAGTACGCCGGTTCCGGCTGCCGGGATCTTGAACCAGGTCGCCATCGTGAAGGCGCCGGTCGCCGGGATGGTAGGTAAGTATCCTGTGTCGATGCGTTGCGTAGATGCGGCCACTAGATCGACGCCCATCCTCGGCATTTAGGGCACCTACTGGAACCGAGCGGTAACGAAGCTCGTGTTCCTGATCTTCCCGCGTCCCTCGTTGAGCTCGTCACACTTGATCTGACACCGTATGTCTATGGGCCACTCGTTGAGGTTTGCCTGGGGCCTGATATGCCCGGTGAAGGGTTTGCTCAGATAAGTGGTGTTGATGTTCGCGTAAGCGGTCGCGGCTATTAGGTTAACCCACGTGGAGCTGCTGTGATTTTTGGCGCTCCAGAGAATAGTGATGTCCGCGGTGGCGGTGCTAACTGATCTTAGGAAGGCCTCGAGGCTGAAGTATAGTCCCTTTAGCTGTCTCTTCAGCTCATCCGCGGGGCCGGTGAGAGTCGCCGTGAAGACGGTGATGTATGTGTCGGGGGTTGTGGTGTCCTTTGCGTCGCTGTCCTGAACTCCATCGGTGGCGAGGACTGGCGTGGCGATGTACGTACCGTCGTCGGCCTCGTGAAGGAATACCGTGGCTTCCTCAGGCGTTCTCTTGGCGATCTTCTCCAATAGCTCTGTTATGGACATTTCATCATCCTCTAAAGGTTGACCGTGACTTTGCCGAGGCGCTTCGCCTTCTTCAGCTTCTCCTCCACGGCGCCCTTCTCCTTTGACACATTCAGCGTCTCCTCGTGGGCCAATCTCAGGCTCTTCGTCAACTCCAAGTTGTCGGCGATGGTCCTCTGATAGCTTATGTTGGTCTTCTCCAGTTCCACCTTCGTCTTCTCAAGCTGTCCCTTGTATGCGTCGCGGCTCTCCAAGGCATCTTTAGCCGCTATTCTGGCCTCGGCCAGCTCCTCAGCGTGCTTGGTACGCTCCGACTGCCTCTCCGCGTTGAACTTATCCATGTCCTTGCGGTGCTCAGTCCGTTCAGCCTCGAAGCGGCTCAGCTTCTCCCTGTAGTCCTCCTCCAGCTTCGCAGACCTCTCGGCGATGCGCTTCTCGGACTGTGCGGATCTGTCGGCGCGTTCCTTCTCCTTGGCCTCCATCCTGTCCAGCTGTTCCCTGAGGGCCTTCACCTCGCCGGCGAGCTTCAATCCCTCATCGATCTTTTCGGCGATCTGCTTCTCGTAGTATGTTATCTTCCCGTCCAGGCTCAGCTTGTCAGCCTCTAGTTGATAGTTCCTGAGCCTGAGCGTAGCTCTCTCCAGGTCCTGCTTCGCCTCTCTGCTCGGCTGGTAGTTGGGGTCGTGTCTAGCCATCATGTTCTGGAAGAGTTTTATCAGCCTGCTCTTCTCTGCGTCAGGTATGTCTGTTCCAGGCTGCCCCAGCCTCGACAGGGCGTTACTCACGTTAGGCCAGCTTACCTCGCCGTCGGGCCACTTGTATGGTAGCTTCCTTGCCGACTTGACTCCGTCCGCCCCCTTGGCCTCGGGAGGTACGTAGGCGAAGCAGCTGTCAGGCCAGTCCGCGGCGGGATTGAAGTCCCTCTCGCCCCTCTTGTCCTCGACGTAGTCGACTCCCTTGATGTATTCAACGGGCGCGTGGCTTGTGTCGCCCGCGGCCTCTGCCCCCGTGAGGACTGATGTTCCCTCGGGCAGGGCCTCGGCGATCGGCATGCACTTGCCCAGGTTCTCATCCCAGACTTGCCCGGGTGGGCACTCCTTCGATGCGACGCACTTGCCCTGCGTCGGGTTCCAGATCATGCCGTCGGGACACTGAAAGTTCCCGTCTGGCTTGATCGGGTTCTTGTCCAGCGGCTTGTTCGGGTCCGCCGGGTCCAGTTTGGCCTCCTTTGAGAGGCCAACTATCTTCACGCTCACTTTTTTTCTCTCCTTGTGATGGCCCCTCGCTAGGGCCTCTCTCATGATGTGCTCCAGCGGGAATATCCTCGCTAGAGGGATGCCGGGCAGCGTATCCTTCGTGAGGAGAGCGCAGCCGGTGTACTCCATGCCCCTGCAGATGGGTCTTCCTCCGAGCTTGCAGTCGCACTCGAGGCTTACGTTAACAATCTTTTTTTCGTCGATGTACTCATAGAACTTCTTGTCCTTCCCACAAGCTGGGCAGACCAGGCTCTTAGGAACCTTCAGAATGGCTTCATTTGCTCCGTCCTCATAGGCGGACGCTATGAACTTTGATCCGGTTAGGGGCGTATCCTCCCAGTGGTTCAGGTTCGGTGTGATGCCGATCAGCGTCTTGGCGGCGGCTTTGAGTTCATCCTCAGTGTAGACGTTTCCGTTCATGCTCTGAAGAGGGAAGCCGATGAGTACCTTGTAATACTTATTCTCCTCATCCTCCCTATACGCCTGGATCTTGTCCCTGGCGAACCTGAAAGCCTCGAAGCTGTATCCATAGGGCTTGGTCTCGTCCAGTCCGAGCTCGTCTATCCAGTCGTAATACTCGGACTCGCCCTTGCTCTTGGATCCGTAGTATTTGACGAACTCGTCCAGGATCCTCTGGAAGTCGGGGTGACGCTCCGCCTCGAAGCTGTCCTGCTGATGTTTCGCGAACCAAGCCTTAGCCTTGGCCATGTCCCACTTCCCTTTGTCGAAGAGGTAGCTCTGGACGTCCCACTTGTCGCCGTAACGACAGTAGATGGCCTTGATGCCCTGCTCGGCGCTGATGACTATCGTCCGGCAGGTGTCCCCCGGCTCACGGTGGCCGGACCGGATGAAATCTCCAGAATCGTCCCACGGCACTTTCATTCACCTCTGGTTTGCGCATCTGGTGCAGGCCCACTTCCCATCGTCGACTCTCCAGAGTCTCCCAGGGATGGGCTCGCCGCACATTGTGCATTTGATTCTCTTGGTCCTCCGCTCCCTCCGGCGGAAGTCCCTCTCAGCTTTACTCACCATTTCATGTCAGTCTCGCGACTCTGTGAAGTATGCACCTGCAATTAGGATGGTAATTTACGAATAGTGTGTCCTCATCCATGACCATGAGGAAGGGGTACAGGTATCGGATGTAGTTCCCGTCGAAGATCCTGCCGTTAAGCTCGGCGCAGTCGTCGCATACCCTGTCGTCGCCCACGGCGATGTAGAACCACTGATCCTCTGCGCTGAAGAAGGTGGTTCCCCTCAGGTGCGGGGGAATCCTCTTCCACGCCTCGAGGACGGCCATGACAGCGACGACTGCGGCCCCGATTTCACTCCACGATGACGGTGAACCTTTTTCCAGTTCCCTCATCGGCAAGCTTCACACCCGTTGGGATTATCCGCTGATAGAACTCGTGCATCAGCTCGTTGCGCATCAGCTTGAAGTGGTCCTCGCTCTCGGGGCTCAGCTTCCCATGCGTCTGGATTCCCGAGGTCTCGAGGCTTCTGATGGCTTCGCTTCGTAGGCGGTTGATGTGGGTGCTGACGGTCGCGCCCGCGTGCTTCAGCGCCTCCTCCGCCGTGAGTTGGTGGGCCTTGAAGCCGGACTCGATGGCCGACAGGCTCGTCCTCAGTTCCTTCGGGACCTGAGCCGGGGTCGTCGCGGTTGGCGGCGGGGCCTGCTGGGGCTGATCCATGATGGGGACGCCCAGCTTCTTGATGAGGTCCTGAACCTGCGGGAAGCTCAGCGCGCCGACCTGGTAGAGCGATGCGACGTCAACCATCGTGAGGTCCTCGACGCCCGTTCGTGGGCTGCCCCAGACTAGCCTCGGCGTGGGCTTGCCGACGAGTGGCTCGAAGAGGAATCGCTCGACCCGGCGCTTGATGTACCGCTGCTCGCCCTGAGTGTAGGTCTCGATGGCCTCAAGGATGGTCTTGGCGGATGCCTCCGTCGCGTTCCTGAGGTACAGCACGAGGGGAGCGAACAGTCCCTCCGCTATCTGCTCGTCGTTGTGGGTGACGTACTCGGTGAAGTTGATGCGGGGGTCAAGCGTCTCGGCGTGTATCCTTAGCGAGTCCTTGGGTACGTTTCCGAGGAACACGTCCTGGTCGACCTCCCGATTCGTCGCCTGTTCAAAGGCCTGATCCATGATCTCTTCGGTGTCGGCTTCCCAGACTCGGAAGGGGTACCCGTATTTGTGGATGACGTCCGGCACGTCTTCAGCCATCTCCCTACGTTGCTCAATCCTCTCCGCTATCGGTTCGGCTATTGCGACTCCGTAGGGCGCGCTGGGAGTCTCCTTGCGGACGAACCTGATTATGTTGTTGAGGTCATCGCCCTCCCAGGATGCTATCGGGCTGCCCGACGTGATCTCCTGGGTATACCTGTAAACCTCGCCTGTAGGGTGTTTCCACACGTAGAAGGTTTCGGGGGGCAGGAGCTTCAGGTCTCCGTCCCTGAGTCGCTCGATGGGGCAGTTGCCCTTGCCGAGCATGACCCTGACAGCCATGGCCAGCTTCTCGTCGAGGTTGATCTTCTCGGCATAGTTATCGATGGCATTCTTATTCGGGTGTTCGGGGTTCTCGTCCTCGCCCATCTCTGTGTAGAAGCCGACTCCGGCGATCATGCCGGTGAGAGTGGTTATGGCCGTCTCGACCTCGCTGTCATTGTTGAGATCGTCGTACTTGGCCATGTTCTTTGGGTGCGGCTGCCTGTCCTCCCAGGTCATCCCGCTTGTGATCTGACCCTTCTGCTCTCTGTGAGTGACGAGTCCCCGCTTGGCGATGATCTTCTGGAGACGCTTCCCCATGATCAGTTCTCTTAACGCCTGTGTTCTTCCCATTACCATACCCTGCCTCTTCTGGAAGTGGGCGGCCCTACGAGCCTGACTGATAAGGCATAGCGTAGCGCGTCGACCGCGTGGTCCCGCTCCTTCTTGGTTGGGTCATAGCTCTGCAACTCGCTGATGAGATTAACACACCGGTGATGAACATAGAGGCGGTACCTGTCTCCGTGGAGTTGCAGGCGGCTTCCGATGTCCCTGACTCCGTCGTCCCTCTTCGACTTCGCGCCCTCCGCCCGGAGCCCCGCTCGCCTTATCTTCTCGATTGTCTGCGGCTCAGAGGGATCGCAGAGGAGAGGTCCCGCCCCGTAGGATGCGGCGAACTCCTTAGCCGCGGAGATGAGTTCCTCGTCGGTGGCCATGCTCTTGTAGAACTCATCCACCACATAAGCGCGGCCATCGCCATCGAGGCCCACCGCCAGTATCGCGGCGGGGTTCGTCCACCCAAAGTCGACGCCGTAGACCCATCTGCTGATGCGTGCCCTCTCCACGACGTCGACGACGTGCTTCGTGGAGTCGAAGCCGAGGGCCCCCTCCGCGACGGCGGCAAACCGGCCGTAGACGAAGCGCTCAGCGAGGCCTCCTGTATGGGCGGCCACCACCTCCCTTACGTACTGTTCCGGGAGGTGGTCCTTGTTGTCGAAGATGCTCATCCGATAGATGCGGCTCTTGATGTTCCGGGTCTTAGGGTCCTCGAGGAACTTGTGCAGGACGCTTCCCGGAGAGTCGGGTGTGGTGGTCCACCAGGCCCCTATGGGGTGGCCGCCGCCGCTTCCCCTGAGGCGACGCTGCAGCACCTTGATCGCCGTCTCCAGATCGGGGACGAGGCGGGCCTCGTCGACGTGGGCGAAGTCGACGTTGGAACCCTCCACGCTCTCCGCGTTGTCGAGGCTCCCAAGCCACAGGGTGCTGTCGTTGATCCAGTCGAGTTTAAGGTCGCTCTTGTTGAAGTTCCTTATGAGGGGCGATGTCTCGAGGGGCACTCCGAGGAACTTCTCTAGCTTGGGGATGAGGATCCTCTTCACCATCGGGTAGCTGGGCTCGAAGACGTAGCCCACTATCCCCGGGTTATCGATGCACCAAGAGATGTCCTCGAAGACCCCAGCCTCCGTCTTCCCGCTCCCCGTGCCGGCGATAATGGCTCTGTGCAGCACCTTGTACCGGTCGTTGTGAAAGGGGAGTTGAGCCTCATGAGGAAAATACCTTATCTCCATCTCCAGTGTCTGCATTCTCTGGTTTCCACACCTTCACGACTATGGTCTGCTGCCCCTCGATCTTCTGCTCCACCTTTCTAGGCATCATTTTGTCAAGTAGTCTGTCCCGGTACTTGAGCCTCAGCGGGATTTCAGCGATAGTTATATCTCTTAATTGGAGGCGCTTCAGTTCCTCGACATAGGTCTGAGCCTCCAAGCTGTTCAGGAGCCTGTTGATTGTACGCAGTGATACGTGCCAGTAGCCCTCCTCCGCCATCCGCTGACTAATCTCAGCATAGGTTAGGCCCCGTGTCTTGAGTTCGAGGGCTCTGGCGAGGCGGCCAGCCTTGGAAATATGGTCATTTGATGCCAACTCAAGCCAAACCTCGTCTCCGTGGAGGAGTGTACTTCATGCTGATGGTTATCCGTTTGCTGCTGCCTGATCTGCCTATGTTTTTAATGTGTTCGTAGTCCTTGGCACCTTCGTGAGTGGACTGGCGCCCCTTTCTGGTTACGACCCAGTTCGGTATCTTAGTGTGTAGGAACTGGGGGTTGCTCGTCACCATTGTTAGGGGTAGTTTTCCCTGTCGGCGGTAGTGTTCTCCTATGAAGGTCATCAGGTTCTTCGCGATCCCTATCCCCTGGTAGTCGGGTAGAACCACGATCCTCGTGATTCGGAAGTATCGGGTCTTCCCTACTCCGTGGGTTACCGCGAGGAACCCCACAGGCCTGTTCTTATAGACGGCGGCGTAGCAGTCGACGGTCCGGGGGAGCTCGTGGCTCAGATAGTGATGGTGCTTAAAGTGATCCCAGAGACGAGGGCTGCAGGGCCGTATGTCGAGTTCGATGGGAGGGTGCCGCCTTTTTTTTTGTCGAAGCCCATGTCGTCGGTGCATAGCACCCAGTCGGGCTCCAGGTAGTCGACGACGTCGTAGTGGCAGGTCACGGCGATGAACTTCTTTCCGGTGTGCCGGATGGCCTTCTGGATGGCGTAGCTGCTGACCTTCGCGATCTCCCTGTCGACTACGCTTGTGAACTCGTCGAAGACTATCAGCGGAGCGTCCAGGAGGATGGCGCGGGCTATGTCGACCCGCATCTTCTCGCCCTGGCTGAGCTGATCGTAGCTTTTCAGCCAGTCGGGAGGCGAGCTGAAGCCGACGCTGCCCAGGGCCTTCGTTATGTCGGATGAGGACAGGTACTCGGGGAAGTCGTCGAGGATGCTGGGGTGCTTGTACTCGAAGCCCCGGATATAGGCGTCGGGGAATAGTTGTTTGGCTATGGTGGATTTGCCGGTGCCGCTGCGGCCGACGATGACTCCGATTCTCCAGTCCTCCGCCTCGATGGGGAGCGTGCCTTTGAAGTTCTTCTCGAGGAGGACATCCTCGAGGGTGAACTGGCTGGCCACGCTCTCCACGCGGAAGGTTTTGGGGCGGTCCCATCTCCGGGTGATGTCGAACTCCATTTCCGTGGCCTCACAGGGTTAGGACTCGGCACTTGTAGCCTTTAGCGACCAGTTCGTCGTAGACCTTTTTCTGCTCGAGTTCGTTTAGGCACTCCACCACGACCTCGTACTGGGTCTCCACCTCTATGCTGCTTTCCTCTTCATTCGAGAGAGCCGCGTTAATCTCCTTGTCGCTGGCTACCAGGAATCTTCTTAGGTCTTCCTCGCCGCCGGCCTCGATTATGCGGAGGAACTCCTCCTGGTCGATCTCTGGGACGTGCTGGCCCTTCAGCTTGTTGAGGATCTGGCGAATTATTCGTCGGTCGACGTCCTCGACGTCGAGGCGGATGACGGGGACCTGCTTCATGCCGAGCTCCTTGGCCACGGTGAGGCGCTGCTCGCCGTCGGCTACGAGGAGGTCCCTGTTGGTGACTATGGGGACGATGAAGCCCCAGCGCTGAATTGCTTTACGGAGGGCCTGAAGCTGATTCTTCTTCATCTTGTTGGGGTTCTCGCCGTCCAACTGAAGACTGTCGATGTCTATGAGCTCTGCCTGGGGTACTTCTACGTCCAATATTTTCACCTTAAATGATAAAAATAATTGCGGAGTCTACGCCGTTTTACCCGGGTTAATCGAGGCGGCTCTGCTTGGGCGGGGGTTCTGCGAGCTCGAACTCGTAGACGGTCACGACCATGTCCGGGTCCCAGCTCCCGTTGATTCTGATCCAGGCGTCGCGGAACTCGTCGAGGCCGCTGAAGCCCTCCTTCCTGGCCTCCTCCTCGGAGACGTCGCCGAGTTTCTGGGGATAGACCTTCTTTATCTGAATGTAGTATTCGGTGTTCTTGTACCAGTTTCTCTTTACGACGTATTTTTGTTTCTCCTTTAAGAGATTCTTGTGACGTCTCCTGGTCTGCGTTTTAGCGCCGGAGATGACCATTTCGAGGAGGTCCTTCTTGAACATCATCTCAATCCGCTCCGGTGTATTTCTCTTAGGACTATGAGCTTGGCGGCGTAGAAGTATCCTCCCTCCCTTAGCTCTCTTCGGGTCGGCGGAGTGATGTTCTCCTCGTGGCTTTTATGGAAGTCCGCTGCGTGGAGGCTTTCCGCCTCCTGCCAGATTAATTCGCGGACCCAGGGCCAGAACTTTCCTTTAGTTCTATGCTTGGCCATCGGGGCCCGCCTCTTTGAGAGGCTTCTTGTCCTTGAAGTATTCTGATATGCGTTTGTGGTATAGCCAGTTGTCGAGTTTCCCGATCTC
>Ga0315281_10007356_pt1 | contig 15514 bp, 25 predicted proteins | sample YL17G07_0_MG_FD_204540 | JGI IMG/M metagenome (GOLD analysis project Ga0315281, IMG submission 204540) | Sediment microbial communities from Yellowstone Lake, YNP, Wyoming, USA - YL17G07_0 | ecosystem: Environmental > Aquatic > Freshwater > Lake > Sediment | place: USA: Wyoming | collected...
CGTTCTTCCAACCCTGGTTCGACTACATGAACCAGCCTGGGAAGAACGTGGGGCTGCTCTGCGGCTCCGAATGCCAGAACATCCAGCCGGCGTACACGACCTACTTCGGCATGACCCGCGCCCAGATGGAGGCGCAGCACGCTCTGATCTCGCCGGCCTTCGTGCCGTCGCCCAGCCCGCAATCCGTGTTCCTGGGCCAGGCGATCGACAGCTACGCGGCATGGGCCGCGATGGCCCCTTAAATTAAAGGGCCCGGCGGTCGGTACGCGGCCGCCGGGCTATCACCCTTGAACTCGTGAAGGGATAGGATTAGACTGTGAAGATGAAGATCGCAAAAATGGCCGGCAAGGATAACGTCATCGTCGAGACGGCCAAGTTCATCAAGAAGGAAGTCGGCAGCGTCGAGAACAAACTGAGGTCTGAGGCCAGGGCGATCGCCATCCAGTACACCATCCTAGGCGTCGCCATCGGGACCGTGGCGGGGATTGTCGGGACTTCGCTTTGGGAGAAGTACCTGAGCCCTCCCTCGCCTCCCCAGAGGACTGCCATCTAATCTTGCGCGTGGTGTTGAAAGCGGTTACACTTCTATAGCCCGTCCTCCCCAGGCGGGTTAGGTTTCAAGGCTTCCGCCCGGTTGAAGGCGTCAAGTGGCCGATCTGCCTGTCTTCGAACCCTTCCGGGATCTTGCCTTCAAGAGCATCCTATCGGATGCCTTCAAGGCCTTCCCCAAGAAGGTCGACCAGATCCTGGCCCGGGAAGGCTGGCATCATTTTGTAGACTTCATGGGTGCAGTCGAGCGTTCCGGGCGCGTCCTTATGCAGTTCGAGGGGCCACCCAGAGCCGAGATGCTCAAGAAGTCCGGCGATACCGCACTACGGATATTAGGCATCGCCAATACAAACGCGATGAACCAGCTCCTGTCCGGAGCCTTCTTCGGTGTCCAAGAAGGCAATCCAGATCGAAACCTTTCTAGTAAGGCGTTATTCCCTATAGGCGTAACCACCTGGCACACATTCTCGATGTATGTCCTCGAGGTTGCTCTTCAGGCCTACGCGGAGTCCACCGGAGGGATGACTCCGATGGACGCAGCCAAGCCGGATACGCTGCTATTCCATGGGTTTGCACAAGAAACTATGCAGCAAGCGCCAAATCTTGAGGAAAAAGCTCTCAAAATTGCGAAGGCATTCGGGCTTCCTACGCCAGCGCATTTGATCGCGCTGTCTTCGGCATTCTGGAGCGGAGACCTGACGCTCGAGGATCTTGACATTTCTATCGATGACCCAGGGCTTCTGACGGAGATCGTCAACCGCTGCCCGTCCAATCCGTACAAAGGAATCGTCTTTTCGGCTGTTGATAATCTTTCCTGATTAGGATATTGTGGAGCTTAGATATGATCTCCCTCGCCGAATGCGCCCCTTGCAAAGCCATGAGACTCCAGGCTGAGGCTGAAGAGGAGTTTCGCAAGCGCTTCGGCGTTGTGAATGCGCCGCCAGCCATGAAAGGATGGCGCCCCTACCTGGGCCAGGCGACGGCGATCTTTCCGGCTACAGGCGCCGCGCCAGCCCCACAGACGAATCCGTACATCGAGCAGACAAAGCTACGGCTCGCCGGGTTTGCTGCTCGCGGCGCAATGGCCTTCCCGGTAGGCATTCTGATCCAAATTGCGTTCAAGAGCCTCCGGCGCTATCGCAACGAGGCCGCGACCTTTTCGCTACTGGCGGCAGGAGTAGGCTTGACGGCCGCCCTCCTCCCCTGGGAGAGCAAGTTCCTGGATACCCTTTCTGGCCTGGCTGGCACTCTGACGGGGCTTGGATTGTCGAAGATGGCTATCCCGAGGAAGCGCGAGGACCTGGTCGTTATCCCCGCGCCAGGTTAGAATTTCCTTCCATCGAAGGTAAACAGCGGTATAATCCTTCCTCAGAAGCCATTCTGAAGGGGGATTCGTGCCTGTTGCCGGAATCAAGCTGCTCCAAATCGGGACTCCCATCCCGCTTCCTTACGAAGTAAAAATCCTCCAGGACAGCGCTGCGATCATGCAAACGATCGCCCAATTTCAGCCTGACGTGATCATGACGACGAGCTTTATCCCTGGAGTGCTAAACAGCGCCACCTTCGAGATCAGGAAGCGCTGGATCAATATACCTCCTGGGACGAAGCCAGAAGATGCGATGCGTTCGGTGGAGAACTGCTACAACTTCAATCTCTGGACGGAGCACCAGAATCAGGCCGAGAACCCTCTTATCTCGATCTACACGCCCACGCATAACACGGGGGATTATCTAAGGGAGACGTATCAATCGCTCAAAGACCAATCCTACCCGACCTGGGAATGGGTTGTGGTCGATGACCAATCCACAGACGGCACTTGGGAAAAGCTCGAAGCTCTTTCGAAAGAGGACATTCGAGTGAGGCCTTTCCGTTCTGGCAAGCGGATTGAGAAGATAGGAGCGATGAAGGACTTTGCTACCCGGCTATGTAACGGAGAGTACCTGGTTGAGCTTGACCACGATGACTTTCTGACTGATTTTGCTCTGATGGAGATCAAGAAGGCGTTTGCGTCTGATCCAAAGGTCGGGTTTGTATACTCTAATTCCAGTAACTTCTTTGAGAATGGCGGATTCCATCGTTTTGGGGATGACTTCTGGGCGCCTAGGTATAGGCACACTGAATACCGCGGCAAGAAGTGGGACGAATGCCTTCAGCCAGACGGGTGGAATCGGTTCGATGATCATCCGCTTTCTCAGTGGTTCACCTTCCTAACTGTAGGTCCAAACCATGTGAGGGCTTACCGCAGGACATTTTTTGATGAACTAGGCGGCTATAACAGGAATCTTTCAGTAGCAGACGATCTAGATCTGTTCCTCCGCGCGTTCCTGGCTTCAATGCCGCCGGAATTGGAGGGCAAATGAAAGCGGCATCATATCTCTCGAAGGTTTGCAGTAAACGTCTCGATATAATTGGCGGATCTCAATGACTGACTGGAAATGCGCCCTGCTTGATCAGTTTCTTTACGCCTACCGTTTCCGTGACGGGTGGTCAAACACCACTTTTACCCGAAACAAGTCTATTCAGGATCATGTCCAGCTTGTCCGGCAGAACTACTTTGCCAAGATCAAGGAAATGAATGATCGTCGCATTGCTGCAAGAGGCGGTGTATTGACCGGCGGCGGCGAGATCATCCTCACGATCGTCGTGCCGTCCATCCCCTCCAGGATGGAGTCTCTGTATCAGGTCATGAGCGACCTCTTCAAGCAGGCTGAAGGAAAGCCGGTCGAGGTCGTCTGCCTTCTTGACAACCGCAAGAGCAATCTGAGCGAGAAGCGCAACCAGGCGATCGAGAAGGCCAAGGGCCGCTTCATCAGCTTCGTGGACGATGACGACAAGATCGAGCCGGACTACGTGGAGAAGCTCCTCGAGGCGATCACCGCCAATCCGAAGGCGGACTGCGTCGTCTTCGACGTGCTCGTTCACGGCTATACGCCGGAACCGAAACTCTGCAGCTACGGGATCGAATATCAGCACGGCGAGAACGAGAAGGCCTATCTCCGGAAGCCGAACCACGTCATGGCCTACCGGACGGAGATCTCAAGGAAGCACAAGTACCGGAAGGACCTGTCCGCGATCAGCGAGGACACGGAATGGGCTGAGCGGGCGGAAAAGGACATCAAGAATCAGGTTCGCGTGAGCAAGGTCCTATACCACTACCTCTACAATCCGAAGACCACGACTCAGATCAGCCCGGCGCCTGGACACTCGATCGCACAGGCCAAGGGAGATCAGACGATGAAGGATGTCTCTTTCATCGTCCTTGAGGCCGCGGAGACTCCTTTGACCAAGCGCTGCATTGAGTCGATCCGGACTCACGCGCCTGGCGCCGAGGTCGTGTACGTCTCCAACGGCGTCATGGCCTGCCCCGACAGGCATGCCGATCAGACTGTGGAGTTCGACGTGAACCTAGGCTTTGCCGCCGGCTGTAATGCCGGGGCCCAGGTCGCCAAGGGCTCCGTCCTCTGCTTCATGAACAACGACGCGGCGTTCGTGGACGATACCCCGGCCAAATTGCTGAAGGCCATGGAGTCCTACGAGATCGTCGCACCCTATTCCAACCGCGCAAAGCCTCCCCAGGGCGATATCCCGAGGGAAAAGGTGCCGCCGATAACCCAAGTTGTCGACATGGTCGTCGGGCTTTGCATGATGGTCCGGAAGGATACCTTTGGGCAACTGGGAGGCTTCGATCCGGATCTTCTGACTTACGAGGACGACGAATTCTGCCGGAAGGCCGCGAAGCTGGGCTTCAAGGCCTGCGTCGTCGCCAGCACCTGGGTGGATCACGAGCGGCACGAGACCTTCAAGAAGCTGAAGCTGGACGTCAACAAGGTCATGGCCCAGAACGGCTTGATCTACAGGAAGAAGAACCCGGTGATCCGTGTGATCGTGATCGCCAAGGACGAGGAAAAAGCGCTCCCAGGGTTCTTCTCCCAGTTCGCTTCTGTCACTCGGGAATGGTGCGTCCTGGACACCGGATCGAAGGACAAGACTCTTGAGGTGGCAAGAAACCTCGGATGTCGGGTCGAAAGCGGACCTTTCGAGGACTTCGCGGCCGCGCGCAACGAGGCAGTGCGGCGCTTCGGGCCCGGGGCTGACTGGATCATCATGATCGATCCCGATGAGTGCCTGGATACGCATACCATCACCCATCTCCGGGAGCTTCTCTACCGCACGACAGATGACATCCTCTATTCGCTGCTCCAGGCGCGGTATCCGGACGGCAGCATTCGCCGCTTCGTCTCGAAGCCCTTCATCTGGAGAAACAAGCCGGGAATCAAATGGGTCTTCAAGGTCCACGAGAAGCTGATCGGGTCCACTAAGCAGGCCGTCGTCATGAACTCGATGAATACGCATCTGATCGAACTTCACGAGGACGGGCGCCGGCAGGCGGCGAGCGGCTTCTACGACTCGCTCATGAGAGCCGAACCCTACTTCACCGATCCAGCCTACAAGAAGAAGATGATTGAGGAATGGCCGATCCTCGACTATGACCGGATGGAGGATCCTCGCATCCGTCCGATCTATGCCGGACCTCTCGTTTCCGTCGTCATTCCGACCTACAAGCGGGCGGAACTCCTCAACCGGGCGATCGCGACAGCCCTGGCCCAGGACTATGCGAATCTTGAGGTCGTGGTCGTCGGCGACCATTGCCCGGATCTCGCTGAGCTCATGTCCTTAGGAGCTCCGGCTGACCGAGTCCGAATCTTCAACCTCCAGCAGAACCATGGTGCCGGCGGCGCCGTCCCGAGGAATCACGCGATCGCGGCTGCGGGAGGCCCCCTTATCGCTTACCTGGACGACGACAACGCCTGGAAGCCGAATCACGTCTCGTCGCTTTACGAAGCGATGAGAGAGACAGGAGCATCCTACGCGTTCTCCTCTATGGAAATAACCGGTACGGACCTGAAGTTCACAGAGCCCAAGCAGGGTGGCATCGACACGTCCTGCATTCTTCACCAGAAATCTCTAGTGATCAAGTACGGTGGGTGGAAACCTCGCAATGATCGTGGAGTTTTACATGCAAAAACGTGTCCGCATTATGTCAGGTGATATGGTAGGGAAGCGTTATGGGAGACTTGAAGTTCTTGAGGTATTCAAGTCAAGGGTGATGCTGGCCATATGTAAATGCGATTGCGGGAATCGTAAGGATATTCGCACTACTTCTCTTAAGCAGGGCACCATTAAAAGTTGCGGGTGCCTTAATAGCGAGTTAAGTCGAAATCGATGCTTGCTATCTACCGTAGACCTAGCAGGTCGATCTTTTTGTAAGTGGACTGTTGTTAAAAAAGAAGAAACAACTGGCGTAGCAAGATGGTTGTGCAGGTGTCAATGCGGAGCCGAACGTAATGTTCTTTCAAACAACCTTCTTAAAGGTGTGTCAAATGGGTGCGGGTGTGGTCGTACGCCTTATAACAAGCTTTCTCAAGGGGAATCTGCAGCAAACAGTTTGTTCCATAACTACCGTAGAGGTGCTAAATCTAGAGGACTTGTTTTTGAATTGTCGAAAGAGTTGTTTATCGCGATGATTCGCCAAGACTGTAATTATTGCGGGATCCCCCCAAAGCAGGTCATGAAGACGAAAAGTAGCATGCTGCTGTATAACGGGATTGATCGCGTCGATAATAACCTTGGGTATCTTCCTTCAAACGTTGTTCCATCTTGTAAGAAATGTAATGAGACTAAACGCGCTCTGTCTAAGGAGGAATTCTTCAGGTGGATAATCTCAATCTATCATCGGATCCCAAAGGAAGTACATGCGGACAAAACTGCATTCCGGGATACGCTCATGACTGGGAGTTCGTGAGCCGCTGGGTGGCGGGAAGCGAGAAGTGGGTGGCTACCAGGAAGCCGACACTAATCTACAATGCAGAGACCTGCGGGCAGCGGGAGTTCCTGGAGGGACTTGTAAAAGCATCAAAATAGGGGCTTGCCCATAAGTCATTCTCACGCTACACTTCGTTAGCCCTTTCCCCAAAGGGTCTTAGGCACCTAAGGTTTCCGCCCATGGATACGAGTCCTCATGGGAAGCGACAACTTTGAGCAGGACCTTGGAGAGCTGAGTGGACAGCTCAAGGCCCTCATGCCCACCCTCGAGCGCATGGAAGCTCGGCTTCTACAGGCCCAGGTCGCCGCGGCTGGAGACGAAGCCAGGAGCCAAGCGCTACGCAAGGAATTCGATGATCTCAGGAACAAAGTCTCTGCCAGGCTTGCCGACCTCTACAAGAAGATCGAATCTGTCTCGCTGGATAACAACAACCTCAAGAACCAGAACGGCAACCTTAAGCGCGATATCAGGGAAGCCGTCGCTAATACCGCGCGTCCTCTGATGACCAGGATCGGCGATATAGAAACGAAGTTCGCCGCCATAGAAGAGAAGAAGAAAAGCATCTGGTTGAAGGTGTGGGAAGTAGTCAAGATTCTTCTGGCCGCAGGCGTTGGAGCCGGCGTGAGCAAGATCTTCAAATAGGGGACCGTATGAACGACAAGAAGAAGGTGCTCCTGGTCGAGGACGACAACGGCATTCGAATGGCCGTGGCGAGCATTTTGGAACGACAGGGGTATGAGGTGAACTCCGTTTGCGACGGAGAAGAAGCCCTGAAGCAGGTAGACGGTGCCGATGTCGTTCTCCTGGACATCTTCCTGCCCAAGGTCACTGGCGATGAGTTTCTCAGGCGGATCCGGAAGGCTGGAAACTACGTCCCAGTGATCGTCATGAGCGCGGCCATGCAGGAAAAAGAGGGCATGGACTGCTTCAAGGAGTTCAAGATCGTCGATTATGTGGGGAAGCCCTTCAAGACCAAGGACCTAGTCGACAAGGTGAATAGAGCCTGCTCGATCGCGGACGATATCTCGGTTGTCCGTAGCGCCACAGACCGACTAAAGGGGTTTATCACCCGGCAGGCGGCGCTCTGACAAAAACGCGTTCTTCTATTGAATTTTGTAGCCCATCTCTTATAATCAAGTCGCCTTCCCCCAAGGCAACCTGTAGTGCTCTGGCAGACAATTCCGCCCAACGAGACAATATGTCTATTGGTAACTCGAAAGGCGGAGAGACAAAGCCATGACGGCTCCGCAAATTACGCCGTTTGTCGTCGACCAGACGCGACTGGGTGGCGCCGGATCATCTCAGCGCCACGGATTCAATCTGATGACCGGACCGCGGTGGAAGACGGACACTCAAGCCGCCGCGCCGCAGGCACCTGCTCCTAGGCAGGAGCTTCCTCCTCCTCCCTCGAGGCTCGGAGATCTCGGGTACGGACTCATGTCCGCCCCCGAGCTCACCAAGGCTCAGGTCCAGGAGATTCAGAATGAAGCGCCCCGGCTGATCGAGGCGATCAGGACGGAGATGGAATCCCTGAAGCTTGAGAGCAGGGTCCTGAGCCCTGAGAGCCTCCGGGAGAATCCGGACATCTATAAGTCGCTCAACGAACTGGCTCCTTACTTCACCCCGCAGGAGATGCGCAACCAGGTCATCGTCGATACGAGGGCGCTTCAGGCTGAAGCGTCGAGAGCGTTGACCGGAGCCATCGGATCGTACCTGACCGATGCGGAGAAGGCGGCGCTCACGACGGTGGTGGATGACTCGAAAGCGCTGATCGCTTATGTTCAGCAGTACGATCTTTCGCCCATCACCGGGGCCAAGTCGAAGCTTTCGGACGACGAAGTGAAGCAGCGCCTTGCCGAAGTTCGTGGCACTCTTCAAAACATCGAAAAAATCGTCGTTTCCCATGAAGCGGGAAGCGTTCCTGTCGCCGAAGAGAGCGGTAGCGCTTTAGGCACGATCCTCGTGATAGGCGTGCTTGCCGCAGTCGGCTGGTATATCGTGGATCAGCTATAGGAGGGATTATGAAGATACTGAAAATTCTTTCGTTGTCCGTGATGGCGCTGTTCATGCTGGCGCTGCCGGCCCTTGCGCTCGACCAGGCGGCTCCCGCGTCGCCGCAGACGGGCATCCCCGGTCTTACTCAGTGGGATCTGGGGACCTACTTCGGCCTCTCGGCCGCAGTAGTGGCCGTCATCGGCATCCTGAAGAAGCTGTTCCCGGCCTGGATCGACGGCAAGGAGCCTCATATCGGCCTGGCCCTTTCCTATATCCTGGGGATCTCGACGAAGCTGTTCGTCCCGGGCTGCTACAAGGATGTCAACTGGGTTATTTTTATGCTCTCGCTGCTGGCTGTCGCGGCCGGTGCGAAGTTCGGCCATGACCACCTGCTGAACGAGATTATCAAGGGAGGCAAAAAGTGAAGCGCATCGCTCTGGCATTCCTTCCGGTCGTCCTGATCTTCTCGCTTGCCTCGTGCAAGTGCTCGGTCGAGAAGGCCGCTGTCACCCAGGTCGAGAACAGCCACAAGCTGATCGCGGCCAAGCTGCTGCAATACGTCGACAAGGATGCCTCTCTCGACGCCAAGGCCAAGGATGACTGGAAGAAGCTGGTCGAAAGCGATCAGCGGAACATCGATGCTCTCAAAAAGGCGATGGAGTAAGACATGGCCATCGACTACGCCAAGATCATCGACGACCTGAAGAACTCCATCGTCGGCCCTGTGACAGACGCCGCCAGGAAGTTGCTGGCCGACAACAAGGATGCCGCGCAGTTCCTTGAGGACCGCGCGAAGCGGGTCGCTGAGCTGGGTGCCGACTATATCAAGGCGTCGGATGATGCGGCCCGGCAAACGGTCATGGATCAACTGGAAGTCGTGAAGCAGTCGATCCAGAACGAGATCTCTTCGGTGGCGGTGACTGCGTCGGCCGCGTCCCGGGAGACCTTCAAGAACGTGTTGAACGTGGCGCTCGGGGTGGTTCTGAAGGCGTTGCCGATCATCGTCTCCGCTCTTTAGGGTGTATGAAGTGTTCGATCAGTTTGACGACTACGGGGCGATACGGTGCGCGGTGGCGGACATTCTGATCGCGATCTCGGACGGGAAGTGCTCGGACGAGAGGACCAAGGAGATCCGGACTCTCCTGGAAAAGGCCGTAGACGTGGTGCATAGGAACAGCGAGGAGATCAAAGCGTGAGCGAGCCGGTCAAGGCCGTACGGAAGCCAGAGTCGATCCGCGGCTGGTATCATCGGACGACTTCGGGAGCGAGGAAATTCCTCCTGATTTTCTCTGCTATCGCCATCTGTGCGGCTATCGTCCTGTTCGTCTTTGCGCCACAATCGCTACACGCCTCAATCCAGCAGTTCAACGGGGCTTACGTCATCCCGGTTGCCGGAGGCATCTGGATCCTGGGATTCCTGTACATCTTCCTGATTCCTCAGCGCGAAGTCGGATTCAGGTCCCAGGAGTTTATCGAGGCCATGTCAAACTCGGTCCGGGATACGATCGAAAAGGAAATTGTCCCTGCCGTCAAGGTCTGGCAGCGGGTAGGCGAAAAAATCGAGGCTGAACTCCCGATCTTCATGAAGAAGGTGGATGACGGCATCCTGGAGATCCGGGAGTCGTCCAAGAAACTGTCCCTAGCCATCGAGAAGAATGAGGGTCTCGCGGCGGAGATCAAGCCGGCAGTAGAGGCCCTGCGCAGGATCGAAGCGACGGTCGAGCTCGAGATCAAGAACGGCTTCTTTGAAAACACCAGGGCCGCGCTTGAGTCGGTGCGGTCCTTGGGGGGCATCCCGGGAAACGGGGCTCCCAAGGAAGAGGCCACGGAAGATCTCAGTTATGCCCTGAGGTCGATCCAGAAGAATAAGGCCATCAGGAGGACCTCGTGAGCCGCGGCATTAGGTGGATCCCGGCAAGGGCGACCGCCGGCATGGGTCAGACGACGCCCGTTGGGAATACCAATGAACAGCCGGCTCCTCTGGCGGATCCTGCGATGATGAATAAGCTGATGTACGGAGGACTTGTTCTTGCCGGGTTGGCGTTGATATGGGCCTTGACGTTTGGCGCTACCCCGGATCACGACTAGGAGCTTGGAATGAGAAGCCTGTTTTCCAGCGCGCCGTTCACGAGGTTCGATCTCGGGAACCATGTCCTTTCCGTGAGACCTCAGTTGGGGTTCTCCTTCAAGGACGTCCTCTCAACGGTTGGCTTCGATGATTCGGATATCAGCAAGATCCAGGATCCCGCTGCCAGGGAAGAGTTCAAGGCCGCGCTTGAACGCTGCAGAGGGAAGGGCCTGGAGACGACCCAGGGCATTGTGTGCATGGCGGAGTTGAGCGCCAAGGTCTACGCCAAGCTCCAGGAACAGGGCAAGATGCCCCTGACGCCGATGCAGCCTGTTCAGCAACCGAGTTCCTTCCCGTTCATTCCGGTCCTGATCGCGGCGGCCGCGGCTGGCGGCCTGATCTGGTTCCTCGCCACGAGGGCAAAGAAGTAATGTTCGGACAGGGCGGTTTCAGTCCTATGGGTGGGCGTCCGGTCCGTATGGGCCAGGAAGCGCCATCGACTTCAGCGGCCTGGTGGCCGACGGAGGGGCTGTCGGCAGCTCAGGCCTGGGACGCTCTGATCGCACGGGTGTCTCAAATCGCGAACGAGGGAGCCCAGAACGAGATCCTTAAGTGGGTCGGCCGTTCGGACATCCCAGGCAGCCCTGCCGAGCGCTACAAGGTGATCGTGGACGATCTCAACAGGAAGTTCACTCCGTCCACCGAGGGGCAGATCAGCGACCTCAAAAAGCGCGTGGATGTTCTCAAGTCCTATGCTGGCGAGCTCGAAGCAAAGATCAAGAGCGCGGAACAAGCGTACGGCATGCTGTCGGCTTCATCTGGAGCCGGAAGCACGCCGGGACATGACAGGACGATGGAGTACGTCGCCGGGGGCATTGCGCTCCTCGGGCTCATCGTATTGCCAGTGATTCTGGATTAGCGGAGGTCCTTACCATGTTGGTCAAAGTGAAGATGAAGGCGAGCGGAGCGTGCCGTCGTGGTTCGCGTCACGTCAAGGGTCGCAAGGGCTGCTGGGGCAAGCGCGGCGGCAGCATGGGCAAGAAGCGGTAAGAACCTCCGAAGCTTTCGAGCCTCCCCTTCCGCAGGGGGAGGCCGGAAACTTCTTTGTGAGATTTTCAAGAAAAGGAGAATGGTATGGGCCTGGAAAACTTCAAGCCTGCCGGCGGCGTGCAGGTGAGAGCGTTCGAACTCGCGGGACCCTCGGGTCCTCCTCAGGGCGTTCCGATCGGCAAGCCGAACGGTCAGTACACCCAGCCGATCCTGGCGCAGGGTCAGCAGCAGGTGATCCAGCAGCCGATCGGCCAAGGCGGCATGTTCGGCGGCGGAACTCCTCAAAACGCCCCGAAGGGCGCTCAGCCCGTGGCTCTGGCCGGAGCTCCCATGATGGGGCAGAGCAATCAGCCGAGGCTCCCGCTGTCGCCCAGTCAGCAGCAGCCGGCGCTTCAGGGCCCCAAGGCTCCGTCGGACACGGAAGTCCACATCATCAAGGTCGAAGGGAAGGGCCTGGACGGCAAGACGTACGTTGCCGAGTTCGAGGCGATGTTCCCGCGCGGCACGAAGGTGATGGGCGTCACGGAGGTCGAGCCCGGATAAGGAGGCGTGTCGTGAATCTGCTTCTGGATCCTGGCACCGCGGCCAAGCTGGCTGAAAAGACCGCGCGGCTGATTCTCGCTGGACGAGAGCTTTCGTCCTTCGGAGAGGAAGACCCTACGCTGGCTGGAGAATGCGGCGTGGAGATCTGCTCTCTTGAGGCCAGAACTATTCTGTCCAGCGGCGCTCCAGCTCGCGTGGCTCAGATGGCCGGCGAAGCAGCCAGAGGCAGGCGTCAGGTGACGGTCTCGTCAGGGGATCTGGAGACGCTGTCGCGGCTCGAAGCCGTGGTTGCGATGGGCTCTTCCAGGATAGGGCTCAAATTGGCGACGTTAGATGCGTCGGCTTCCCAGGAACCCATGGCCAAGTTAGGCACCATGATTGGTCTTGCGACCGGGGCGGCTGGATTCATTCGGAGTCTTCTCTAATGGGCATGGAACCAATCATTCAGTCCGGCAGCGGTCGCAAACTCGTTGTGGCCCAGGCTAAGAGCGATGAAAAATGCGTTCATGGCAACGAAAAGGGCATGGGATGCTGCGGCTACGACGAGTTGGCGGTGAAGCCCGCCACGACTCGGCCGATCACGTTCGGCACGAGCCTCCCGAAGACCAAGACGAATCCCGTAGAGCAGCCGGAGCCTGAAATGGGTTCGCGGCCGCGGATCCAGGCCAAGGCGATGCCTCAGGCCGAAATCCAGCTTCCCATGTCTCAAGGGATTCCATTGCAAGGCGGCATGGGTGGTCGCATTCCCGACAACAACATGGGAATGGGGGCTCAGGCCCGTAGCTTCTTCGACGCCCCCAAAGCCTCCCCATCGGCTCAACAGCGTCCAAGAGTACAGGCGGTTGCGATGGGCCAGGACGCGAAGCCTGAGGCCCCGGCACCTCCGCCTCCAGCACCGCCCTCGCCACCGAAGGTCGAGGCGATTCTGAAGAGAGAGGCGCCTCCCGAGGGGATCACGAAGAGCGAAGCAAACGACCTCGCTCTCGCCCTGAGTCCTGCGCTTGAAAACTCCGGCCTGGCCCTGACGGAGGGGGAACAGTGTTTCGGGATCGACAATTCGACTCTGGTCAAGGGGACCGGTCTGCGTGACGGACTTGTGAAGTTTGCCACGACCGCTTCGGATAGCGCCCGACTTCAGATCGAGCCGAAGGACATCGCTATCATGGAGCAAGTCCTTGATTGCAGTTCGATCTACCTGAACAAGAAGAAGGCGGACAGCGCCAAGATTATGGCTTTCGCAGCCGGAGGCCTTCTCGTCGGCGTTGCTGTGTTTTTCTGGGTGAAATCATGATGGGACCGACTCGGATTCCAGTGGTCCATAACCGGGCCTTCGGTCATGTCGGGCTATTCCAGAATGCCCCACAAATTGGGGTACGCCAGCAACTAGGGAACCCGATGGGGCCGATGGGCGATGGCGCGACCATCGACTATCAGAAGGCGAAGGCCTATTACGACGGGATCAGGAACAACTACGACGCCCTGGTCTCTCTGGTCGGGGACTGTGCGGAAACCGTGCTGGCTCAAGCCAAGACGGCTTACGAGGACGCTCAGAAGGCTTGGACTTCTTCTCAGCCGACGAGGATCTAGATATGAGATGGCGTCTGTGTCAGTGCGAGGTCAACGGCTTGGTCCGTCCCACGAACGGTCCTCTTAAGATCAAGAAGACCGATATCAAGGACAAGGACGTGCTCCGGGCGACTCTCTCTGGACCACAGGGCGGAACCGCTCATACGGTGCGCGTCGAAGGGAAATACTTCTACGTGGGGCCGAAGAAGGACATCATGGAGGTCCCAGCGGATACGCTGACCGACGCCCTCCATGCGGCGGTCTTTATCCGGAACGAAGAGATCAAGAAAAAGAAGAAGGTGGGCTTCAAAAAGCGCCCGATGCCGCACGTGTCAGTCAAGAAAATGAAAAGGGATTAGGAGGAGCCATGATCACCGTTGCTACGATTTCTAAGGCGGCACCGGGATGGAGCCCGTCGCCTTTCCAGGCCCCGGCCTTGAGGCCCAGGCTGGCCCAGACGGTCGTCACGTCGCCCGTGACGCCTCCTGGAGGCACCGTTCCTGGTACCCAGAGGCCGCCACTGATCGACAGCGCCCTGGTGAACCTGGTGTTCGACGCGCTGGGAGCCACGGCCTGCGGCATCCTGGCCTACGGTTCCAACATCATGGGCAATACCAAGTGGACGATCGCCTACACCGTGCTGACCGTGGCTCTTGTCACCAGAGGCGTCAACAACCTCTACAACGTCAGGGAAAGGTAAGGGATGACGATGAACGGAAGAGGATATTCGATGGCCTGGGCTCCGGCACCTAACCGGCCGCTTCCCACGCCATTCATCGGTTCGAAGGCGATTCTCGGTCAGCAGAAGGCCGGCTTCTTGGACTCGAGAGAAATCGCCATGGGCGCGGACCTGGTCACGACGCTTTCGGCTGCTTACCTGGGATGGGGCACCGGGCGTAAAAATAATCGCTGGAGCACCTTCTGGTGGGTGGTCTCTGGGATCTCGCTCGTCAAGTTCCTCCACGACAGCTCGCGCCCGTACTAAAGGAGTCCGGCCATGAAGATCAGACTCTCGGGAGTTCCCGTTGGGACCTGCTTTAACGACAAGCATGGCGAACGGAAGAAGGTGGCCGAGAGGAAGGTCGCGAAGGTGAAGGCCAACGGGCGGGTCAGTATGCGGAAGATCAAGGGAGATCCTGAGGTTGAGCCGACACCCTGCAGCCTTCGGCTCTTCGGGGTCGGTCTCCGGCGGCATCCCGACGTGATGGTCGAGGTCGGGGACGGCAACCTCCTGAAGAAAAGGGATCGCAGATGAAGAAGAGAATTCAACTCGGCGCGAGCGAACTGATCGAGCTCGGCCGCGCCTGCGGCCCTGGTCAGATCCTCCGTCACGGGTACACTCGCAAGGACGGGACGTATGTCTCTCCTGGCTGCGTGAAGGACCAAGGCGCGCCAGGCCGTACGCCGGCATCCCAGAGAGTCCTGCCGGCGCCGAAGCCGGGCTCGCTCAAGGGATGGAAGGCGGCGGACAGCGCATCGAAACGTCATGAAGCGCTCAAGAAGGCAGTCAAGGCCGAGGGCTGCCGCCCTGTGATCAACAGGCTGACGCTGGAGCGGAATTTCACGTACCGGACGTCGCCGAAGACCTCCCGGACCGCCGCGGCGGATGCCGAATGGCTGCATGACCGCTCGTTCTGCAAACTTAAGAGCAAGAAGCGATAGGAATATGCTGAAGGCGCGCCCTCTCGTCCAGAATTCGGTCTTCCCGCTCCGAAGTGGTCCGTTCCTCGGAGCCGAGGAACTGATCGAACTTGGACAGACCAAGGCGCCTGCCGTGACGCCGGCTCCTGGAGCTCCCAATCCGATGCGCGTGGTGCAGATCACGGCCGAAGAGGGAGGCCTCGTCATCAAGACGGTCGAGAACATCGTCAACTTTGCCCAGGCTTTCCCGATCGAATTCACCTCGTACTGCCCTACGG
>Ga0315281_10007357_pt1 | contig 15513 bp, 14 predicted proteins | sample YL17G07_0_MG_FD_204540 | JGI IMG/M metagenome (GOLD analysis project Ga0315281, IMG submission 204540) | Sediment microbial communities from Yellowstone Lake, YNP, Wyoming, USA - YL17G07_0 | ecosystem: Environmental > Aquatic > Freshwater > Lake > Sediment | place: USA: Wyoming | collected...
AGGCCTATACCGCCCGTCGTGTAGGGGCTCGTGTCGGGCACGGCGGCCTTGCCGAGCAGCGGCTTGATAATCGGCCCCGCGACAAGCTCCGCCAGTTGCTCCAGCTCATCGCGCGCTCCCAGGGCGCCGGCGCCGGCCATTATCGCGACGCGATTCCCCATGTTGAGAATCCTCGCGGCCCACTCCAGGTCTATCAGCGGCGTGCACTGGTACATCGGCGCGAAGATCTCGCCGCTGTGGCCCGGAACATTGGCGCGGGAACGGTGGCCGTCCGACGAGTCGCTCTGCGTGTCTTTGGGGATGACCAGGCAGGCGACGCCGCGTTGCGTCAGCGCGCGTCGCACGCCTTCGTCGACGGCGTTTTCCGCGTGCGTGGGGCCGGTCACGAGCTCGCTGTAAACGGCGACGTCGGCGAAGACGCGCTCCAGGTTGACGTCCTGCTGGTAGCGCGTGCCGATGAGATCGTGGAAGGTATGGCCGGTGACGGCGATGACCGGTTGGAGGTCCAGCTTAGCATCATAGAGTCCGTTGAGGAGGTGCAACCCGCCGGGCCCGCTCGTGGCGATGCACGCGCCCAATTTGCCGGTATACTTCGCGTAGCCACAGGCCGCGAATGCGGCCGACTCCTCGTGCCGGACCTGGATGAAGCGAATCGCCTCGCGGTGAGTGCGCAGCGCCTCCATCAGCGGATTGATTCCGTCGCCCGGAATGCCGAATATCGTGTCGACGCCCCAATCGATGAGCCGTTCGATTACCAGGTCAGCCGTTGTCTTCGCCATGACTGCGCCTCCTTCGGGCACAACCCCGCGACGACGCGAGCGGTCGCGCGGGTTTGAAGCTAGACTACGGCCCGGATGTGAACGCAGCATGAACCAGGGTATCGACTACGTAAACAGGCCGTGAAGGGACGCTGAGCAGGCGCCGGCTGTCGCTCCACAGTCGACATCGCAGCGGGGATGATACGGGAAGCCCAGACAATGCTTTTGGGGTGTTCAGGTGTTCGGTTACCGCCCGATGATCATTTATGGTGCTTTTTCTTTGTCAAACCGACTTGCGCGCTTGCCCAGGTAGTCTTAGCATTACAGAAACGTGTTCAAACTTGATCCGAAAGGAGGCTGGCTAGTCCGCTTCGAAAATAGATAACCAGTTAACTGAAGGCGCAAGTGCGCATACCCCAAAGGAGGTACCTAATGGGGGAGAAAAAGCTAGGATTTCTGGTCCTCACGGCACTCACCGCCATCCTGACCTTTGCGGTTGTCGCCTGTGGTGGCGGCGAGAAAAAGACTTCTGTGGAGACTCCAAGCGCCGGAGGGGCGGCACCGCCGGAGCAGCAAGTACTGGTCGCTCAAAGCGCTGAGCCCGAGTTCTTTGACCCGCACCGCTCGAACTTCGAGCAGGACATTGCCGTGGAGCGCGCGCTGTTCCGCGGCCTCTACCAGCTCGAACTGGATTCGAACGACAACGTGGTCGCTATGCCGGCCATGGCCGCCGGCGAACCGCAGGTCAGCGGCAACGTCTACACCATCAAGCTGAAGGACGGCCTGACCTGGTCCGACGGGAAGCCTCTCACGGCGGGCGACTTCGAGTACAGCCTCAAGCGCGAGTGCAGTCCGGACGTGGCAGGCCCCTACCAGTATGTCCTCGGCGCGGGCATGCTCGACCTCGCCGGCTGCGACGCCTACTTCAACGGTGAGGGCACCGCTGACGACGTCGGCGTCAAGGCCATTGACGACACCACGCTCGAGATGACCCTGAAGGCGCCCAAGCCCACATTCACGACTATCATGTCACTGTGGGCCACCTTCCCCGTGCGGCAGGACATCGTCGAGAAATTCGGCGACAAGTGGACGGACCCGGCTAACATCGTCGTCAACGGCCCCTACACCCTGACCGAGTTCGTGGCCAAGGACCACGTGACGCTGGCCCCGAACCCGAACTGGGCGCTGGAACCAAAGCCGCTGATTCAGAAGCTCACCGTAAAGTTCATCGACGATCAGGAAGTAGCGTTCCGCGCTTTCCAGACCGGTGAGCTGGACATGACGAACATCCCGGCGACAGAGATCCCGACGATCCAAAACGACCCGAACCTCAAGTCGCAGTACCTGCAAATCGGCTCGCTCCGTATCTGGTCCATCGAGATGCAGTTGAACAATGAAGTTCTGAAGAACGAGAAAGTTCGGCTTGCTCTGTCCCGCGCCATCGACCGCGAGTCGCTGGTGAAGGTCGTCTACAACGACGCCTACCTGCCTGCCACTTACTGGCTGGTGAAGGGCATACCGGGCTTCCAGGGCAACGGACCCTTCGAGAACATCATCGGCTTTGACGAGGCGGCGGCCAAGCAGGCGCTTGCCGATGCCGGCTACCCCAACGGCCAGGGCTTCCCGAAGCTCACGATCACCGTTACCGACAACCCGGTGCGCAAGGCGGAGGGGGAGTTCCTGCAGCAGGCCTGGAAGCAGATCCTTAACATAGACACCGAGATCCAGGCAGTGGACGCGAAGACCCGATCGTCCACCTTCAACTCGAGAGAGTTCGAGCTCTTCCCGGGCGGCTGGCAGAACGACTACCCCGACCCTGAGAACTCGCTCATCGGCCTGTTCGACACGGGCGGCGGCAACAACAAGTACGACTGCAGCGACGCGGACATCGACGCCAAGCTGTCGGCGGCAGGCGCAGAGACCGACAACACGAAGCGCATCCAAGACCTGAAAGACGCTGAGACGCTGATCGTCACCAGGCTCTGCGGAGCGGCCCCCATCTGGCAGGGTGCCTTCCTCTACCTGGTCGACCCGAAGGTCGGCGGCGTTCGCGCCAACGGCGCCATCGACGCCTCGATGCCCGGCAACTGGTGTCCAGAGTGCTGGTTCATCAAGGCCCAATAATATCCCGTAAAGTTCCGGCTGTGTAATATGGATGTGGGGTCTGGTTCTCCAGACCCCACATCAGCTAAAGATGACCAGTTACATCATCAGGAGAATACTGCAACTGATCCCGGTCCTCTGGGCCGTGGCGACGATTACCTTTATCCTGATGCACATGGTGCCGGGCGGGCCGTTCACCCAAGACAAGGCCCTGCCGGCGAACATCGTCGCCGCCCTCAACCGGCGCTATAACCTGGACGAGCCGCTGTGGAAGCAATACCTCCTCTATCTGTGGAACCTCCTCCACGGCGACCTAGGGCTCTCCTTCCGCGGCGACCGCGACGTGTCCCAACTGATCCGCGATGGCTTCTTCGTGACGGCGCAGTTGGGCGTGCTGGCGTTCATCGTCGCCGCAGTGGTCGGTCTGGGGCTGGGAATCTTCTCGGCCCTGAACCAGAACGGCGTTCTCGACTACGTCGGCGTCTTCTTCGCCACCGTAGGGGCTGCGCTGCCGAACTTCGTGATGGCCTCGTTCCTTATCATCATCTTCGCCGTCAAGCTGGGGTGGTTCCAAGTGCTCGGCTGGGGAGGTCCGATCCAGTTCAGCCAGGCCCTCGATCCTTCCGCCTGGGAGTGGAAGAAGATGGTGCTTCCGGTTATCGCGGTTAGCACGTTGCCGGCCGCATATATCGCGCGTGTGACCCGTGCGAGTATGCTAGAAGTCTTGAACCAGGACTACATGCGCACTGCCCGCGCCAAGGGACTGGCGAATTTGACGGTGATCGGCCGCCACGGCTTGAAAAACGCCCTCATACCGGTCCTCACTGTCATGGGGCCGATTGCCGCCGTCCTCGTGACCGGCTCCTTCATCATCGAGACGGTTTTCGCGATTCCCGGCGTTGGAAGGGCGTTCGTAGACGCCGTCGCGCGGCGCGACTACGCGATGATCATGGGCTCGACGCTTTTCTACGCCGTGATAGTCGCCGTCGCCAACCTCGTCGTCGACGTGCTGTACGCGGCCGTAGACCCAAGAATACGCTACGGCAGGTAGAGATTTGCAGGAACTGGAGCTCGGCGCGGAGATAGTCGAAGAGGCAGGGTGGGACCTGCCCACGCGTGAGCGCGGCCTCTGGAGCGACGCGTTTCGCGCGCTCAGGCGCAACAGGCTGGCCCTCGCGGCCCTCGTAATCCTGTTGGTACTCGCGGCGCTGGCCATCAGCACCGACTTCACGCATCTCATCTCTCGCTACAGTCCCTATGACCAGGTCTATGCGCACGTGCAGGAAGGGCCTTCCTGGGCTCACTTCTTCGGCACCGACAACCTCGGCCGCGATAACTGGGCCCGCGTCCTCACGGGCATCGAGATCTCCCTGCAGATCGGCATCGGGACGCAGATAATTGTGCTTTTCCTCGGCTTACTTGTCGGCGTTACCGCCGCCTTGGGCGGTCGCACAAGCGACAACATCCTGATGCGCATCACCGACATCACCTACGCGTTCCCGGACCTGCTGTTCATCATCCTCTTGAGGTCCGTTCTCTACGGGCGCGACTGGCCGGTACTGGGTGAGCCGCGCCTCCAGGTGATGCTGGCCATCGCCATGGTCAACTGGGTGACGATCGCACGTCTTGTCCGCGGACAGATGCTATCGCTGGCGGAGCGCGACTATGTCATGGCGGCGCGGACGCTGGGCGCCAGCAACTGGCGAATTGCCACGCAGCATATGCTGCCGAACACGTTGGGTCCGGTCATCGTCGCTTTTGCCTTCGGCATACCGGTCGCCATCTTCGCCGAAGCGGCGCTGGGCTTCCTTGGCCTGGGTCTGCCGCCTCCTACGGCGAGCCTCGGACGCCTAGTCTCCGACGGCTACGTGTACATTCAGGTGAACCCCTGGATCGTCGCCTTCCCCGCCGGCGCCATTGCCCTGCTGATGCTGAGCTTCACCTTCCTGGGTGACGGCCTGCGCGACGCCCTCGACCCGCGCCAGCGCTAGCTGACCGCCGCCCTCATCGCTCTCCGCTACCAGCCGCAGAGCGGAATGTGGCGTGCTATCATATTCATGGAGAGGCTGTGCATGGACCTCATCGACGAGACGAGGCGCGAGCAGGCGCGCTACGACCGGCAGGCGCGCTGGTACGACGTCGCTGTGGCGCCGGTGGAGGCGCTGGTGTTTCTGGGACTGCGACGACGCCTGTGGTCGGCGATCGACGGGACGCGGCGCGTACTGGAGATCGGCGTCGGCACCGGCAGGAACCTGGCGCATTACCCCAAGACGTCGAGGAGCGTTGCTCTCGACCTCAGCCCGGAGATGCTGAAGCGGGCCGCCCGCAAGGCGACTCGCGACGGCCGGCGCGTCGACTTCCTCCTCGCCGATACGCAGCATCTCCCGTTCAAGGACGGCGTTTTCGACATCGTCATGGCGACGCTGGTGTTCTGTTCGGTGCCTGACCCGGTGCGCGGCCTGGCGGAAGCGGGGCGGGCCGTACGACCGCAGGGACAGGTTGTGCTGCTGGAGCACGTCAGGGCGGAGAACGGTGTCCTGGGAAAGGCGATGGACGCGTTGAACCGGCTGACGGCGCGCAGCGGCGAATACGTGAACCGCGATACGGCCGCCAACGTCAGGAAGGCGGGGCTGGAGGTAACGCACGAAGAGAAACACAGAATGGGTATCGTGAAGCTGCTGCGCGCGCGACCGCGCGTCGAAGCGGCAGCGAAAGGAGAAGACAATGTGGTGGCATCATGAGGGGTTCGGCTGGTTTGCCGTCTTCGGCGGCCTACTCTGGCTGATCCTCCTGGGAGTCATCATTTACATGCTGATTTCCTTGCTGGCGCCCAGCCGAGAATCCGGGCGCCGCGAGGAAGACCCGCTGGAGATCGCCAAACGGCGCTACGCCAAAGGTGAGATTATCCGCGAGGAGTTCGAGCAGATCCGTAAGGACCTGACAGGTCGCTCGCCGCCCGGCTAGGCGCGGCAGGCAATGTAGGGGCGCACAGCGATGCGCCCTTACGCGCGAGAAAGGGCGAGAAGAGCCGGCCTATCATGCACGCGGACTAGCGCGGCGCCGGCAGCCAGACTGTCGATGGCATCCCGTTCGACAGGCGGCGCCTCGGGCACGATTCGCAGGTCCGGCGCGCGGCCCAGGGCGCGTACTGCTTCATCGGCGATCGCGGACCGCGCGACGAGCAGGACGTCGCGGCCGGAGTTCCAGATGTCTACGGCCTCTTGCCGGATGCCGCCGCCGGCCAGCTCCAGCGGCCCGAACTCGTCGACGACGATAAGATCGAACCGCTGACGCACCGCCTGCTCAAGTGCCCCCCGTGCCAGGTCCAGGCCCTGTCGCATGATGACCCAGCGACTCCCATGGCAACCGCGAACGCTGTCATCGCAGGCCAGGCGCGTCATAGGCGCGCTGCGCGCCGTGGCCAGGTCGACTGCATCAGCGCCGATGCGGCAGCCGTCAAAGTGCACCGCCGGAGCGAGCACGCCGCCCACACGGGCGCCGTCCAGCCGCGCCGAATCGATTATCATTTGGCAGAACGTCGTCTTTCCGCAGCCCGGCGAACCTGTTACCAACATCCTCATGTCACACCACCACCTCGGATGAGAGATTGCTTAGAAAACGCTTCTGGCGGAAACGGCAGCCGCTATCGACCAGCAACAGAGCGCCCCGCCCAGGCCCGCGAAGCGCATAAGGGCGGGCCGGCGCACTGCAGGAAGTCGAAGGCCGATGGTACGCCGCCAGCGGGTCATCCTCATTGTCTCCTTGCCAGGCGCTTTCGGCGCCACGCCGCGTCGGTTAGCAGGGTACTATGGCGAAAGTCTACATTCGGAAGGTGCATCCCTTGTGAAAGCCTGCACCGCTTACATGAAGGAAGCATGAATTTACGCCCACACCGGCCGCTCTCTCGGGCCCGCTTCGAGCCTTCACGCCGAATTTACGGATCGTCGCTGGGTCTCCACGCTGCATTCACACGCTCGCGGTAACGTTCTTACTGGAAGGAGGATTCTTACGATGTTGCGTAGCATGAAGGCGCTCTTGAACTACGGTCTTCTGGCGACCGACGGGAAGATCGGCGCCGTCGATGACTTCCTGTTCGATGACGACACGTGGACTGTGCGCTACCTCGTCGCGAACACCGGCGGCTGGCTGAGGGGACGGCTGGTGCTGATTTCGCCGGCGGCGCTCAAGCAGCCCGAATGGCAGTCTCATCTCTTTCCGGTGGACCTGAGGCGCGACCAGATCGAGCAGAGCCCGAGTATTCTGGCGGACGCGCCCGTGGCCCGCCAGAAGGAGCTGGACCTGGCGCGCCACTACAACTGGCCCGTCTACTGGGCCATCGATAGCCTCGGCGGCTTCGGCGCGGCGCCTATCGTCACGCCCATCGAGCTGCCGCAGGGGCAGGCCAAGCCGGCACAGAAGGAAGGAAATCCTCATCTTCGCGGCGTCCGAGAGGTGCGGGGCTACCGGATCCACGCCACGGACGGCGACATCGGCCACGTGGACGATTTCATTGTCGACGACACGAACTGGGTAATCCGCTACATGGTGGTGGACACGCGGAGCTGGCTCCCCGGCCGGAAGGTGCTGCTGGCCTGCGACTGGATCGAGGAGGTCAGTTGGACGGACGCCAGGGTAGCCGTGCGCCACAGCCGCGAGGAGATCAAGAACAGCCCGGAGTACGACCCGTCGGCTCCCGTGAACCGGGAGTACGAGGAGGTGCTCCACGATTACTACGGCAGGCCGAGGTACTGGGAGCCTCGTGAGCAACCGGTCCGTTCCGGCAAGTCAAGTGGAAAGAAGTGACGGCGGCGACGGAATCGACCGTGCGCCGCCGCTTCAGCTTCCAGTTGGGATGGAGGCAGGAGGAACAAGAAATGATGGAAAAGAACCTTAACGGATTGCGTGTGGCAATCCTGGTGACAAACGACTTCGAGCGCGTGGAGCTCACGGAGCCACAGCACGCGCTTGAAGGGGCGGGCGCGCGGACGGTCATCGTGTCGCCTCAGTCCGGCCAGTTGCAGTCGCTGAACCACGACGTAAAGGCCGACGTGTTCGAAGTCGACATGACGCTCGATGAGGCGAACCCTGACGACTTCGACGCGGTCCTGCTCCCCGGGGGCGTCATCAACGCCGACGCGTTGAGGATGGTCCCTAAGGCGCAGGAGTTCGTGCGTGGGATCGACGAAGCCGGCAAGCCGATAGCGGTCATCTGCCACGGTCCCTGGCTGCTGGTCTCCGCAGGGCTCGTCCGCGGCCGGACGCTGACAAGCTGGCCGACTCTGCAGGACGACATCCGCAACGCCGGCGGACACTGGGTCGACAGCGAGGTGGTCCGCGACGGCAACTGGATCAGCAGCCGCGGCCCGCGCGATCTGCCGGCCTTCAATCGTGAGATGCTGTCGCTGTTTGCCCGGTCGAGAGGAAGAGGCCGTATGGCCGCCTGAACGCGTGTGGGGCGAGCTTCTCAGCCGCAGGAGGCATTTCGCAGGGAGCTCGCCCCGCGCGCCCGCAGTACAGTTGGAAGGAAAGACGTCATGGCTGTTCGAATTCGACGCGCTTATGATCCGCCGCTGCCGGAGGACGGCCGCAGGGTACTTGTCGAGCGCCTCTGGCCGCGGGGCATCAAGAAGGAAAACCTGTTCATAAACGCCTGGCTCAAGGAGCTGGCGCCCAGCGACGAGCTGCGGCGCTGGTTCGGCCACGACCCGGACCGCTGGCAGGAGTTCCAGCAGCGCTACCGGGAGGAGTTGCGCGGCATCCGCCAGCAACAGTTGCTTGACGAACTGGCCCAGCAGGCATCCCGGCGCAACGTGACGCTCATCTACAGCGCGCGTGAGGAGCGGTTCAACAACGCCGTCGCTCTGCGGGACATCATCGATGAGCGGATTCGCCGCCGATTGGCCGCGTGACAGCGCGCGCCCGGCCGGCCTGCGCTACGCCGCGCGCTCTTCCGCCTGCTCGCCCATCTCGCGCATCATCGCCTCGCTGGCCGGGATGACGCCGATGCGCCGCCGGTAGGCCAGCTCACCGCCGTACCAGCTGGTCGCGACGAGCAGAGACGCAATCGCCGACTGGATGGCAAGCCCCTTCGGCACGACGGTGCTGTCGCGGTCGACCAGTCGCATCGTGAAGCTCGCCGCCGCCAGTCCCAGAACGGCCGCATTGCCCAGCATGTGCACCCAGCCGTCGGGGAAAACGCGCGCCCGCCGGATCATGACGAAGTCCGTCATGCCGACGCCCGCCGCAGCGATGCCCGTCGCCAGCCCTCCGCCGACGAGATAGAGCGATGCCCGCGACCAGAACTTATCTTTCGTCGCCGTATAGGCCGCATCCGATGCCAGCGCGCCGATGAAGAAGGCGATGGGGAACGGGATCAGCAGGTGGTGAATGGGGTGTCCCTTGATGTTGACCTTGCTCTTGGTGCCTCGGACGGTTTCCAGCATGGCCGGCTCCTTCCTGCCCTTTCGGGCCCACTCCCAACTACCCAGCACCCACGGGGTCGACCTGCCGCCTCAGGCGACAATCGGGGACACCTCTATTCTACCGCAGCCGAAGCGGCCCGGAGCGCCTGGACGATAGCCAATTTTGACCGGAGGAAGACAATGGAGACGCGAACTGGAACGCCCGGAGCGCGTTAGCACCAGCCCCCGAGCGCGTGTCTCCGGCGCCGCACCTGGCAACCCGGAGCGCGTTAGCACCAGCCCCGAGCGCGTGTCTGAAGCGCGCGACGGTAGTCTCCGTTGGTCAACAAGTCTTCGATCGATCGAACGATGCTAGGGGTTTTGCTCCGCGACCAGGGCGCTCATCTGCCGCCAGGCCTCGCGCGCCTCTTCGACGGAGCCTTCGTCTTCAATCGTCGAAACGTCGCCCGGGTCGCGGCCCGACACGACGGCCTTTAGGACACGCCGCATGATCTTGCCGCTGCGCGTCTTCGGCAGCATCTCCACGAAGTTGAGGTCGCCGACGACCACGAGAGCGCCCATCTCCCTCCGCACCGTCTGCAAGAGCTCCTTGCGCAGCTCATCCGACGGCCGGTGCCCTTGCTTGAGCACGACGAACGCCGCTATGACCTCGCCGCGCAGCTCGTCGGGCCGGCCGGTCACGCCGACCTCCGCGCAGGCCGGGTGGTGCAGGAACGCCGTCTCCACCTCTATGGTGCCGATGCGGTGTGCCGCGATCTTTATCACCTCGTCGGCGCGGCCACTGAACCAGACGTAGCCGTCGTCATCGATGGACGCGGCGTCGCCGGTCGAGTAGACGTGGGCATTGGCGATACGCTCCCAGTAGTCGATGCCGTAGCGGTCGGGCTCGCCCCAGAGGGTCGACGTCAGCCCCGGGAAGGGGCGCTTGATGACGAACAGGCCCTTCTCGTTGGCCGGCACCGGCTCGCCCTCCGCGGTCATGATCGCCGCTTCGATGCCGGGCAGCGGGATGCCGCCGGAGCCGGGCTTTATCGGCAGCAGGCCCAGCCCGTATGGATTGCCGACGATTGGCCCGCCGGTCTCCGTCGCCCACATGTGGTCGATGACCGGCACCTCGTCGTGCAGGACCTCCTTCTGCATCCACTCCCAGGCGGGCGCGTTCAGCACCTCGCCGGCGCAGAACACGCGCTCCAGCGAGCTGAGGTCGAAGCCGCTCGCCGCGTCGGCGCCGTAGCGCATGAGCAGCCGCACCAGCGTCGGCGACGTGAAGATGCCGCTCACCTTGTTCTCGTGGATGATGCGATAGAACGTCTCCGGCCCCGGATGGTCGGGCGCGCCCTCGTAGGCTATCGTCGCGCAGCCGTAGAGCAGCGGCGCATGGACGATGTAGGCGTGACCCACGATCCAGCCGATGTCGGAAGTCGACCACCAGACGTCGTTCTCCTTCAGGCCGAAGAGCCAGTTCGCCATGCTCCAGGTGTGCACCTGGTAGCCGCCGTGCGTGTGCACCGCCAGCTTCGGCTTCGCTGTCGTACCGGACGTGGGCAGGATGTACGCCGGCTCGTTCGCCTCCATCACCTCGTAGCCGTCGTCCTGGCCCTCGGCGAGCGCCAGGAACTCGTCCCAGGAGATGTCGCGACCCGCCTTCATCGGGATGCCAGCGTCCGCGCGACGGAGAAGGACGACCTTTTCGACGACCTGGTCCGCGCCCTCATCCAGGCAGGCATCGACAATCTCCTTAAGGGGGACGTCCTTGCCCTTTCGGTAGGTGATGTCGGCGGCGAAGATGGCCCGCGCGCCGGTGCGGACTACGCGGTCGGCGAAGGCGGCGCCGCCGAAACCGGCGAAGATGGCGACGTGTATCGCGCCGATTCGCACGGCCGCCAGCATGAGCGTTATCGCTTCGGGACACGTCGGCATGTAGATGGCGATGCGGTCGCCGCGCTTGATGCCGAGACCGCGAAGGGCTGCCGCAGTGCGCTTCACCTCGAACAAGAGCTGGGCATAGGTGTAGACGCGCCTGCCGCCTCGCTCGTCCTCGGCGATGAGCGCCGCATGGCCGCCGTGCCCGCGCTCGACATGATAGTCGAGGCAGTTGTAGCAGAGGTTCGTCTGCGCGCCGACAAACCAGCGGAACGTGGGCGGCGTCCACTCGAAGACGTTGTCCCACTTGCGGAACCAGGGCACCTGGTCGGCCGCGCGGGCCCAGAACTTCTCCGGGTTGTCTATGGCCGACCGGGTGAAACGTCGTACCTTGGGGTTGATGACTTCCATGACTGCTACCTCCGAGAGACCATTTGTGTCGGGGTTTGTGGTGATGAGAATGCTACTAGCGAGTCCATCAGTGGTCAACGCCGAGCGCGTCGGCGGGAAGCAACGCGATGTTTCCCTCGTTGACCGTAGATGGCCCGAGACAGCCCGACGCCGGTCGAATAGCAAAGGGCGAGGCTCCGGAGCCTCGCCCTCGGCATCTCGAACGACGTTGATCTCAGGCTTCTTCGCTCTCTGCGAGCCGCCGATAGTAGGCTGTATACTTGTATAGTGCGCGGGCGGCGCGCTCGACAGTCTTGAAAACGGGAATGCCCGCTTTCAACAATCGCGCCGACACCCAGAGGCGCTCCTTCTCCGTCTCCAGTTGCTCGGACGTGGAGCGCATCGCAACCACAAAGGGCTGCCGCCGCGGTTTCTTTGCGAACTTGATCATCGTCTTGAGCATGTTCCTGCCGCCGCCCCACCAGCCCATCCTTCGCGAGAAAATCATCAGAATCATGAAGATGATGTCTATGTTCGGGTCCTTGACGACAACGTCGAGCACCCGGAAGAAGTCGTCGGGGCCGCGCAACTGCATCCCGACGTCCATCGGGTTGCGCACGCTCGTGCCGGCGACGCCGACGAACGTCCGCAACTCCGTTTGCACCTCCTCGGACATGTCCGGTACTTCCAGGCCCTCGCGCGCACAGATGTCGGTCGCGACGACGCCGTTGCCGCCGGCGCTGCCGATAATCATCGCCCCTCGACCGGTGCACGGCGGCAGCAGCACCAACGCCTGGAGGACGTCGACCATCTCCTCTATCGAGTCGACACGAATGGCGCCGGACTGGGCGAAGAAGGCGCTCCAGATGGCATCCTCGCCGGCCAGGGAGCCCGTGTGCGAGGCCGCCGCCTTCGCGCCCGCGGACGTCAGGCCGCCCTTCAAGATGACGATGGGCTTCTTGGGGTTTATGCGCTGGACCATGCGCAGCAGCTTTTGGCCGTCCTGGACGCCCTCCAGGTACATGGCGATGTACTTCGTGTCGGGGTCGTTCTCGAAGTACTCCAGGTAGTCGGTGCAGTCCATGACGTAACCGTTACCGTAGGATATGACCTTGCTCATGCGCAGCCCGTAGTCGGGGGCGAGGCGCACGAACTCGCTGCCGAGGGCGCCGCTCTGGGTGATCATGGCGATGGGGCCGACCTCGGTGGGCAGCGGACCCCAGGGCGATATCTTGCCCCGAGGCGAGTAGATGCCCATGCAGTTGGGCCCGACGATGTTCAGCTTGCCCCGGGCCGCTATCTCGCGCAGCTTGTCGGCGAGCTCCGCTCCTGCTTCTTCGCCCGTCTCCGCGAAGCCGGCCGTGAACATGTGTATGTTGCGCGCCCCCTTGGCGATGCACTCCTCCAGCGCCTGCTCGGCCCTGCCCGCGCCCACGGCGATGATTACCAGGTCCGGCACCTCCGGCACTGCAGCCAGCGACGGATAGCACTTGAGCCCGATAATCTCCTCGGCTGTCGGATTGATGGGGTAGATCGTTCCCTCGTATCCCATCGACTTGATGGACCAGATGAACTGGTTGCCGCCGCCGCGCTCTCTGGTCGAAGCGCCGAGAACGGCGATGGAACGCGGCGTGAAGGCCGCTTCAAATCCGGGGTCCCAGGCCATATGCTGCAAGCTCCTAGCTAGACGGGCGACGATCGCCGCCGGCCCCTGGTAATTACGCGCTCTCCTTCCGTCGGATGTCGGCAAGGAAGTCGAGCACGATACGATTGAACTCGTCGGGCGCCTCGAGGGCCGCTGCGTGGCCCGTCGGCAGGATTTCGAGCCGGCTGCCCGGAATCGCGGCGTGCGTCAATCGCGCCGACTCCAGCGGCGTGAAGGCGTCGCGCTCGCCGGCGATGAGCAGGACGGGGCAAGACAGGCGGCTGAGGTCCGGCGGCTGCGCCTGCGCCATCGATCCCCAGACGCGGGCGAACGATTGCGCGTCGTTGACGAGCTTGACTCGCTTATAGCGCTCGAAAAGCGCCGGGTCGCGCTCCTTCAGCCCCGGCGAGAATGAGAACGCCGTCATCTGCTCGGACACTGTTTCCAGGTCGCCCCGCTGCAAGGCGGCGATCAGGCTCTGTCGCCTCTCCGCGGCGCCCGGAGGCGGCGCCCCCAATCCGACGCCGCTGTTGGACATGATGAGCGCCCGCATCATCGCCGGCTCGTCCAGCGCCAATTGGAGGCCGATGCGCCCGCCCATCGAGTAGCCGAGCACGAACGCGCGGTCGACGTCGAGGGCGCGCACCAGCTCGCGCAGGTCAGCCGCGAGGAGCGGCATGTCGACGGGCGACGGCGGGCACTCCGTCTCGCCGTGGCCGCGAACGTCGTAGGTGAGGACGCGGTATTCCCGTGAGAAGACGGGCACCTGTCCATACCACATCCCCAGGTTGTCGCCGGCGCCGTGCACGAGGACCAGGCATTCGCCCGTGCCGGTCAGCTCGTAGTTCATCATGATGCCGTTAGCGCGGATTTTCACGGCTTCGACCTCCTGTGCGGGCGACCACGTTCAAGTTAACGCTCACGTACGGGATAGAGCACCAACAGGCCCATTGTGGGTGGAGGCCGCTTATGAAGTCAACCGCGACGTTCGAGTGAAGGCGGGGTGTGGCTTGGGGGAGTTCAGGGGGCCGGGCCCTCTGACTGGGGGCTTTGGGGGCTGTGCCCCCAATCTTCCCCAGATTCATTACCGGGTGGGCGGGCGGGAAGAACCACATCGCTCTTGCGGGATCCGGAGTGGCCGAGCGCGGCAGGGTCGTTGACCGTTGCACGCCCGCCCTATACTCTCGGCGCAAGACTGCGAGCAGCAATAGCGAGGTGAGCGCATGCCGTATCTGAAGCGGGGCAATGCACGTCTCTACTATGAGGATGCCGGCTCAGGCGAGCCCATCATCACGAACCACGGCGTCGGCGAGAACGCCGGCTACTGGAGCGAACCGGGTGTGGCCGCGAAGCTGGGGCAGCGCTATCGCGTCATCTCCATGGACATGCGCGCCCACGGCGAGACGTTCGTCGAGGGCGAGCCGGCGGGCTTTGACGTCGAGACGATGGCCGACGATATCGGCGCGCTGGCGGACCATCTCGGGCTGGAGCGATTCCACCTGCTGACGCACGCCACCGGCGGCATGGTCGGCGCCCGCTATGCGATGCGGCACTCGGAGCGGCTCATCAGCCTCATGCTGACGGACACAAGTTCGCAGACCCGCCTGCTCTTCCCGGGCACGAGCGAAGAGCAGAGTGAGCAGGCGCTGGCGCTATGGGCCGCGGGCTTCGAGGCGGCGACGTACGATCAGATTGTGGCCGCGGCTAAGGTGGAGCCGGGTGTCTTCCTGGCCGGCATGGCCCAGAACGCCGACGCGGAGCGCATGTACGGCGTCTGGGAACGCATACTGCGTCGCGGCGACCTGAAGACGGTCGCGAAGTTCCTCCGCAGTTTCTACACCGACGAGGACCCGCACGTCGAGTTGCTGCGGCAGATAAAGTGCCCGACGCTGGTCCTCCTGGGCGAGCTCGACTCCATGTTCATCGAGTCGAGTGAGCTGATGGCGAAGGAGATACCGGACTGCCGCCACGTCGTCATGAGGGGCACCGGCCACATGACGGCGATCGAGGACACGGAGGGCCTGCTGCACGAGCTGTTCGATTTCCTCGACTGCGTGAGGGAGGCAGGCCGCGCCCGCCGCTGACCTGAGGCACCCTTCTTGCCCCAACGCGACGCTGACGTGTCTTCGGACGTCGTTGGCGCAGCGGCGTCGACCTTATGAAGCGCCCGGTCCGGTGGCAGCGTCAGGACGCGTCTGGCACAAACCGACGCTGACGTGTCTTCGGACGCCATTGGCGCAGTCGCGTCGACCTTATGAAGCCCTCAGTCCGGTGGCAGCGTCAGGACGCGTCTGGCAGAAACCGACGCTGACGTGTCTTCGGACGCCATTGG
>Ga0315281_10007359_pt1 | contig 15512 bp, 17 predicted proteins | sample YL17G07_0_MG_FD_204540 | JGI IMG/M metagenome (GOLD analysis project Ga0315281, IMG submission 204540) | Sediment microbial communities from Yellowstone Lake, YNP, Wyoming, USA - YL17G07_0 | ecosystem: Environmental > Aquatic > Freshwater > Lake > Sediment | place: USA: Wyoming | collected...
CCGAAGTCGGAAGAAAAGAACCCAAAGCTGATAGAGGACATACAGAAGATAATGGAGCCATGCAGTCAAGCTGAGCCGCGATTACGAACAACTTTGCTCTATACAAACATGACAGCACAATCCGTATATGATGCGCTTGTCGCAGAAGGATGGTCTAAAGAATCGTTGCCGACAGTACGCACGATTTCCAACATCTTAAACCGGCATGAGTATCGCTTGCGGACAGTAGCCAAAACCAAGGTTCAAAAAAAACAACAGAGACCGACATCATCTTCAACAATGTCCGGCAGATGAATACTTGGGCAGACGCCGATCCTGAAACGTTGAGAATCAGCATGGATACCAAGGCAACCGTACATGTAGGTGAATATTCAAGGGGAGGGCAATCACGTGGCCTCCGCGCAGTGGAGGCATGGGATCATGATATGCGCCCCAAGGAGAAACTGGTGCCGGGCGGGATTCTGGAACCGGTCACCGGCAGATCGTTTCTGTTTTTCGGCAACAGCAACAAAACCAGCGACTTTCTGGTTGATGGACTTCTCTTGTGGTGGGAGGAAAGACGTCAGGAGCTTTCTCATGTGAAGCAGTTGGTAATCAATATGGACAACGGCCCGGAATGTAATGGACACCGGAGTCAATTCCTGTACCGTATGACAGAGTTTGCCGATTCGACCGGACTGGTGATCCGGCTGATTTATTACCCGCCCTATCACAGTAAATACAATGGAATTGAGCGCTACTGGGCCGGTTTGGAGAAATCATGGAATGGCTATCTTCTCGATAGTATAACAACCGTATTGAATCGTGCCGGTAACTTTATCCGGCGAGGGATGCAGACATCCGTACGTCTTTTGGATACTGTGTATGAAAAGGGTATCAAGCTTATCGGCAAAGAAAAAGATGATCTCGAAGCTCGTCTACTACGTTCTCCCGAGCTTCACTGGTGGGATATAGCTATCTATCCTAAAATGGTATGATTGAGATTTCCAAGTCCCTTACTTGTCCGGCAAGCCATTCTATCTTCATGATGATCCTGGCGGCGACAGGAGGGTCGAGGGCTGTTATGTCTCTGTCAAAATCGGGGGTGGTGCTTATTCGATACACAGTTGTTTTTTGAGACTCTTGAGAGACGAAGTTTTACCGGAGAGGTGGTCTTTTCGCGCCCGCCGCATCTTTTCAATGAATTCGGGGCTCTGTGAAAGGACAAAATCCTCCATCTCATCTTCAAATGTGTCAAACGCCGACGCTGCTTTGGACATCTTTTTAAAGAGGGATACCGGTATCTCAACTGTCTTTTGCATGGACAACCTCCTGTTGCTGTGTGAACAAAGCTTAACAAATCCGTGTGTATGAGTTTAGTTTAGCAGAGAGCGTGAACCCGGTCAATCAGGAGGGTCAATAAAACTTTCTGCGGGTGGATATATGAAAGGGGGTTAAAGGCGCGATACTATTTTGATTCGGACCCGGATATATGGGCCTGCGTTTTTTTCTGTTTGTATTCCTTGGCTATCTTGTCCAGGATACCGTTTATGAAGGAGGAGGCTTCGGCGGACGAATATTTTTTTGCAATCTCAAGCGCCTCGTTAATGCTGACAGCGTCCGGGATGTCGCCCCTGTATAGGAGTTCATAAGCAGCAAATCTCATAATGTTTCTGTCTACGCAGGCTATCCTGGAAAGTTTCCACTTCTCGGCTACTTCCTGGATAACGGAATCAATTTCCTCCAACCGGCCTACGGTCCCGAAAACAAGGTCCTCTGTAAAGGCTTTTATATCAGGGTCTTCCTCGGAGGCCTCTTTCCAGAAAAGGTCCAGCCCGTTCCTTATGCGAGATTTTTCCTCCGGAGATGCCTTGGCGTGTTCCCAGCCCGGCGTATTGATGAAATCCATGCCGAACAACAACTGCAGCGCGTATTCCCTGGCCCTTCTTCTTTTCATTGCATTACGATCGGGATGCGGACAAGGGGATAGGCAGACTGGCGAAGATGCTGGTCCGGGATAGTTCGATCATAGCTGCTTCATCACTCCGGCCATTTCAATGGCGGTTATCGCAGCGTCCCAGCCCTTGTTTCCAGCTTTTGTGCCGGCCCGTTCAACAGCCTGCTCTATGGTGTCGGAAGTTATCACGCCAAAGGCAATCGGCACCCCGGTGTCCATGGAGGCGGATGCTATGCCTTTGGATACCTCGGCGGCAACGTAATCAAAGTGTGGAGTAGCGCCCCTTATCACCGTGCCCAGACAGATAATCGCGTCGCAGGCCCCTTTTGAAGCCATCCTTTTGGCTATCAGGGGTATCTCAAAGGCCCCGGGGACCTTCACCACCTCTATGTCTTTTTCCTGCGCCCCATGTCTCAATAGGGCGTCAACCGCGCCGTCAAGCAGTCGCGAGGTTATAAAATCGTTGAACCTGCTGACAACAATCCCGAATCTCAAGCCCTTTGCCTGAAGCTCGCCTTGTATCACTTTCATGTCCGCCTCCATTTATCCTGATATAACTCATAAAAAAGCAATTGATTATAACGCAATAACTCCTATAAACGCTACAAATTCAGCTTCAGCTTAGCTTGTATAACGAAATGACCTGTTAAATAAATCAGACAAGGCATGGTATGTGAGCGGCTTCGGCGGTCCAAGTGAAGCCATGGAAGGCGGAGCTGGCCGCCGCGCCTCGGAGACGGGCCGGATGCCCGGCGAGAATGAGCGAACATGCCATGCCTTGTCTGATTGACTAACCTTATTTTGCCGGACGCTCTCAGTAAAAAAGTTCGTATCTCCTTGTCCTGATATTTATCAGCAGTCCCGCTGCAATGAAATTGCTCAACAGCGATGTGCCCCCGTAGCTCATAAAGGGAAGCGGCACGCCCACCACCGGCGTGATTCCGAGGGTCATGCCGATATTTACGGTGAAATATATGAAGAACATGGCTGTTATGCCCGAGGCCGCAAGCTTGCCGAACTCGTCCTTGGCCTTTACGACGGTATCGAGGCCCCTGAGGAAAAGGAGCAGGTATAAACCGAACAGCATCAGGCTCCCAAGAAGCCCCCATTCCTCGGCAAATACCGAGAATATGAAGTCAGTATGCTTTTCAGGCAGGAACCTGAGCGGTCCCTGCGTCCCCTTCATATATCCCTTGCCCATAATGCCCCCGGACCCTATGGATATCTTTGACTGGTTTATGTGATACCCGATGCCGGCCGGGTCTGCGTCGGGGTCCATAAAGGCCGTAAGGCGGTTTTTCTGATAGTCCTTCAGCCCTTCCCAGAATATATGCCCCAAAAAAGGGACCGAGATAAGCCCTATCAGGAGTACAACCGCAATAATCTTCTTGCTTATACCTTTCATCAGAGACAGGATCACAAACAAGGATGTCAGCAAAATAGCCGTGCCCAGGTCCGGCTGTTTTATCACCAGCAACATCGGCAAAACAGCGAAGAAGAACACCCCGGACGTAGGCATTGCGCCTTCTGCGTCACGGCCCCTGTTTACCAGATAGGTGGAAAAGCCGATTATAAAGAATATTTTGAAAAACTCCGACGGCTGAAATGAAAGAGGTCCCACAGTCATCCACCTCTGGGCCCCCATGCTTGTCCTTCCTATTATAAGCACTGCCGCCAACAGGAACAGACCGGCGATATAAAGCGGATAGGCAAAGCGGTAAAACCATATGTAATCTATGAAGACCACCAGGAAAAGCGCTATCACGCTTATACCGAGCCAGAACATCTGTTTGATATAAAAGTCCGGGCGTTCCCCATCTCCGAGGGGAAGTCTTGTAGCGCTGTATATGGTCATTATTCCCACGAGGGAGATTATCACAATAAGAGAAAAAGTTATCCAGTCGAAATTCTTGACCAGACGCCTGTCAATTTTCAGCATTGTCCGTGTCCTCCTCATCCGCGGTCTTCCGCACTGAAGGCCTGGCAGGCTTAAGACAGGCCTCTATTGCCTTTTTCGCAATCGGCGCGGCCACTGCGCCTCCACCCCCTCCATGCTCAACGAAAACAGCGAGGGCTATGGACGGGTTCTCCTCCGGCGCGAAGGCTATGAACCACGCATGGTCCATGAACTTTTCGGCCCCGCTCCCCTTCTTCTTGCCAACTACCTGGGCCGTGCCTGTCTTGCCGGCCACAATGGCCAAGGCAGACCGTGCGCCTTTTGCAGTCCCGTCGGGTTCATTAACAACACCAGCCATGGCTGACTTTACAAGTTCCAGATTCTCAAGCTTCAAGTCAGCTTCCCCCACAGGGTTATAGTCGCCCTTAAGGAGGGTTGGTTTGTATATCCTGCCGTCTGCGGCGACCGCGGCCGTCATCGCCGCCATCTGAATGGGCGTTGCCGATACATAGCCCTGCCCTATTGCAGATATGAACGTGTCTCCCAAAAACCAGGGCTGGTGTTTTGTTTTTTTCTTCCACTCCGTATTCGGTATAAGACCTGTCTCTTCCTTTACAGGCGCAAACATCAGGCCGGTTTCCCTGCCCAGGCCGAGTTTTACGGCATATTTGTATATCCTGTCTATGCCCAGCCTTCTGCCCATCTCGTAAAAATAAGAGTCGCAGGATTCCACTATCGCCCGGTGAAAGTCTACCAGGCCATGGCCCTTTTTCAGCCAGCAGCCGAAGAACCATTTGCCGTAACGAATGCCGCCGGTGCAGTTCACCTTTTCGTTCGGTTTTATAACCCCCTCTTCAAGCGCGGCAATAGCGGTTACGATCTTGAAGGTCGAGCCCGGCGGGTACCGGCTCTGCAGCGCCCTGTTCAGCATGGGCTTTTTCTTGTCTTCCATAATGGTCTTCCAGTTGCTGTAGGAAATGCCGCCTGAAAATATATTCGGGTCAAATGACGGCAGGCTTTCCAGCGCCAAAATCTCCCCTGATCCTGGTTTTATTGCCACGAGAGCGCCGGCCTTTTCCCCGAAGGCATCCTCCACGGCTTTCTGGATGTTTATGTCTATGCTGAGGGTGATGTCATCGCCTTTGACGGGCGGCTTTTGCTGTATAAGTCTCAGTTCTCTGCCCAGCGCGTCCACCTCGACTATTCGTTCCCCGGGCTTCCCCCGCAGGCTCTCATCAAACATTGCCTCAGCTCCCCATTGCCCGATCATCGTGTCGGCAGGGAAGGACCTGAGTTCCTGTCTGGTCAATTGCACGGGTGTTATTTTACCCAGATAGCCGATCACGTGAGCGCCCACCTTACCGAAAGGGTATGCCCTGCCCACATCGGTCTCCACGAAAAGGCCGGGGAAGTCGGAACGCATGGCCTCCACATGGGCCACGTCCTCGAAACTTACACCCATCCTCAGCCTTATCGGGACAAAGGGGCTTGCGTCCGTCCTGTTGAGTCTCTCCTCTACTTCCCGCTTATCCAGACCCAACAGCGAGCAAAGCTCATCAAGGTCGATATCCTTCAGGCTGTCCGGATTTATGGAGACATTAAATGTAGGGATATTCTTTACAAGGGAAACCCTGTTTCTGTCGTATATGATGCCCCGGGGGGCTGGCGTCTTCAGTATCCTGAGCCTGTTGTTTTCAGATAATTGCAGGTACATGTCCCCCTGTAATACCTGAAGTTGCCACAATCTCAGACAGAGGACCGCAAAAACCGCGATGATGCCGTAGAAGCCCAGGCCGATCTTCCTGGAGAAATCCTCAGTCATGTTTCCCCGCTTTAAGCAGCATGCCTAACGGGACGTTCAGGAGGACCTGAAATAAGGTTTCCTGAACAGCGCTCGCAGTGTTTACGTTGAACTCACTGAAGATCATCCCGGCGCCGATTACAATAACCCCATCCATAACGGTGAACACAGCAATGATTATGCCTGCCCAGAGTGGTGTCCATTTAAAAATAACGTCCATGAAAAGCAGCGGCGTAAGAAAGCCTATCAGGCCCTTGCTCAGAAAGTAGGGTCCCAGGACATGTCCCGATATCGTATCTTCCGCCAGCCCGACCAGCACCCCGAACAAGGCGCCACGCAACTCGAGTCGGGCGCCGTGGAATTCCCTGGGATTGTCATTTTCCAGAGTCTTTAATCCATAGTAGTATACCAGCACAACCGTGATATTCAGATGTCCGAAGGGAAAGGATAACTGCGTCTGGACCCCCAAAGCGGCCGCAATCAACAGTGCCCACCTTAATTTTTTCACCGCATCTCCGATATGGGCCGGACCGGAGCTTTTTTATCGGCCTGCATCTGTCCCTCTCTTAAGGACCGCCACTTCTTCCAGCTTCGAATCCGACTGAAAAGGCAGCACGTCTATGCGCTGGAAAAATTCGACACCCTCCTTCTTTATCCGGTCCACTACTCCCACCGGCAGCCCGGGAGGGAATATGCCGTCCAGGCCCGAGGTAATAACCTCTTCCCCCAGGACCACGGTCTCTTCAGGGGGGATGTACTTGAGGATGCAGTGCTCATCCCCCGAGCCGGAGATTACGCCTTCACGCCTGCTGTTCCGAAGCCTTACAGCTGCTGAAAAATTGGCGTCCTTGAGCAAGAGGACCTTTGAGAAATCGTTGCTCACCGAGTAAACTTTGCCGGCCAGCCCTTTTGCGGTTACGACCGCCATCCCTTTCAGGACGCCGTCTTTCGCACCTTTGTCTATGATGATCAGGTTCAAGACCCTGTCGTAACCTTTGGAAACAACGGTTGCCGAAGCGACGAAATTTTTCTCTCGCTCCCTGAGGGCGAGCAGGTCTCTTAGCCTTGAGTTTTCGGCGCTCAGTTCGCCATGTCTCATTTTCTCATAACGGAGCGCGGCAACCTCTTTTTTCAGCGTCCTGTTCTCTCCCCTGGCATACAACAGGTCCCTGAAATAATTGTTAACTCCGGCCTTGAGATTATTAAGCAGATCGTACGGGTAAGTAAGCGGCTGAAAGGCGGTGACCGGTTTCCCGCCGTATTGGTAGGTCATTAAGGCAAGAGCGACTAAGGCAAGGAAAAGCAGGATGAATGATCTCTTTTTGCCCCTCGTCATTAATTAATTGGTGGCAATGGCTACCTTTCTGAGAAGTTCCAGTTTGTCGAGCATGCTGCCGCACCCCCTGACAACGGCCGTAAGAGGATCATCAGGCACAATCACGGGCACCCCCGTATGTTCCCTTATCAGGGTATCCAGGCCCCGCAAAAGCGCGCCTCCTCCGGCAAGCACAATGCCTTTGTCCACAATGTCTGCGGCCAGTTCCGGAGGAGTGTTCTCCAGCGTGACCTTGATTGTATCCAGTATGACCCCTATGCTCTCCTGGAGCGCCTCCCTGATCTCGTCCTCGGTCACCGTGATTGCCTTGGGTATGCCAGAGATGAGGTCCCTGCCCTTTAATTCAGTAGGTTCACACTCACTCGTCTTATACGCTGAGCCCAGTTCTATCTTTATCTGCTCCGCGGTCCTCTCGCCGATCATAAGGTTGTATTTGCGTTTTATATAGGCCATGATTGCTTCGTCCATCTTGTCTCCGCCAACCCGCACGGCCTTGCTGTATACAATGCCGTCCAGGGATATGACGGCAACATCCGTGGTGCCGCCCCCTATGTCCACAATCATGTTGCCGGAAGGCTCTCCTACCGGCAGGCCTACTCCTACGGCCGCCGCCATGGGTTCTTCGATAAGATAAACCTCGCGAGCGCCCGAGGCATGCGCAGCGTCCTTGACCGCGCGTTGTTCCACCTGTGTTATTCCGGAGGGAACGCCTATTATGACCCTGGGAGAAACGAAGCTCTTCCTGTTGTGCGCCTTTGTAATGAAATACTTCAGCATCTCCTCGGTGGCGTCAAAGTCGGCGATCACCCCGTCTTTCATGGGTCTTATGGCGACAATGTTCGAAGGTGTCTTGCCCAGCATCTCTTTGGCTTCCAGTCCGACTGCGATGGGTCGCTTGTTGTCTCTCCTGATGACCACCACCGAAGGTTCATTGCAGATAATCCCCCTGCCGCTCACATAAACAAGCGTGTTTGCAGTGCCGAGGTCTATGGCGAGGTCGTTTGAAAACATGCCCAGTACTTTATGGAAAAACACGAAAACCTCCTGAAACAGATTCTTTGAGAGTTAAATAAACGATTTCAAATATTCATGCCTTGAGGCGAATGTCCCATGTCCTGCAACACCTTAGTGCCTGCAAGTTCGTCGCCAAGCCTCAGGCCGTCGGCATTGCCCAGCATGAGGAGGTACTCCATGACGGCTACAAGCAGTGCAGGGAACCAGCCCAGAAGGGGTATTCTATACACGAGAAGCGCGACGACAAACAGGGAGTTTCTTATTATCGAATCCCTGAAATCAGCTGCCGTGCCCGTTCGTGCCGAGACGACCTTCAGCCTCATTACCTTTTTGCCCAGGCTCCTTCCGTCGAAAAGTCCGTCACTGATTGCCAGGTAAAGGATGCCCGCAAAATAACCGGCCTGAGGGATAACGTCGGCCGCTGCGGCGATTATGATAATATCTATCGCCTTTGCCGTCACTCTCAGGAGCAGGCCGGCTTTTGCGCTATCCTCAGACATTGGTAATACTATCAGAATGGCCTTTAATTTATCAAGGACAACAGCCGCAGGTTTGCCGTGCGACACTTGCTGCGGACTTCTTCCGGCCGAATCGGCCCCTCCGTAAGCGGTGGCATTTTTTTATTTTATTATGCTACTCTATACACCAAGGCAAAGTATATTAAACAGTGTTATATTAAATATTATGTTTGTGGAACTATAATATAGTTAATCCTTATCGAAGGGGGTTTGTATATGATAAAGAGAATGGGAAGGGCATCAGCACTGTTTTATTTGTTTTTTATGTCCCTTGCTCTGCTTAGTGCTTCACCCGCTTTCTCCGGAGAAATCATCATTAAACCGGGCAAGTTCGACCACTTCAATATCAACCTTCCCGAAAGGATAATAGCCGGAGAGAAAGTATCCGTAACCCTGCAAGCGGTTGACAGCCTAAACAATCTTATTGGTGATTTTGGCACGGGCGGCAGGGAATTCCAGATATCCATTTCCGGCTCCGCATCAGTGGAACCTGCCTCATTGAAATCCATGTCTTTTGAAAACGGCGCCGCCGCTTTCTTCATGAAGGACAAGGTTGTCGAACCTGTTACTCTCACGGTACACGAGAACGGCAAGCCGATACCTGTTCTCACAAGAGAACTGTTCATCACCCCCGGCAAAACAACTTCTTATGATATAACGGCCGCAAGGGCCGTTGTTTCTGCCGGCCAGCCGGTCAGCATGAAAATAACCGCAAAGGACGCCTTCGGAAACAAGGCCCTTGATCAGGTTTTAGGCAGGAACCTGACTATTACTTTCAAGGGCGATGCGGACCCCCGGCTGGTCGGCGACAATATCCCCGACCTCATGGAAGGCATTACCAATATTTCAGTCTCATCGGAGAAAACCGGGTTTTTTATGGTCGAAGTCAAGGACCTTATCAACGGCAGCGCCGGCGTTGGTGAAAAGGTGGAGGTGGTCAACGGTCCGGTGAACTCCTTCAGACTGTTCACGCCAAAAGAGGTAATCGCAGGAGAGCCTTTTGAGGTATCCATCGTCGCCCTGGACCGTTTCGCAAATGTGGCTGCGAACTATCCGCTTCTCGGACGAGGCGTTGATATTACATCCTCTGGCATTTTAAAACCCTTCCCCTCCTCTGTTCCGGCTTACGAATTCGTAAACGGCGAAGCAAAGGTAAGCCTGAGATATGACGCGGCAGGAGATATTGAGTTAAGCGTCCAGGAGCAGGACGGTAGTTGCAGGAGCTTAAGCGATATGATCAGACTGCTTAAGCCAATCCCCGAGAGATACGCGATATCAACACCCGGCGCTGCGGTGGCGGGCCAGAAGTTCAAGCTGAAGATAACTGCTTACAATCAGCTTGACCATGTTATAAGGAATTACAACATTGTCGGTCCCGACGTCGAACTTGTCACTACCGGCTCCGGGTCGTTGGTCCCAAACAGGATACCGGCCTCGGAGTTTGTCAACGGCTCCTCCGTTGTAGAGGTCCAGTACAACAAGTCCGAGGCATTCTCAATTAATGCCGTACCGCTTGAAAAGGAGTCTGCCGTGCCGCCTGTCGTGAGTAAACAGGCCACGACTTCGGACAGACGTGCCGCTGTTCATCAAAAGGCCGGAAAGATAAAGAAGAGCAAAAAGGCCGAGGAAGAAGTTAAAAAGAAAACAGAAGAAATAAACACTCAGTCCCCGCTTGAACTGACAGGTATTTCCCTGGTCGAACCGAAAAAGAAATCCACGGTTTACTCCACTGTCTTCATACATCTGTCGAATATTGATTCGCGGCTGAAGTTCAAGATTGCCGACGAAATGGTGAAGGGCGAGAAACAGATTGTCCTGAGGCTCAATAATACGACGAATAAACTGGACAATGATATGAAGTTCGACTCCGCCTATATCCGGAAGGTATCAGTGGAGAGTGCGGGTACAAACAACGAACCCCTGACTATCAGGTTCCAGCTTGTGAAGCCCATGCGCTATTCCGTTATTAAAGGAAAGAACGCCCTGAAGGTCAGCTTGATTCATTAAAAAATGCGGGGAGCGCGGGCGTCAGGCAAGTATGGCCCGCCCGTCAGCTTTCCCGGACTTGCCTGAACAAAACATATCATGGGATTCCTGAACAAACTCAAAGCCGGACTTACGAAGACACGCGATACTATTGTCCGGAGGGTGGATTCCGTCCTCCTGAAACGTGTTGTCGACGAATCCACGATAGAGGCGATCGAAGAGGTCCTGATTACCTCCGACATGGGCGCCGGGGCCACGGATGAAATAATCACCCTGCTTCGAGAAAAGGTACGGAACGCGGAGGTCAAGACCCCGGAGGATGTAAAGGCATATCTAAGGTCTGAGATGTCCACCCTCCTGGGTCGTTCACAGCCTCTGGTTGTATTCGGTGAACGTCCGTTTGTCATCCTCGCCGTAGGGGTCAACGGGGTCGGCAAGACCACGACTATCGGGAAGTTGGCCTCCCGTTTTATTAATGAAGGACACACTGTGCTTATAGCGGCCGGCGACACGTTCAGGGCCGCGGCCATAGAGCAACTGGAGATCTGGGCAAACCGCACAGGGGCCTGCATTGTAAAACACCATAGCGGCTCTGACCCTGCCGCCGTTGCCTTTGATGCGATTGAGGCTTCAAAGGCCAGGGGGACGGACGTAGTGATTATAGATACGGCAGGCAGGCTGCACAACAAGGAACACCTGATGGAGGAACTCAAAAAGGTTATCCGTGTAATCAAAAAGGCCATGCCCGACGCGCCCCAGGAGGTCTTGCTGGTACTGGATGCAACCACCGGTCAGAACGCCCTCCGGCAGGCACAAATGTTCAGGGATGCGGCAGGCATAACGGGTATAGCCCTGACAAAGCTGGACGGTACGGCGAGGGGCGGGATTGTCTTTGCCATTAAAAAAGAGCTTGGCCTGCCCGTAAGGCTGATCGGGATAGGTGAAGGCATTGACGATCTGAAGGACTTCAATCCGGATGACTTCGTAGCTGCGTTGTTTGAGGAGTAGTGAGGTGTATGAACGAATTCAGGCTGAAGTCATCTTTTACCCTGGCAGGCGACCAGCCGCGTGCCGTAGATAAGCTCACGAAAGGTTTAAACAAAGGGCTGAAGCACCAGGTCCTTCTCGGCGTAACGGGATCAGGAAAGACCTTCACCATAGCCAACGTAATCAGAAACGTAAACAAACCCACCCTTGTCTTTGCCCACAACAAGGCCCTCGCCGCCCAACTTTACGGTGAGTTCAGGGAACTCTTCCCTGAAAATGCAGTGGAGTTCTTCGTGAGCTACTACGATTATTACCAACCCGAGGCGTATATCCCCACTACCGACACATATATCGACAAGGACGCCCTGATCAATGACGATATAGACAGGCTAAGACATTCCGCCACCATGGCCATTCTCGAAAGGAGAGACGTTATCGTGGTCGCCTCCGTATCCTGCATCTACGGCATCGGTTCTCCCGAGGACTATCTCGGCATGCATCTGATCGTAGAGGAAGGCATGAGAACGAAAAGGGACGACCTGCTCGGAAAACTGGTGGAAATGCTCTACGAACGTACGGACAGGGATTTCAAGAGGGGGACTTTCAGGGTGAGGGGAGACTGCCTCGAGATATATCCCCCCTTCTCACAGGACAGGGCCCTGAGGATGGAGATGTTTGGGGACGACATAGAGGCACTGACCGAATTCGACCCCCTGACGGGCGAACGTCTCAGGAAAATAGGAAGGATCACCCTTTATCCCAACAGTCATTGGATAACTCCCAAACCCAAGCTGGAGAAAGCCTTCAATGGCATCGAAAAGGAGCTTGAAGACCGGATGCGCCTGTTCAGAAACAGCGGCGATATCCTTTACGCCCAGCGTATAGAGCAGAGGACACGCTTTGACCTGGAGATGCTCAGGGAGTTCGGCTACTGTCACGGCATAGAGAACTACTCCAGGCACTTGAGCGGTCGGTCCGAGGGAGGGCCCCCCTTCACACTCCTTGACTACCTGATAAGCGGTCCCTCAGGCGGGGACTACCTCATGGTTATTGATGAATCCCACGCTACCGTGCCCCAGATAGGCGGAATGTACGAAGGGGACCGGTCCAGAAAACAGAACCTGGTGAATTACGGTTTCAGGCTGCCGTCGGCCCTTGACAACAGGCCGCTGAAGTTTGGAGAATTCGAGGGCCGTCTGAATCAGACCATTTACGTATCAGCCACCCCGGCCGCCTACGAGATTGAAAAGTGCGGGGGCAGGGTTGTTGAGCAGGTCATCAGGCCCACCGGACTGATGGACCCGCAGATGGCAGTGAGGCCGGTGCAGGGGCAGGTGGACGACCTCCTCGGGGAGATAAGAAAACGGGCAGAGGCGGGAGAGAGGGTCCTCGTGACAACTCTTACAAAAAAGATGGCCGAGGAACTGACCGATTATTACATGCGACTCGGAGTCAGGGCGCGTTACCTGCATTCCGACATAGATACGCTTGAGAGGATCGAGATACTGCGCGACCTGAGAATGGGGGGCTTCGATGTCCTGATAGGAGTCAACCTGCTCAGGGAGGGACTGGACCTTCCCGAGGTATCTCTTGTAGCCATCTTCGACGCGGACAAGGAAGGTTTTCTCCGGTCTGAGCGCTCCCTGATACAGACTGCCGGACGTGCGGCCAGAAACGTTAACGGGGAAGTGATACTTTATGCCGACGTTATTACCGGTTCGATGAAGAGGGCAATGGATGAGACTGAAAGAAGGAGGAAGATACAGGCGGCCTACAATACTGAAATGGCCATAACGCCTGAGACCGTAAAGAGCCGGATAAAGGACATAATGGGCTCTATTTACGAGTCCGATTATTTCACAGTGCCTGCTGTCGCAGAGGGAAAAGCGGAGTATGAGGTGAGTGCGGACATACTCGGCCGTTTGGAAAAGGAGATGAAAGAAGCTGCCGGAAACCTGGATTTTGAAAGGGCGGCGGAAATAAGAGACAAGCTGAAGGCCCTGAAGGAAAGGGCCTTACAGATAGGGATTAAAGGGATATAATAAGGGCCACTAACAGTATGAGAATAGTTAATCAGACAAGGCATAGCATGTTCGCTCATTCTCGCCAGGCATCCGGCCCGGCTCCGAGGCGCGGCGGCCCGCTGCACCGTCCATGGCTTCGCCTGGCCCGCCGATGCCGCTCACATACCATGCCCTGTCTGATTCATTGATAAAGTCATTTTGTTGGACGCTCTAAATCAACATGGTGGAGGTGTTTATGTCTGAAAATGAGAGACCGTTGCCAAAGCCGCCCGGCTCGCCGTTTGGCGGGAAGAGGCGTTTTGAGGGGACTGAGGATAAGGAAGCGTTAATCGCCGACAGGATGGTCATGGCTGCGGCCGAGGGCAGGCTGGAGGAGTTCATGCAAAAAGAGATGCCCGATAGCGAATACTCCAGATCTCTGGCAAGGATGATGATGGGCATGACGGGCATGATGCCGCAGTCCGCGCTGCCGGCCGGAGGGGTTTCAGCAGCCGGCGCCTCAGCCGCAGCTCCGGCAGCTCCAACCGGAGAAGAGGGCATGGTTTCGGGGCCTCCGTCTGAGGACATTGTCAGGGCTGCCCAGGCCGGGGATACAAATGCCCTCATGGGACTGCTTAAAAAAGAACACGCTAGGCGGATGGGTGATGGCGGAGAGTATCCTGTTGAGGAGAGGCCGGCTGAAGAAAAAGACGACAAAGGCGAACTTCCCAAGGTGGAAGGCCTTTCAGGTGAAGAGAAAAATATGCTGGATGCGCTTGTGAGAATCGCTTCCGATAACAGGGTGGAACTGGACTGGCTTATCTCAAGAGCGCTTAAACTTTATGTGCAGGATTACCTAAAGACCGGCAAACTGTAATAAACACAGGCATTTACGGGCTTGTGAGGCATCCCATGTACCTGGCAGGTATCCTGTTATTCGCCTTTGAACCGCATCTTACTGTGAAGAGCATTGTCCTGCGTGTGCTTGCCGTCGGTTATTTTATCTGGGGCGGTTGCATCGAGGAACGCCGCTTCATAAGGGACTTTGGCGATACTTACGAGAAATACCGGCAGGACGTGCCAATGTTTAATATCCTTAAGAGCGTAGTCTCGAGCAGAAGGGAGTATTGATGCTTACAACTCAAAACCTTGATTGGCGACTGTTAGATGATTTTTGAAATTTACGTTACAAACCTATATTTTGCGGTCCTCTCCCAATTTGGAGTTCTTTAATAAATAGTTTTCAGCCTTCAGCGTTATCATTTCCTGAGTGGTCTTTCTAACCCTTTCGGTCAGGGCCTTCAGTATCCCCTGAAACTCAGACGAAGTTTTGTTGAACTCATTATCAAGGAAGTCTTTGTCCAGCAGTCCAACCTGTACATCTCCTACGGCCGTAACTGAGGCAGAGCGACCTTCTTTGTTAATAAAGCCCACCTCTCCAAAGATATCGTTCTTTTGCAGCTCTGTTATAGATATACTCTCCTCACCCACCTTCTTCGATATGCTCACCTTTCCTGACAGAACCACGTAAGTGCCTTCACCAAAGGTTCCCTCACTTAGAATGACCTGGCCGTCCTTATAAGTCTCCTTTGAAACGATCTTGTTCATAGTTGCCTCCCAGCAGTAATAAAATGTAAATTAAACTCAATTCTCCCTTTACAAATAGCCATGATATGATTTACTTGTATACTATAAAGTTGGATCCCATTATCAGACATTGACAGGTCAAATCCAACTGTTATCTTTCCGCCAGTCTCACCGGCCTTAGCCATAATGTTCCCATGCAAGAAATTAGCAATGAGATTTTATAGCATGAAATAATTATACTAAGCAAGGCCTGATTTGGACAGGGATAGGAATTGAATGTTTCTTCCGGTATTTGAGAACTAAATTTATTGGTATTATTGGCGAGGTCTTGTCAATAGGTGTGTAAATATCATTTAGGCGGCCATCCTTTCCATTACCTTTGATTCCTGCTTCATGACTCCATCGATAAACTCTCTCCCAGCATATACATCAGACAATAACCAATAC
>Ga0315281_10007360_pt1 | contig 15512 bp, 14 predicted proteins | sample YL17G07_0_MG_FD_204540 | JGI IMG/M metagenome (GOLD analysis project Ga0315281, IMG submission 204540) | Sediment microbial communities from Yellowstone Lake, YNP, Wyoming, USA - YL17G07_0 | ecosystem: Environmental > Aquatic > Freshwater > Lake > Sediment | place: USA: Wyoming | collected...
GTAGCGCTCGAATTCGGGGGTCCGCGCGACGAGCGTGATCCGGCGCGGCTCGTCGGCCGCGCCGTCGAGGCGGATGTCGAGCCGTTCCGCCGGCAGCGCTGCGCCCAGCCGGTCGGGCCACTCGACCAGGGTGACCCCGGCTTCCTGGCGATTGTCGAGGAGCCCGCCCGCAACGGCATCTGCGGCATCGGCGAGGCGGTAGAGGTCGAGGTGGAAGAGCGGCAGCCGACCCTCGTACTCGGCCATCAGGACGAACGTCGGCGAATTGATCGTGGCCGTCACGCCGAGGCCCGCCCCGAACCCCTTTGCCACCACGGTCTTGCCCGCGCCGAGCTCGCCCCACAGGCAGATCAGGTCGCCGGGCTGCGCGACGGACGCGAGCCGGAAGGCAAGGGCGCGCGTAGCGTCCGCCGATGACGTCGTCACGGCGAGGAGGCGAGCGGTGGGCGTCGGGCTGGGCACGGGCCGAGCGTACCGGAACCCCGGCAGCCATGCCGTGAACCGGCTCCCGGGCGCCGGGCCCCGGGGATCCCCGGCCGTCGAACCCCTCAGGTGTAGCGCTCGAGATCGCCCAACGGGATCGCGATCCGGGCCCCGCCGTCCAGCTCGACCCAGCAGGCCTCGAGGATCACCCCGCCCGCGAAGCGGTGCGGCCCGGCGAGCCCCGTCCACCGTCCTTCCGCGCCGGCCAGCGGACCCGCGACCACACGAACCAGGTCCGGGGCTGGAGCCGGAACCGCAATCGCCCCGTCGTCGAGGGCAAGGCAGGGCGGCATATCCACGATCGCAACGGTGCTGCCCTGCAGCGCCTCGAGGACGGCCATGACCGGCGTGGCAATCGGACGTCCGATCGCGCCGTCGAGCACGAGGACGGCGAACGGTGGCAGCCCGTGGGTCCCGGCCTGGCTGCGCCGCTCCGACGCGAGCACCTCTCGTCGCTCCTTGACCCCGAGGCCGGCCACGACCATCCCGCGGACGCCGACGGCACGGGCACGCGTGATCGCTTCCGCGTCGATCCTCGCGCCGACCACGAGGATCGCCCCGGCCGCGCCGACATCGATCGCCGAAGCGCGGAGGTGTCCGTCCCGCGGCGCCGCGATCTGAAGTCGTCCGGTCACCGGTCCGCCCAGCACGTCCGTGCCGATCAGGCCGCGTCCGAGCCCCCCGACGGCGATCCCGGCGCCGGGTCTAACCTCCCGAACGATCCCGGCGAACGGGGCCTCCAGCGCGTCCGCCGGTTCGCCGCTCGCAACGCGCCATCGTCCACCGGCGCGGAAGAGGAGTTCGCCACTTGGCGGCTCGCCCGAGCGATCCCTTCGCGAGGGGCTGCCGGTCCACCAGGATCCCGGCTCCGCGCCGTCGCCGGCCGGGCCCTCGACGACATCGGTGCGCCGATCGCGAAACCGCTCGGCCAGCTGGGCGCCACGCACCACGGACTCGCCGGGCGCGACGAGGGTCCGGTCGCCGGGACGGAGCCCGAACCAGGCCTCGAGCGGGGCGACGAAGAGCGGTCGCTCCCGGACGAGCGCGAGGGGACCGGAGACGCGCCCGATTACCGGCCGCACCCGGCCGCCGGCAACCGCAAGCCGTCGGGGGCTCATCGATCGTCTCCCGGCCAGGACAGCTCCGACCACGCGGCGAGCATCGTCCGGCGCCGGTCACGACGCTCGGGAAGCCGAAGGGGCACGGCACGAAGGTCCACCAGCAGGCCGGCCAGTCCGCCCGTCACCTCGACCTCGGCCGACCGGGTTCGTCGTCCGAGCCGGACCGCATCGTGGAACTCGAAACGCGCCCGCGCGACGGCACCCGGCGGCAGGTCCATGAAATGGACCTCGTCGCCCGCGAGTTCGCGGCTCATCGACAAGCCGTCCCCCGCCAGGTCCACGCGTCCGACCGACCCCCGCCCATGTCGACCGAGACCTTGACGGGAGCCCGAAGCCGCAGCGACGAACGTGGTCCCCAGGGGCACGAGCGCATCCCGCGCGAGGTCGGCCAGCAGGGCGTACCGCTCCGCCGGGTCGTCGATGGTCCCGATCGGGCCGAGGAGTCGCGCGTGGTCCCAGGCAAGCTGGGTTGCTCCCGGGCGCCGGATCGTGCCGGCCACCGCGAGCGCGATGGCAGAGGCCGGTGCACCCGCAAAGGCACCCCCGGCGACGATCGTCAGGTCCGGAGCGGGCCGGCTGCCGAGATGCTCGGTCACCGCCGCCATCCGCGCGAGCGCCGCACTGGCTGCTGCCAGGCGGAGGCGCGCCCCATCGCCCGCTGCGTCCGCCCACGGGCGGATGCGCAGTTCCCGAAGCCGGTCGATCAGGCGATGCCGATCGAGGTTCCCGGTCGACCAGGCCAGGACGCCGTCGATGATGTCGTCGCCGGGTTCGGGCGGGATCAGGCCGCCCTCGGCCGTGATCACGCTCTCGGTCGTGGAATCGCCACCCCCGGTCCCCGGCTCGGCGAGGATGCGCGTCCCGCCATCGAAGCCCACTTCGATCAGCTCGACCCGCCGATCCAGGAGATCCGCGAGGGAGGCCACCGAGCGCCGCATCGCGCCCCGCCCGTCGAGCGGATCCGCACGGAGCCCTTCGAGGGCGGCCCGCAGGAGTCCTTCCTCGCCGCGACGCCCCGCGACTGCCGGAACCTCCACGATCCGGGACTCGTCAAGATCGTCCGCGCGGGCCGCCCGCCAGGCGCGCCGATCGCGAATCCCGCCGCACAGAACGAAGCGCAGGTCGGGTCGGCGCCGGGCCGCGGCAACCCCGAGCGCCGCAAGGTCGTCCAGGGCCCCTCGTTCATCAGGGCCCGGCGGGTCCCCGGCGCCCAGCAGGACGGCGTCCACCGTGCCGTCCAGGGCCAGCTCGGTCATCTCGCGGGGATCATGGGTCTCCGGCGAAGCACTGATGAGGTGCCAGCTCGTTCGGGACGCCTCGGCCATGAGCAGCCCGAGCGAACGCTCGGTGGCGCCGACCACGAGGAGCTTCCCGGGTGGACGGCTCCGGGCCGTCAGTCGCGGTACGTCGGCGCGGCTGCCTGCATCGAGCCCGAGGCCGGCCGCGAGGACCGGGTCCGCGCTCGCCGTGCGCTCGGCGATCGCCGCCAGGAGCGCATCCTCGTCGATTGCGGCCGGACCGGCAAGGCTCCCGAGGAGACGCCAGCGACCGTCGAGGTGACCGACGAGGGCGACCGAGAGGGTCGCGCCGCCGGCATCGACAATCGCGAGCGTCCGTGGTGGTTTCGTCACGGCCCCATGCTACCGGGGCAGCGCCGGACGGGCCCGTTCAAGCGTCCCAGCCGGTCTCCTCAGCAAGTTCCTCGAGGCGGTCGATGAGCTGTTCGATGTCGTCGTCATCGGCAAGGATGGCGCTTGCGCCGGCGACCTCGCCCCCGAACAGGCTGCGCAGGACCGGGTCGAAGAACAGCATCGCGTTCGCGCCGAGCGGACGGTACGGACGGCTGGCGTGGAGAAAATGGACGGCCGAGGTCGTCAGGCCGCGCAACTGGATCTCACGCGCAACCTGCTCGACGAGGTCCTCCGCCCCTTCATCCATGAGCCCGCCACTCGCACCCTGGTCGCTCATTTGAGGGCGACCTCGACAGGGGGATGGGCGCCCTCGGCGGCTTCCTCCTCGAGCAGGGCCAGACGAAACGCCTCGTAGGTGGCCGCGCCGCGGAGGGCGAAGACGACATGCTCGATCACGCCATTGCGGGCCAACTCATCGCGAACGGTCGCCACGGTGATCGCCGCTGCCTCTTCGAGGGGGTAGCCGCCGATCCCGGTTCCAAGAGCCGGGAACGCGACGCTCGTCGCCATCATCTCGCGGGCAAGAGCCATCGCACTCCGCACGGCAGCTTCCAGGGCAGGACCGGTCGTTCGATGATCCCGATCAAGGGATACGGCGTGGATGACGGCCCGGGCGGCGAGTGCGCCGCCGCCGGTGATCACGGCCTCGCCTACTTCGCGCGGGCCCTGCCGGACCGCCGCGAATTCGATCAGGTCGCCGGCCGCGCGCTTGATCGCGCCGGCGACGCCGGTGGACATCCAGAGGGAGGGGCCGACGGGGCTCACGATCGCGTCCACCTCGAGCACGCAGATGTCCCCGTTCCACAGTTCCAGGCGGGTCATCGACGGCCTCTCTCGACGAGCGTTCGGACCGCCACCGGTCCGGAGGCGGCATGGTACACCCGGGGAAGGCGCCCGGCCATGCCCGTGACGACCTCCCAGGAGTTCGTCCCCCGGGCGCGAGCGACCTCGGCGACAGCGATCGTCTCGCCCCCCTGCCGCCCGATCAGGGTGAAGGTATCGCCGACCGTGACGGGTGGGCCGGGCACGTCGGACACGTCGACCATGACCGCGTCCATCGCCACGTTGCCGACCATCGGCACGCGAACCCCGCGCACGAGCGCCTCGGCCCGGTTCGAGAGGGCCCGTGACCAGCCGTCCCCGTAACCGAGTGGAAGTGTCGCAATCCGGCTCGGCCCTCGGGTTCGGAAGGTCGGCCCATAGCTGATCCCCCAGTCGGCCGGCAAGTCCTGGACGCGAACCGGGCGGGCGTGGAGAGAGAGGGCGGGTCGGAGCTGCCGTGCGTCCTGCGCGATGGCCGCGGCGCTCAACTCGTCGGGCACGAGGCCGTAGATCGACAGGCCGGGTCGCACGCCGTCATACGATGCCCCCCCGTCCAGCAGTGCCGGGTGGCCGGCGCCGCTCCCGGCCTCAGCGGGCCGGGCTGGCGCGGCGAGGCGACCGACGAGCGAGCCGCTCGCCCGCAGATGTCGACGCGGCAGGCGGATCCCTGCCGCCATGAGGGCCGCCGCCGCGACTTCGAAAGCCGCGATCTGCGCAGCCGTGACCGCCGGATCTTCAGGCGCCTGCAGGTGCGTCCAGAGGCCCGTGATCCGGACGCCCCTCGTCCGTTCAACCGATCCGGCCGCGTCGGCGAGCCCCGCCGCCGTGAATCCGCCACGGCCCAGTCCGGTCTCCACTTCGAGCTGGATGTCCAGCGCTCGCCGGCCCCGGGCCGAGGCCGCCGATGCGGCTGCCAGGCTGGCGCGCAGGAGCTCGGGGTCCCCCGCGGTGATCGAGAGGCGTCGCCGTGCCGCCTCGGCGACGAGACGAACGGGGATCGGGTAGAGGACGAGGACCGGCGCCCGGATGCCGCCCGCCCGAAGGGCGGCGGCCTCGTCGTACGTCGCGACACAGAACCCGTCGGCGCCGGCCGCCTCGAGCGCCCGCGCCACGGGCAGGGCTCCGTGGCCGTACGCGTTGGCCTTGACAACCGGGTGCACCGGGATCTCGGGGCCGGCGAGCCGACGGATGACGGCGAGGTTGTTCGCCAGGGCATCGAGATCGATGCTCAGCCAGGCCGTCCGCGGCAACGGGGGCAGACTCGCCGCGTCCAGGGCGGCGTCGATTCCGACGGCGTACCCGTCCGCCACCTGTTCCACGTCAGGTCTCGGCGCCGGTCTCTGGTCGGACCGAGAACCCCAGGCGACCTCCCGCCCGTGCGCGCTCGGCGATGCCGGCCAGGCGCTTGCGAACGAGCGGGATCGCCTCCGGCAGGTCGCCCGCGAGGAGCCCGGCGTCGCCGAGACGCTCCCGGACGAGATCGCCCGCCAGCCCGTGCAGGTAGACGCCGACTCGAGCCGCCACCGCCGGCGCCAGGCCCTGCGCGAGGAGGGCGCCGATGGTGCCGGCCAGGACATCGCCCGTGCCGCCACTCGCCAGGGCGGGATTCTCGAACGGCGCGACCGTCGCGTTCCCGTCCGGCTCGGCAATGACCGTCCGGGCTCCCTTCAGAACGATGACATGGCCCCATCTCGCTGCCGCGTCGCGGGCCGCAGCCAGCCGCGCGGCGTCGTCGCCCGTGAGGTCGCCGTCCGCCTCGGGGTCCACGCCGGCGCCCGCGCGCAGGCGCGCGAACTCCCCGGGATGTGGGGTCAGCACGGCCGGCCGGGAGGCCGCCGTCCACCACGGGCCGAGCGTCGCCATGGATCGCAGGGCCTCGGCGTCGAGGACGATGGGTGCCGGCACGCCTTCGTCGCCGGCGCTCAGCAGCTCCCTGACCAGCTCGGTCGTGGCCAGCCCCGGCCGGAGCCCGGGCCCGAGGACGATCGCGTCGTGCTCGTGGTCGAGGATCCGGGCCAGGGCGGGCTCGGGGTCGACCTCCTCGACATCGTCCTCCGGCAGGGCCATCGTCGTCGCCTCGACGACCTTGGCGGCGAAGAGCGGCTGGAGGGATTCCGGGACGGCGAGGGTCACGAGTCCGGCGCCGGCCCGACCGGCGGCCCGACAGACGAGGAGCGCTGCGCCGGCGTAGTCGAGGGAGCCGGCGATCACGAGCAGCTTGCCGAACGTTCCCTTGTGACCCCGGACCGGCCGGTCCGGGAGGAGCAGCGCCACCGTGCGGTCATCGAGCACCGGGGCATCCGCGCCGGCGGTCACGACGGCGTCGGGGCTCGTCACTGGATCGTCTCCACTCCGCCCGAACCCGAGGCGCCGCTCAGCCACCGGACTCACTCGCCGGGGCGGCCTCGTGAAGGGCACGCAGGCGCTCGATTCGGGCCAGGATCCGGCGCTCGCGATCGTCGAGCCGCTCGTCGATGTCGAGGGGGAAGACGTAGCGCCCGCCGGCCCGTCGGATCCCGAAGGCAATCGCGACCGCATACTCGGATTCGTGGCTGATCGAGACGGCGATTCGGTCCATCCCGAGCTGATCGGCACGAATCGCGGCCCGCCCGTGCAGCCGGACGGCCGGCTGTCCGGTCGGAAGTCGCTCGATCTCGATGTCGCGCCAGCCGATTCCGCGGACACCGAGGCCGAGCACCTTGCTCACGGCCTCCTTGGCGGCCCACCGCCCGGCGAAGGTCTCGGGTCGATCGCGGACGTAGCGCTGCTCCGCGGGCGTCAGGACGCGGTTGCTGAACCGGGAACCGAAGCGCGCGATGGACCGGCCAATCCGGTCGACCCTGATGATGTCGATCCCGAGCTCCGTCGTTCCGGGGGGCGCCCCGGCCGGGGTGGAGGCCGCCTCGCCCGCGCCGGCCTCGATGTCGCCGACCCGATGCATCCCAGCCATCGACCGCCTACTCGACCGTGACCGACTTGGCGAGGTTGCGGGGCTGGTCGACGTCCGTTCCGCGGGCGATCGCGACGTGGTACGCGAAGAGTTGGAGCGGGATGATCGCCAGGACGGCGCTGATCGCCTCGTGGGTGTCGGGCACCCAGCAGACATCGTCCGCGATCCGCTCGATCCGCTCGTCGCCCTCGGTCGCCACGGCGATCACCCGGGCGTCGCGGGCCCGGCCCTCCATGACGTTGCTGATCAGCTTCTCGTAGGTGGTCGAACGTGTGGCGATGGCGACGAGCGGGCATTCGGCATCGAGGAGCGAGATGGGCCCATGCTTGAGCTCGCCGGCCGCGTAGCCCTCCGCGTGGACGTAGCTCAGCTCCTTGAGCTTGAGTGCGCCCTCGAGCGCGGCAGGGTAGGTGGAGCCACGCCCGACGAAGATGAAGCCACGGGAGTTCACGTAGCGGCGGGCCAGGTCGGCCGCGATCGGCGCGTTGAGATCGAGTGCCCGGAGCGCCGCGTCGGGCAGCGCCCGGAGGGCCCCGGCCAGTTCACGCTCGCTCGCCTCCGGGAACGTGCCGCGGATACGTCCGATGGCGGCGGCGAGCACGATGAGCGTCGTCACCTGGGTCACGAACGTCTTCGACGCCGCGACGGCGATCTCGGGGCCGGCCTGCAGGAACAGGACGGCGTCCGCTTCGCGCGTGATCGCCGACCCCAGGGTGTTCGTGATCGCGATGATCGGGCAGCCCTGTTCGCGCGCATGGCGCGTCGGGGCGATGGTGTCGGCGGTCTCGCCCGACTGGGTCACGGCGATGACGAGCGTCCGGCCGTCGAGCGGCGGGGGGCTGTAGCGGAACTCCGAACCCGCCGTCACGCGCGCCGGCAGACCGGTCCAGGCCTCGATCGCGGACGCGCCCACGAGCGCCGCGTAGGAGGCCGAGCCGCAGGCGACCAGCTCGACCCGGGTGATCTCGCGCAGGACCCCCTCAAGGGAGTCGATCTCGGGCAGATGAATCCGATCATCGCGGCCGACGCGACCGGCGAGCGACTGGCGGAGCGCGTCCGGCTGTTCGTGAATCTCCTTGAGCATGAAATGCTCGTAGCCGCCCTTCTCGGCGACCTCGGGCGACCAGTCGATCCGCGTCTCGGCTCGTTCGAGCCGGCGCCCATGGATGTCGGTGACCTCGACCCCGGTCGGCCGGACGTCGGCGACATCGCCGTCCTCGAGGAAGACCACCCGGTCCGTGTGGGCCAGGATCGCCGTGACGTCGCTGGCGATGAAGCTTTCCTCCCCGTTCAGGCCGACGACCAGCGGCACGTTCTGGCGGGCCCCGACGAGGCGACTGACCTCGTCGCGGTGCATCACGACCAGGGCATAGGCTCCCTCGAGCTGCCGCAGCGCGGCCCGAACCGCATCGGCGAGGTCGCCGGCGTAGGACTCCTCCACGAGGTGGGCGATCGCCTCGGTGTCAGTCTCGGAGGTCAGGTTGTGGCCGCGTGCCGCGAGCCCATCGCGGAGGGCCTGGAAGTTCTCGATGATCCCGTTGTGGATCACCGTGATCCGCCCGGTGCAGTCGACGTGCGGGTGGGCGTTGAGATCGTTCGGGCGTCCGTGAGTGGCCCAGCGCGTGTGCGCAAGCCCGATCGCCGCATGTGGCGTTCGGTCGGCGATCGCCGTCGTGAGATTGGCGAGCTTGCCGGCCCGCTTCTCGACGAACAGGCCGCCCTCCTCGTCCACGAGCGCGATGCCCGCCGAGTCGTAGCCGCGGTAGGCGAGGCGGCGGAGACCCTCCATGAGGATCGGGCCGGCGTCACGGGGGCCGGTGTAGCCGACGATGCCGCACATCGGTGGTCAGGTCCCTTGTCTGGTCGCCTCGACCGTCCGAGGCGAATCCTGGCTCGATGAAGTGGGCACCGAGGTCAGTGTAGCCGCTCGGCCGCAACGGCGGCCAGCGTGTCGGCCAGCTCCGAGACCAGCCCGGCGTCCGGTCCCTCGACCATCACCCGCAGCGCAGGCTCGGTTCCCGAGGGCCGGACGAGGATCCGTCCGGCATCGCCGAGGCGGCCCTCCGCCACCGCGATGGCCCGCTGCAGGACTGGATCTCCCTCCCACTGGTCCTTGTGACGCACGCGCACAGCACGCTGTTGCTGCGGGAGGAGTTCGATATCGAGCGCGAGATCCGCGAGCGACCGGCCGGTCGCGATCATCACCCGGAGCACTTCCAGGGCGGTGACGATCCCGTCGCCAGAGGTCGCGTGCTGCGCCACGATCACGTGGCCGCTCTTCTCGCCGCCGAGACCGGCGCCGGCAACCTGCATCCCCTCGAGGATGTACTTGTCGCCGACCGGGGTCCGGATGACCGTCCCGCCGGCCGCCTCCACGGCCTGCTGCAGCCCGCCGTTCGAGAGGACCGAGACGACGAGCGTCCGGCCGGCCAGGGCATCGCGGCGAAGCCGCTCGAGGGCCAGGAACCCGAGCACCTGGTCGCCATCGACGACACGCCCGGTGGCATCGACCGCGATGAGGCGGTCCGCGTCGCCGTCCAGGGCGAAGCCGACGTCTGCGCCTCGCTCGGCGACGCGGCGCGCCAGCGCGGCCGGGTCGGTGGCCCCGCAGTGGAGGTTGATGTTCGTCCCGTCCGGTTCGGCGTTGATGACCTCGACCGAGGCACCGGTCGCCTCGAGGATCCCCGGCCCCACGCGATACGCCGACCCGTTCGCCGCGTCGAGCACGAGGCGAAGCCCGCGGGCATCGACCCCGCGCGCCAGCCGTTCGCGGTCGGTGACGTACTCACCCAGCCGGGACGTCGCGTCCAGCGCGAGGCCGAGCCCGTCGTTCCCGACGCCGCCGAGCTCCTCGGTCCGCCAGATCAGGGCCTCGAGTTCGTCCTCCAGCGCGTCGTCCAGCTTGAGGCCCGCCGCATCGAGGACCTTGAGGCCGTTGTCGGCGGCTGGATTGTGCGACGCCGAGACCATGATCCCCGCCGCAAACGAGCCGGAACCCGAGAGGAAGGCCAGGGCCGGGGTCGGCACGACGCCGATGCGATGCACGTCGCAGCCGAGGCTCGTTGCGCCTGCCGTGATCGCGGCCACGAACATGTCGCCGGATCGGCGCGTGTCCTGGCCGACGACGATGGCGCCTCGGCGGTCGGCGAGGCGATGGGCGGTTGCCCGGCCGAGCGCGTAGGCGGTCGTCGGGCGAAGGTCCACATTCGCGACCCCGCGGATGCCGTCGGTACCGAACAGGCGAGGCACGGTTTGAGGGACCTCCGGGGAAGCGTGGGCGCGGGCGCCGGTATTACGGGGACGGGCTCGGCGACGCGTCGACCGAGGCCGCGATGGTAACGGTCACGCTGCCGGGCGTCGCCCCGACGAGCGTCAGCCCGGTCAGCAGGTTCGCCGTCACCGCGACGTCGTGGACACCGACATCGAGACCGGAGACATCGATCGTCAGCGCGAGCGTCGATCCTGACAGGCGGTCGAGGTCCGCGACCGAGCCGCCGATGGTCACGAGGACGCGGTCCGCGGCGAGGGAATAGACCAGGTCGGCACGCGCCCCGGTAATGAGCAGCCCCGCCGAGAAGGTCCTGGTGGCGGTGACGGGTCGCAGCGCGACCGTGACCCGGACCGTTGCAATGCCGGGCGCCTGCACCCCGTCCGGAAGTGACAGGGGCACGTCGAGCGTGACATTCGAGGATGCCCCGGTGAGCGTCACCGGGGCGGTATCGGCGAACTCGAGCGACACGAGGCTGTCGATGTCGCCTTCGACCGACACCACCAATGGGTCGACGGTCACCGATGCGATCTCGAATCCCATTGCCGGCGTTCCGGCGATGGTGGGTCGGACCGGCAGGGACCTGGTCTGGCGATTGGTGAAGATCGGGAGCTTCACCCTGACGGTCGCCGGCGACAGATCGACCGGCGTGAGCGGCTCTCCAGCGGCGTCGACCGGTTCGAGGTCGACGATCCGGTTGATATCGATGCCGGAGGCATCCACGGTCACCCGCGCCTGGGCTTCGCTAACCCGGTTGACGATCGAGGCGGCCCCCGTCACCTGGACCGATGCCTCGGAGACCGTCGCCTGGCCGACGTCGAGCCCGGACGGTATGGGGCCGAGAACGGCTCGGACCGGGATGGACCGCGTAATCACCGCGTCGAGCTGGACAGTGATCTGGCGCGGCTCATAGTCGAGCACCTGGATCCGCGGGTCGATCGCCTTGACGACAACGGCCACCGTCGATTGCCCGCCGGTCGGATTGATCGACGAGAGGTCCACCGTCGCGCGGAAACTGGCGCTGTCCAGGCGCAACCCGAGGTCCTCGGGGGCGAAATACCGGACCTGGCGGACCGCGCCGAGGTCCGAGAGGATGGTCACCCGGGAGGTCACGCCGGTCGCTTCGATCGGGACCCTGCCATCGAACAGCTTGGTGCTCGACGACAGCACCAAGCCGATATAGAGCAGGCTGGCGAACGCGAGGGCGCCCAGCTTCAGCGGCCAGTTGTGGACGATCAGCCGCCCCACGCGCCTCATCGACCCGTGCCCGCAGTCACTGAACCGTCGTCCGGTGACGCGGTCTCGCCGGCGGCCGGGGCGCCGGCGGCGTCGCTCGTCGGCGGCCCCGTGACAGGCAGCGACTCGGGCGGGGCGGGACGGCGATCGCGGCGGACGAACTTGCCCAGGTCCGCGAGCGTCGGAGCTCCCGGTCCCCTGCGAGCACCGCGAAAGCCTCGACCGGCCCGGTCGGCGGTCGGGTCGAGCAGACCGTGGATGGCCCGCGCAAGTTGCAGCTCGTTGAGGTTCCGGACGATGCGGGCCCGCTCCACCAGGCTGACCTGACCGTTCTCCTCGGAGACGACCACGACAACGGCGTCGGTCTGCTCGGTGATCCCGAGGGCGGCCCGGTGTCGTGTTCCGAAACGCTCCGTATGGATCGTCGTCTCGGCGAGCGGGAGCACCGTGCCCGCCGCAAGGATCGTCGTTCCCCGGATGATCACGGCGCCGTCATGGAGCGCGCTCCTCGGCATGAAGATCGTCCGCAGGAGATCCACCGACAGGTCCCCGTGGATCATCACGCCCGATTCGGCGATCTCCTCGAGCCCCGTGTCGCGTTCGAGGACGATCAGCGCGCCGTGGCCCTCGCTCGACAGAAGGGACGCCGCACGAGAGACCTCGGCAGCGACCGTCTCGGCCGTCCGGTTTCCGCCCGGAAGGAGCCAGGCCAGGGAGCCGACCCGCCCGATGCGGTCGAGCGCGCGACGAAGCTCGGGCTGGAAGACGACCACCAGGGCGAACAGGCCCACCACGGCGCCCGTCTGGAGGATCTGGGTCAGCAGGCGCAGACTCAGGGTCTGGGCGGCGAAGTAGACCAGGAAGAGCACGCTGACGCCGATCACGAGACGGACCGCGCGCGTGCCGCGGATCAGGCTGAAGAGCCAGTAGATCAGGAGCGCGGTGATCCCGATGTCGAGCAAGGTCGTGAGTCGAACCTGGTCCAGGATCGACGCGAGGAGCTGCGGCATCGTCGGTCGAGTGTAGCGCGCCGGGCTGATCCGGGGGCGTCAGCGTCAGCGAGGGATCTTCAGCGGTCCCGGTCGTCTCCGCGGCGCCTCCGCGGCCCCCGCCGTTCTGCCGCGAAGGCCGCGATCGCGGCGGCGGCCGCCGGGTCGGCGTCCAGGTCCGCAAGCCGGGCGAGCAGCCGGACCTTTTCCTCGGCGATCTCGCCCCAACCCCGATCAAACTGGCTTGCCGCAAACTCGAGCTGCACGGCCGAGTCCGAGGGATCGATCGTGAGGAGCTGGAACCCGGCGTCGAGGGCGGCGTCGTGCAGACCGGCGACGCGGTAGCCGGACGCGAGCCCCACGAGCACAGCGCGGGCCCCCGTCATGTCCCCCGCGTCCAGGAATTCCTCGGCCTCGGCCCGCCTCGCGGCCAGGTCGATGATCGGCGGAGCCACGCTGGGTTCAGGCCCCGCGGAATGATCCGAACCCGGCATCGGATCATCCACCGGCCGAGCGTCGGCGCCGGACGGGTCCCGGGCGGCGCCAGATTCGGAATCCGGCGACGCCTCGGAGACGTGCTCCGCTGCCCGCTCAACCGGCGGGTCGAGCAAGCGAATCGCCAGCCGCAGTGCCTCGGTCGCGGCGGGATCCGCGTCGAGCGCCCGCAATCGTGCGACGAGACGTTCCACGGTCTGTCGCCTGGCCCGTGATTCAGCAAGTTCAAGGGCGCGCCGCGCAGCATCACCGGCGTCGATGACGCGATCAGACTCCTCGAGGACGGTCGCCAGCTGCTCGAAGTCCGCCGCGGCCTCGCTCCGCCGGCCAAGCTCCGCAAGGAGGACCGCCCGGCCGCGGAGCGCGCCCTCGTCGTGCGGGACCTGCCGGAGGGCCGTCCCATAGGCCGCCTCTGCCGCCTCAGTGCGCCCGAGACGGTGGAGGACCGACGCCAGGCTGGCGTGGGGCAGGGCTCGATCCGGCGCCAGTTCGGCGGCCTCCTGGTACGCGATGGCGGCGATCTCGAGCCGCCCGCGAAGCGCGGCGACGTGACCGCGCCGGAGCGCGTCCTTGTACTGCTCGTAGAGGATTCGACTCATGCCGACAGACCGTTGCCAGCGGGCGCGCGCGGATCAGCGGCCCCGCCGACGCCGCCGGGCTCGCCGGGCTCGCCGGGCTCGCCCAGGATCTCGACGAGCAGCCCCTTCTGGACGTGCAGCCGGTTCTCCGACTGCGCGAAGACGAGGCTCTGCGGACCATCCATGACCTCGGAGGTGATCTCCTGGCCCCGATGCGCGGGCAGGCAGTGCATGACCCGGGCCCCCGGACCCGCAATCGCCACGAGGCCGGCATTGACCTGGTAGCCGGAGAATGCGGCTCGGCGGATCTCGGCCTCGTCCTCCTGGCCCATGGAGGCCCAGGCATCGGTGTAGATCACGTCGGCACCCTCGACGGCGGCGCGCGGGTCGTTCCCGATCTCGACCCGACCGCCGACCAGGGACCCGATCCGCCGGGCCTGGGCGACGACCTCGGGATCGGGACCGTAGCCCGGCGGGTGCGCAAGACGCACGGTCGCGCCCTGGCTCGCGGCGACGAGGGCGAGGGAGTGAAAGACGTTGTTGCCGTCGCCGATGAAGGCAACCACGCGGCCCGCCACGTCGCCGAATGCCTCGCGCAGCGTGAACACGTCCGCGAGTGCCTGGCATGGATGCTCGTGCAGGGTCAGGGCGTTGACGACCGGGATGCTCGCGCGCTCGGCGAACTCGACCGCAATGGCATGCGGACCGGTCCGGATCACGATCGCGTCGACGAAGCCCTCGAGGTTGCGAGCCACGTCGCTGATCGACTCCCGCACGCCCCAGCCGACGTTGCCGGACGTGAGCTGGATCGCGTGGCCGCCGAGCTGGACCATGCCGGCCTCGAAGGTGACGCGCGTCCGCAACGAGGGGTGCTCGAAGAGCATCGCAAGCGTCCGCCGGACGAGGGCCGGACGCGCGTGCCGCCGATTCACGGAGAACTCATCCTTGAGGATCGCCGACGTCGCAAAGACGCGTCGAACCTCCGCCGGGGTCAGGTCGGCGGCGCCGATGAGATCCCGCCCGCGGATCGCCCCGGGCGGCGCAACGGACGGGGGCGTGCTGCCGGGCACGTCGTCCCGTCCGCGATCAGCGCTTCGTGTACTGGGGCGCCTTGCGGGCTCGCTTGAGGCCGAACTTCTTGCGTTCCTTCATCCGTGGGTCGCGGGTCAGGAAGCCGGCCTGGCGAAGCGGAAGGCGATGCGCCTCAGGATCCAGGTCGAGGAGCGCCCGGGCGATGCCGTGGCGGATCGCGCCGGCCTGCCCGGAGACACCGCCGCCCTCGACCTTGATCATGACGTTGAAACGGCCCTCGGTACCCGTCACGCGAAACGGCATGCGAACGTCGGTCTCGTTGATGGCGTTCCCGAAATGTTCGACCATCGTGCGGCCGTTGACGATGATCTCGCCCTCGCCGGGCAGGAGTCGAACACGCGCTACCGCCGTCTTGCGGCGGCCCGTGCCCGAGTTGAAGATGGGAGTGGTCATCGTGTGCCCTCCGTCGAGGCGAGCGGCTCAGGCTGCTGGGCCTGATGCGGATGGTCGGATCCAGCGTAGATCTTGAGCTTGCGCAGCTGCTGGGTACCGAGGCGATTGTGGGGCAGCATGCCCTTGACAGCGCGACGAATGACCTCTTCCGGCCGACGCGCCAGAAGCTTCCCGAGCGGCTCTTCCTTGTAACCCTGAGGATGACCGCTGTGGCGGATGAAGAGCTTGCTCTCGAGCTTGTCGCTGCTGACCGAGATCCTGGCCGCGTTGAGCACGATCACGTGGTCGCCCGTGTCGAGGTGCGGCGTGTAGATCGGCTTGTTCTTGCCCTCGAGGACGCGGGCGACCTGTGTCGCGAGGCGGCCGAGCGTCTGGCCCGTCGCGTCGACGACGT
>Ga0315281_10007361_pt1 | contig 15512 bp, 10 predicted proteins | sample YL17G07_0_MG_FD_204540 | JGI IMG/M metagenome (GOLD analysis project Ga0315281, IMG submission 204540) | Sediment microbial communities from Yellowstone Lake, YNP, Wyoming, USA - YL17G07_0 | ecosystem: Environmental > Aquatic > Freshwater > Lake > Sediment | place: USA: Wyoming | collected...
TGACGGACGAAACGAGGGATGCTCCGGATGTACGTGCCCCGCCGGGTGTTTTTTTCCCACTTGTCCCACGCAGGTTCCCGTCGAGAGTCTCAAACCCGTCTGTTACCGGATCTGGGTGACGGGGGCGGAGAATCCTGTGCGAATGGGCGGCGTCTTGACCTCCTTTCCGACGGATGAGAATCCCGGGGCGGGACGGTTCAAGGTCGAAGGCATCCTCGACCTTAAGGTAGGCATCGTCTACGACCATCGGGATCCCGAGAACAAGTCGACTGAGATTTTCACGCGCACCATCATCGACTTCACGCGTCCTCCCGGTGAACGCGGGGCCTTTTTTGAGAATCACGGCCTCGTGACCCAAGTCGGTCCCGAGGTCTCCGCCACGAAGTACGTCAACTTGAGTGAAGGTTTCGACACGAGCGGTAATGCGGACGGCCAGACCGGATTCGCCCGCTACGTTGGGCGTTTTCGAGAGGACGCCGATTTTTGGAGCGGCTCCCTCAAAGCCGTGGATTCCGATAGCATCGGCTTGCCGTCCGGCACATTGAGCGCCGAATGTGCCCAGATCTCCACGGGGAACTCGTCCAACGCCGGCAACTGCCTGGATCTGGGCATCGATGTGACGGGGATCGACTTCATCGACTTCGTGACCGATGCCGATGTGGAATTGCCAGCCTCTTTCCCAGTCAATCCCGCCTTCTGACTCCTTGACTCTTCTCTTTCTTTTGGGGGATACCCAACTCCCTATGATTACAAAAGAGGAAGCCCTCAAATACCATTCTGAAGGCCGCAAGGGAAAAATTGAAGTCGTACCGACCAAACCGTGCAACACTCAAAAAGAACTCTCGCTCGCCTACACGCCCGGAGTCGCCGAACCCTGTCTGGAAATAGAAAAAGATCCGACGAAGTCGTTTGAATACACCGCGCGCGGAAATCTCGTGGCGGTCGTCTCGAACGGCACCGCCGTTTTGGGATTGGGCGACATCGGTCCCGAGGCGTCCAAGCCCGTCATGGAAGGCAAGGGTATTCTCTTCAAGAAGTTCGCGGACATCGACGTCTTCGATCTCGAACTCAATACGAAGGATCCCGAGATGGTCATCAACGTCGTTCGGGCGCTGGAGCCGACGTTCGGAGGCATCAATCTCGAAGACATCAAGGCCCCGGAATGTTTCACCATCGAAGAGCGCCTGATTGAGACGATGTCGATTCCCGTCTTTCACGACGACCAGCACGGAACGGCCGTCATCGCGTCCGCGGGTTTGTTGAACGCCCTCGAGATTCAAGGCAAGGACATTAGGAAGATCCGGGTCGTTTTCTCCGGCGCCGGGGCCGCGGCGATCGCCTGCGCGAAACTCATGATGGCGTTTGGGCTCTCGAAGGATCAAGTGACGCTGGTCGACCGCCAGGGCGTCGTTTATGAAGGGCGCACCAACCTCGAGCCCATTCGCGGAGGGTTCGCGCGCCGGACCGAGATGAGGACCCTCGAGGACGCCATGAAGGACGCGGACGTCTTCATCGGGGTTTCCGGCAAGGGTCTCGTAACGCCCGAGATGGTGAAAAGCATGGCGCCCAACCCGATCGTTTTTGCCATGTCGAATCCGGACCCCGAAATCGGATACAACGACGCGAAGGCGGTCCGTTCGGATCTCGTGATGGCCACCGGACGGTCGGATTTTCCGAATCAGGTGAACAATGTCCTGGGTTTTCCTTTCATCTTCCGCGGGACGTTGGATGTCCGCGCGACCAAGATCAATCAAGAGATGAAACTCGCCGCCGCGAGGGCGCTCGCGGCCTTGGCCCATGAAGACGTGCCGGAAGAGGTCTGCCGCGTCTACGGAAAGGCGAAGCTCAAATTCGGCCCCGAATACATCCTTCCCAAGCCTTTTGATCCGCGTGTTCTGCTTTGGGAGGCCCCGGCCGTGGCCGAGGCGGCGGTCACAAGCGGCGTGGCGGTGCGCCCTTATGCGAGCAAAGAAGGCTATCGCAAATCGTTGGAAAGAATTTTTGAAAAACGCGGCATCCAATCTGCTCCGGAATTACGCGAGGAGACGGCGGCACGGGAAGAGATCCGGTTGGAGATCCAGCAAACCGTCAAGAGCACCGTGACCGCGCGCTAATGGCGGGCCCTTTTTTTCTCGCAACTTGCTCGGCGTTTCTACGAAGTTTCGCAAAATCTTGATTAAAATCTCATAGAGGAGGGATGCCATGATTCGGCGTTACCAGATTTCCGCAACCGACCCGAGTCGGAGGGAGAGCTCAGGGCCGCATTTGCGGACCTTCCTCAAATCTCAAGCCCCAACGCTGTTTAGAGGAGTTTCTCCTCGAAGTGGGGTCTCGATGACCCAGGTATGACGCGCTCGCGTTCCGTCTCGCCGCGCTAAGTCATTAAAATCAAAGAAACTTCAAAAACGGACACTCGGCAATAGCAGTGGTTCGATTCTTGCAGTAAAATAAGTGCAATGAAACGTCCGTTCTTTTTGATCTTAGTATTGGTGGCTCTCGCCGGGTTTTCGCGGCTGGGGAGGGCGGACGAAATTCGAAACGACGGAACGCAGGGCCTCGAGAAGAAATCATCGGAGACGGCGTTCCGAAAGGACGATGTCAGGTCATGGTTCGATTCGATGGGTATCGATACCAAGGGCGACGGATTTGCCAAGGATATGTATCATCTGATGTCGGGGATCGATGAACCTCTGAGTCCCACGGCCAACTTCACGGTCTCGGCAGGCGCCGGTCTCCATATGGGACTTACTTTTTAACCTCCGCCTTTCGATTCAGCGCGTCACAAAGAATCCCGAAAATAAGTTCATGCCGTCCGCTTGAGTCTGGTAAAATTTCATCATGTCTCTGCAGCCGGCCCCGAACAGCGATCCATCAGGACCGGAAGGTCCGAGTCTCATTCTTCCTCGAGAAAAGCTCCTAGACATCTACTATTATCTTCTTCTCACCCGAACCGTCGAAAACAAGGTCGCCTACATCTGCCAGAGCCAGAATCCGCAGCAACCGCTCATCATCGGAAAGGGTTATTTGTCGACCGGACAGGAAGCCATCTCCGTCGGCGCGGCGATGACGTTGGAGGAAAAAGACTGGCTCGCGCCTTCGCATCGCGACATGGGGGCCCATCTCGTGCGCGGCATCACTCTCCGTCAGGTCTTCTCCCAATATTTCTGCCGGATCACGTCGCCGACGCGCGGACGCGACGGTAATGTGCACTTCGGCGACACGTCGAAGAGGATCCTGAGCTTTGTTTCGCATATGGCGTCCTGGCTTCCCGTGGCGAACGGCGTGGCGGCGGCGATGCAATACCGGGGGGAAAAGAACGTCGTACTGACGTTCTTCGGGGATGGGGCGTCGTCGCAGGGCGTCGTGCACGAATCGCTCAATTACGCCGCCGTGTTCAAACTGCCTGTGGTCTTCGTCATCAACAACAACCAATTCGCCATTTCGACGCCTTTGCACGAACAGTCGGCGGTTGAAAACCTGGCTCTGCGCGCGGTGGGTTACGGCATCCCCGGTAAGACGATTGACGGGAATCAGGTCTTGGAGGTCTATGCCTCCGTGAAGCAGGCCGTGGATCGGGCTCGCCGCGGGGAAGGTCCGTCGCTCATCGAGTGTAAGACCCTGCGGATGTCGGGCCACGGAACTCACGACCCGGCGACTTACATCCCGAAGGACCTGCTTCAGGCCTGGAAGAAAAAAGACCCGATCGTTTCTTTTAGGACGTATCTCGAGGACAAGAACCTCATCGCGAAATCGGAGGAATCTCATATTCAAGAACGCATTCAGCGCGAGGTGGAGGAGGCGGTGGAATGGGCGAGGGCGCAACCGACCCCGACTCCGGAGGATCTGCCGACATGGCTGTAATGACTTATGGAGAGGCAATTAGGGATGGGCTTCGCACCGCCATGCGCGAGGACGAACGCGTGTATCTTTTCGGCGAGGACGTGGCCGAATACGGCGGCGTCTATGGGGTCACGAAGGGATTGGTCGACGAATTCGGCAAACGACGGGTCAAGAACACGCCGCTCTCCGAGCTCGCCATCATCGGCGAGGCGACGGGCGCGGCGATCGCGGGACTCCGTCCGATCGCCGAGATCCAATTTTCGGATTTCATTACGAGCGGGTTCTCTTCTCTGGTCGATTACGCCGCCCCGTATTTCTTTCGGATGGGGACGCACGTGCCGATGGTCATTCGAGCGCCCTTCGGCGGCGGGTTGCGAATCGGTCCTTTTCACTCGAAATGCCCCGAGGCCTGGTTCTTTCACGTCCCAGGCATCAAGATCGTGACGCCTTCGACGCCCTACGACGCAAAGGGACTCCTCCAGGCCGCGATCGACGACGACGATCCCGTGATCTACTTCGAACACAAGAAGCTCTACTATGAATTGAAGGACGAAGTGCCTGCGGAAAGGTACACGGTTCCGATCGGAAAGGCAGCCGTCAGACGCGGGGGGCGTCATGTCACGGTTGTGACCTACGGGGCGATGGTTCATCTCGCGATGAAGGCGGCGGAAGAATTGGCAGCCGAAGGTATCGAGATCGAGGTCGTCGATCTGAGGACCCTCGTTCCTCTCGATGAAGAGACCATGCTCAGCTCGTTTCGAAAAACCAATCGGGTCATTATATTGCACGAGGCACCGCGGCGCGGCGGCGTGGGCGCGGAGCTGGAATCGATCATCGTCGAGAAGGCCTTTGACCATCTTGCAGCGCCGCCCGTGAGAATCGCCGCCAAGATGATGCCGGTTCCGTTTTCGCCGCAGCTGGAGGATTTTTACCTTCCTTCGAAGCAGGATGTGATTGACGCCGCCAGACGTCTGGTTCAATACTGACCTCACCCGGCCTTCGGCCACCCTTTCCTTACTAAGGAGAGGGGTTGGGGGAGAGGTCCAAATGCTCATTGCCCTCACCATGCCCCAATTCGGGGAATCCATCACTCGAGCCCGTATCGTTCATTGGCTGAAGAAGGAAGGCGACGCCGTAAAGGAAGGCGAGCCCCTCGTGGAAATGGAGACCGAGAAATCGGTCTTTTCCTATGAATCACCGTTCTCGGGAAAACTCGGCAAGATTTTGGAGCCGGACGACGTTGAGGCGGAGGTGGGACGGGAGATCGCTCAATTCGAGGTGAGTGACGTCGATGGAAAGAAATATTTGTCGTTGGGTGTGGGGAAGGTGGTGGAACAATCCGCGGCGTCCGCAGGTGCGCCTGTAGGGGCGACCCGCCGGGCGGCGACAGCCGTGCCGTTTGGTATCGCCCCTACGCCATCAACGACCATCCCTCAACCATCAACATCTCCATCCTCCGGTACCAAGCTCTCCCCCCTCATCCGCTCCCTTGCCAAGGAGAAGGGTCTTGCGATCGCTGAAGCCGAGAAAATTCCCGGCACGGGACCGGACGGCCGGGTGACGAAGGACGATTTTGAGAAATATGTGGCGCGTAGGGGCGGGGTGACCCCGCCCCTACAGACATCCACGGTTCCACCCACCCGCCAAGGCGTCACCATCGTCAATGTCCCGGCCATCCGCGGACGCATCGCCGACAATATGGCCTTGTCCAAGAGGACGATCCCGCATGCCGGTTGCAGCGTGGATGTCGATCTCAAGCTCATCGAGACGTGGCGTTCCGGACGGGAGAAGGCCCCGAGCTACGTGGTCTTTGCGATCGTGGCCGTCTTACGAGCGCTCAAAAATCATCCCTTGATCAACAGCGCCTGGAAAGAAGGCCCGGAACCAAATGCCAAACGCTGGATCGAGAGCTATGATTACGTGAACATGGGCATCGCCGTGGCGACCGAACAGGGCCTGATGGTTCCCGTGATGAAAAATGCCGACAAACTTTCATTCCCGGAGATCCTGAAGGCGCTCGAGCGTTTGGTGGACGGGAGCCGCAAGGGAACTCTGAAAGTCGATGAACTCACCGGCGCGACGATTACGGTCAATAACACGGGAGCGGTGGGCGCCGTCAGGACGCAGCAGATCGTACCGCCGGGTCAGGGCTCGATCATCGCGTTTAATCGAGTGGTGAAGCGTGTTTGGGTTAGCGCCGGAGACAAGGTCGATATTCGTCCCATCATGGGACTGGATATCGCTTTTGACCATCGGATCATCGATGGGGATCATGCGGGACGGTTTCTGATGGATGTCGCGAAAAACCTTGAAAACTTCGACTTTTCACAGATACTGACGTACGCGTAATAATAAATGCGTCAGTACTGAGCTAAATCTTTGTATTATTTTTGTGTAGCTCTGTAAGTTGATTCAAATGGCAAACAACGTTCTCAAATTAGGCGTTCCCAAGGGCAGTCTCCAAGACGCGACCTTTCGTCTTTTCCAGAAGGCGGGCTTTCGGATCGCCGTCGGCAGTCGCAGCTATATCCCTTCCATCGACGATCCGGAGCTATCGGGTCTCCTGATCCGCGCCCAGGAGATGGCGGGCTATGTGGAAGACGGAGTCCTGGACGCGGGTCTCACGGGCCGCGACTGGATGACGGAGCAAAACGCAGATGTCGAGGTCGTCTCGGAGCTTCGTTATGCGAAGGCCGGATTTACGCCGATCCGATGGGTCATCGCCGTCCCGAACGATTCGCCGATCAAGACGGTGAAGGACCTTCAGGGCAAGCGGATCGCGACGGAACTCGTCGGTTGCACCACGCGCTACCTCGAAAAAAACGGAGTGAAGGCCGACGTCGAGTTCTCTTGGGGCGCGACCGAGGTGAAGCCGCCGCTTTTAGCGGACGCCATCGTTGAACTCACCGAGACGGGGAATTCACTTCGCGCCAACAATCTTCGCATCATCGAAACGATCTTGGAGTCGGTGACCGTCTTGGTAGCCAACAAGAAGTCTTGGAAGGATCCTTGGAAGAAGGAAAAGATCGAAAATCTCGCGATGCTCCTCCAGGGCGCGATCGATGCCGAGTCCAAGGTCGGCCTCAAGATGAACGTTTCCAAAAAGAGTTTGGACCTTGTCCTCAAAAGCCTGCCCGCCCTTCATGCGCCCACGATCTCCAATCAAGCCGATCAGGATTGGGTGGCCATCGAAGTGATCGTCGACGAAAAGACGGTGCGCGAGATCATCCCCGTTCTCAAACGCGCCGGAGCGTCCGGGATCGTCGAATATCCTTTGAATAAAGTTATCTATTAGATCTGAAAATCCACCACGATCGCGTCGTGATCGGAGGCGGGCTTACCGTTGTGAACGAGATCGCCGACGACTTTCGGAGCGATGCTGGATCCCTTGCGGAGGCTTGCGCTTTCGTCGGATCCTAGAATCTTCAGGCCCTTCTGCGCGAACCAGTCCAGTTTGAAAGAACACTTTCCGTTATGGTTGCGGAGAGACCACAAGATGAAGCGGAAACACCAGTGTGGAATCCAGTCGCTGAGACTCTTGAATTGTTTGATGTCTTCGACGCTGTAGTGATTGGTCGTCACGCCGAGTTCATTGCAGTCTCTATAGCGAAATCCGTTTTTCTCCAACATGGCGAAGAGTTTTTTTTCGAAAAAACGGTCCGGATGAGGATAGTGGTTCCACATCATGTTGTCGATCCCCATGAAGACGCGGACCCAAAAGCCGATGATCGAAGACGTTGCGTTGTGAGAATCGTAGGTGCTGGTGTTCCAGTCGCCGCCAATTAATACGCCAGCACCGGCAGAGCCGGATGCCGGCTCAAATCGGGGGGCGAATCCTCTCTCCCCCCGACACCCCCCATCGAACTTCTCCGCTTGCTGTTCCTCGTTGATTGCTTTCACCACCGCCTCGACCTCTTGCCTTCTCTTTTTTTGCGTGGAGCGGACGTTGACATGAAGACAGGCGATACGCAGCGGTTTGCCCGCGAGATCGATCGTCGCGATCAAAGCGCGCTGGCTCCCCAGCCGCTTTTCCTTGCCGTGCATCTTGTCGTGCGAATTCGGGATCGGGACGACGCGCGGCTTATGGATCGGATAGCGCGAGAGGAGGGCGTTGCCGTGAAGTCCGAGTTCGTTTTCGCCTTCGAATTCGCGTTCCGTGCCCGAACCTTTTTCCAAATTGAGATACGAGGGCGCGAAGAAATAGTTCATGCCGAGCGCCCGTGCGAGATCGCGGGCGACGTTTCGATTCCCGGAGCGCGCCATTCCCAAGTCGGTCTCCGTGAGCAGCAAGACGTCCGCCTTCGACATCATCGGATGGTTCTTGAGGAAGTGAAGGATCTCGTCGAAGCGGATGCCCCGCTCGATATTCCAGGCGACGGCCCGGTAGTAGGGTTCCGCCGCCGGCGCCGCTTCTTGACTCGCCAACTCGTAGCTGCGGAGCACCTTGAGAAGCTTCGCCTTGAGCCGATGATACAGCTCGGATTCCTCCAGCGACTGGGTTGAATTGAACCGCATCAGATCCCGGAAATGCGGATGCAGGTCGTGTTGGATCTTGTCGGCCCTTTCAAAGTGCATAAGGGCTGGGAATAAAGGATGGATACGGGGAGGGTGTCAAGGGTCGCCTGTAGAATCCCCTTGGCCCGATCCTTCAAGTCTGTTATTTCTGCTCTATGCCCAAGGTCTCCGAGATTCTCAACCGCAAAGGTCAAGACGTCGTCGGCGTCGGGCCGAAGCATTCGGTGATGGATGCGGTCCGATTGATGAACCAGCACCGGATCGGGGCCGTCGTTGTCGTGGAAAACAAGCAAGTGGTCGGAATTTTTTCGGAACGGGATCTCCTGACCCGCATCGTCAGCAAAGGCTTACATCCCGAAAAAACCCATATCGGCGAAGTCATGAGCACGCCGGTCGCGTATTGCGCGCCGGACACCGAGATCGCCGAATGCCGCATGGCCATGACCCAAAAGCGGATCCGGCACCTGCCCGTGATCGATAGCGGCGGCCTGGTCGGCGTGATCTCGATCGGGGATGTCATGGCCTGGGAAATTTCCGAGCATCAGAACACGATTCGCTATCTCAACGAATACATCTACGCGCGCTAAACATTTGCCATTTCAATAAGTTGCCGCCCCTTTGTCGAGATCCCTTTGATATCAATAAATCGAATACAAAAAGCCATGGACATAAGAATTCCTCATGCTACGGTTCCTGGTTCGATGCAGATCGAGGCCCTCAAAACGTTTTGCGACGTCGTTCGGCTCCGAAGCTTTTCGCGGGGGGCCGAAGAGAACAACGTCTCCCAATCGGCGGCGAGCTTGATCGTGCATCAGCTCGAGGACAGGCTCGGCGTCAACCTCATCGATCGTTCGCAAAGGCCTTGGAAGCTGACGGTCGAGGGTAAGCTGTACTACGAGGGCTGTCGCGAGGTGGTGGAGCGCTACTTCCAGGTGGAAGAGCGGGTGAAGGGTTTTCATGGGGAGATCCGCTCGGTCGTCCGCATCGCCTCGATTTATTCGGTCGGGCTGGGCCCTATGAACGAATACATCGAGCGTTTCTCCCGCGAGCATCCGGGATCCAAGATCGAGATCGAGTACCTCCATCCCGATCGCGTGTACGAGAAGGTGGCCGCGGAAGACGCGGACATCGGAATCGTGTCGTTTCCGCAGTCCAAGAGGGACCTGTCGGTGATCCCGTGGTGCACGGAGCCGATGGTGATCGCTTGCTATCCACAACATCCGTTCGCCAAACAAAAAATCGTAAAACTCTCGCAGATCGAAGGCGAGAAGTTCGTCGCGTTTCAGCAGGGATTGGTGATCCGCCGCGAGATTGACCGTTTTCTGAAGCAGCATGGCATCGGCGTCGACGTGATCCTGGAGTTCGACAACATCGAGGCCATCAAGACGGCCGTGGAAGTGGGATCGGGGATTTCGATCCTGCCCCAACCGACCTTCGATCGCGAGGTCAAGACGAAAACGCTGGTGAGCGTGCGCCTACGTCCGAATGGATTCGAAAGGCCCTTGGGCATCCTCTACCGGCGCGGCAAGAAATTGAGTCCGAACGCGGCGCGATTCATCGATCTCTTAAGGCAAGAAAAGAATTCGGTTTCAAACAGCGAGGTCGCCGCATGAAACATCTCACGCTACCCCCCAAACAAGGTCTCTACGACCCGCGCAACGAGCACGATGCCTGCGGTGTCGGCTTCGTGGCGAACGTGAAAGGCCGCAAGTCCCATGAGATCGTCCGGCAGGCCCTGGATGTGTTGCTCAATCTGCGTCACCGCGGCGCGTGCGGATGCGAAGCGAATACGGGCGACGGCGCCGGCATTCTCATGCAGATTCCGCATGGGTTCTTGCAGAAAGAGGTCCGGAAGGCGGGTTTCGCACTGCCCGAGTCCGGCGAATACGGCGTGGGCATGGTGTTCCTTCCGCGCAAGCCGAAGGACCGGCAGAAATGCGAAAAAATATTGGAAGCGATCATCGCCGAAGAAGGCCAGAAGCTTTTGGGCTGGCGGACCGTGACGACGGCCGACGACGCCCTCGGCAACACCGCGAAATATTCGGAACCGGTCGTCCGGCAGGTGTTTATCGCCGCCGGTAGGGGCGGGGCGAGCCCCTCCCCTGCAGATCCATTGGATTTCGAACGCAAACTCTACGTCATCCGCAAGCGGGCGGAAAACGCCATCCGTTACGGCATGAAGGGAGGCGAGGCCTTCTACGTATCGAGCCTTTCGGCCCGCACGATCGTTTACAAAGGCATGCTCATGTCCGAGCAGGTGGAGCTTTTTTATCCCGAACTCCTCGAGGATTCGGTCGAGAGCGCGTTGGCCCTCGTCCATTCGCGTTTTTCGACGAACACCTTCCCGAGCTGGGAACGCGCGCACCCGTACCGCTACATCGCTCACAACGGCGAGATCAACACGCTCCGGGGCAACATTAATTGGATGCACACGCGCCAGGCCATGTTCGAGAGCGGACTTTTTGGAAAAGACCTGCGGAAGATTTTCCCGATCATCCATGAGGACGGCAGCGACTCGGCGATGTTCGACAACGCCCTCGAGTTTCTGGTCATGGGCGGACGCTCGCTCCCGCACGCGGTCATGATGATGATTCCGGAGCCGTGGACGAATCAGGTGAACGGCGAATCCATGACCCCGGAGAAGAAGGCCTTCTATGAATACCACAGCTGTTTGATGGAGCCCTGGGACGGCCCGGCTTCGATCGCCTTCACGGACGGCGTTCAGATCGGCGCCGTTCTCGATCGAAACGGACTCCGGCCGTCCCGTTATTACGTGACGAAGGACGACCTGGTGGTGATGGCCTCCGAAGTCGGCGTGCTCGATATCGCTCCCGAGAGGATTCTTCAGAAGGGCCGCTTGCAGCCGGGCCGCATGTTCCTGATCGATACGAAGGAAGGCCGGATCGTCAACGACGAAGAGCTGAAACAAAAAATCGCGACGGAGCATCCTTATGGAGTTTGGCTCAAGCAAAATTTAACGGAACTCGAGGACCTGCCCGAGGCCCCGCACCTTCCCGAGCCGGATCACGACACGGTCCTGCAGCGTCAGAAGGCCTTCGGCTATACGTTTGAAGAGCTTCGGATTCTGATGGCGCCGATGGCGAAGAACGGCGTCGAGGCGCTCGGTTCGATGGGCAATGACGCCCCGTTGGCCGTTCTGTCGGACAAGCCGCAGAACCTTTTCAACTACTTCAAACAACTCTTCGCGCAGGTGACGAATCCTCCGATCGACGCGATTCGCGAGGAGCTCGTGACCTCCGCGGTGACCGGCATCGGCCCCGAAGGAAATCTTTTGAAGCCGGGACCTGAGAGTTGCAGGCAGATCAAGATCAAGTCGCCCATCCTTTCGAACGAAGAGATGGGAAAGCTCCGTTTCGTCAACCAACTCGGTTTCAAGTCGGTGACGATCCCCATGCTTTACGATCCTTCTACGGATGGACAAGGCCTCGCGCAGGCGATGGAGGGGATCAACAAAAGGGCGGATCAAGCCATTGCGGACGGCGTGAACTTGATCATTCTCTCGGACCGGGGAGTCGATGCGACGCAGGCGCCGATTCCGTCCCTTCTCGCGATTGCGGGGCTGCACCATCATCTGATCCGCAACGGTTCCCGTACGAAGACGGGTCTGATCGTGGAGACCGGCGAGCCGCGCGAGGTGCATCACTTCGCTCTCCTGATCGGCTACGGGGCGGGAGCGATCAATCCGTATCTCGCCTTCGAAACTTTGGATGACATGATCCGCCAAGGCCTCTTGACGGACATCGAACACAAGGAAGCCGTGAAGAAGTACCTGAAGGCTTCGGTCAAAGGGGTCGTGAAGGTCCTGTCGAAGATGGGGATCTCCACGATCCAGAGTTACCGCGGGGCGCAGATCTTCGAGGCGGTAGGTTTGAATAGTGATGTCATCGGCAAGTACTTCACCGGAACGGCATCGCGCGTGGAAGGCGTCGGACTCGACGTGATCGCCCGGGAAGTGCGGATGCGCCACGAGTCGGCCTATCCCGAGCGTCAGAGGGACGTTCCGGCGCTGGATGCCGGCGGCCAATATCAATGGCGTCAGGACGGCGAGCACCACCTCTTCAACCCTCAGACGGTCCACAAGCTCCAACTCGCCTGTCGAACCAACAGCTTCAAGGTCTTTAAAGAATACTCGCAATTGGTCGACGATCAGTCGAAGCGGTTGGTGACCCTGCGAAGCCTCCTGGACCTCAAGTGGACGGAGAATCCGATTCCGATCGACGAGGTGGAGCCGGTGGAATCCCTCTGTAAGCGCTTCAAGACGGGCGCCATGAGTTACGGGTCGATCAGCAAGGAGGCTCATGAATCGCTCGCCATCGCGATGAACCGCCTCGGCGGCAAGTCGAACACCGGTGAAGGCGGCGAAGACCCGGAGCGCTATCAAACGCTTCCCAACGGCGATTCGAAAAACAGCGCGATCAAGCAGGTGGCTTCGGGCCGCTTCGGGGTCACCAGCCAGTATTTGGTGAACGCGAAAGAGCTTCAAATCAAGATGGCCCAAGGCGCGAAGCCCGGCGAAGGCGGACAGCTCCCGGGCACGAAGGTTTATCCGTGGATCGCGAAGGTGCGTCTGGCGACGCCCGGCGTGGGCCTCATCTCGCCGCCGCCGCATCACGACATCTATTCGATCGAAGATCTGGCGGAACTCATTCACGACTTGAAGAACGCGAACACCCAGGCGCGCATCAATGTGAAGCTCGTGTCGGAGGTCGGCGTCGGAACGATCGCGGCCGGCGTCACGAAGGCGCACGCGGACGTGGTCTTGATTTCCGGTTACGACGGCGGCACCGGGGCCTCCCCTCAGACCTCCATCAAGCATGCGGGCCTGCCGTGGGAGTTGGGTCTGGCCGAGACGCATCAAACCCTCGTGCTCAATAATCTCCGAAGCCGCATCGTGGTCGAGACCGACGGCCAGTTGAAGACGGGGCGCGACGTCGTCGTCGCCGCTCTGCTCGGGGCCGAAGAGTTCGGTTTTGCGACGGCGCCGTTGGTCACCTTGGGTTGCGTCATGATGCGCGTCTGTCATCTCGATACGTGTCCGGTCGGCGTGGCGACGCAAAATCCGGAACTCCGCAAGAAATTCACGGGAGATCCGGACCATGTCGTGAATTTCATGCGCTTCATCGCGCAGGAGATGCGCGAGATCATGGCGAAGCTTGGATTCCGGACCATCAACGAGATGGTCGGGCGCGTGGACCGGCTGGAAGCCAGGAAGGCGATCGATCACTGGAAGGCCAAAGGACTGGATCTGAGCCCTATCCTCTATCAGCCGAAGATGCCGGCCGACGTCGGTCGTTATTGTCAGATACCGCAGGATCATGGTCTCGATCAGGCCCTCGACAACACGACGCTGCTCGCGATCTGCAAGCCGGCTCTGGAAAAGAAGCAGAAAGTTCAGGCGACCGTGCCCATCAAGAACACGAATCGCGTCGTCGGGACGATCGTCGGCAGCGAACTGACCCGTCGTTACGGGCCGACGGGCTTGCCGGATGATACGATCAGACTTCATTTTGAGGGATCGGCGGGACAGAGCTTCGGAGCCTTTATTCCCAAGGGCATGACGCTGATGCTGGAAGGCGACGCCAACGACTACGTGGGCAAGGGCCTTTCGGGCGGCAAGATCATCGTTTTTCCGCCTGAGAAGTCGACCTTCGTCGCCGAAGAAAACATGGCGATCGGCAACGTCGCCTTCTACGGAGCCACGAGCGGCGAGGCCTACATTCGCGGCATGGCGGGGGAGAGATTTTGTGTCCGCAATAGCGGCGTCCATGCGGTCGTTGAGGCGGTCGGGGATCACGGTTGCGAATACATGACGGGCGGCCGCGTGGTCGTCCTGGGACCCACAGGCCGAAATTTCGCGGCGGGCATGTCGGGCGGTATCGCGTACGTCTTGGACGAAGCCGGAGACTTCGCAAAGAGATGCAACCAGGAGATGGTGGATTGCGAAAAGATGGACGAGGAAGAGGCCGAGGCCGTGAAAGCCATGATCCTGAAACACTCCGAATACACGCGCAGCCAGCGGGCCTGGAGGATCTTGGCGTCTTGGAAGGATATTGCGCCGAAATTCGTCAAGGTCATGCCGCGCGACTACAAGCGCGTCTTGCAGGCGATGGATCGCATTCAGAAGGCCGGCTTGAGCGGCGAGGAAGCCGTGATGGCCGCCTTTCAAGAGAACGCGCGCGACTTGGCGCGCGTCAGCGGGAATTAATGTATGGGAAAACCAACGGGTTTCATTGAATTCAAGAGAGAGTTGCCGGAAGACCGCTCATCGGCCAAACGCGTCGGCGACTGGAACGAGTTCCACCTCCACATGGAGGAGAAGAAACTCCGCGATCAGGGGGCGCGTTGCATGGATTGCGGGGTGCCGTTCTGCCATACGGGGACGCTTCTGAACGGAATGGCCTCCGGATGTCCCATCAACAATCTGATCCCCGAGTGGAACGATCTCATCTATCGCGGCCTCTGGCACGAAGCCCTCGAGCGTCTTCATAAGACGAACAATTTTCCGGAATTCACCGGCCGCGTTTGCCCGGCCCCCTGCGAGGGTTCCTGCGTCTTGGGGATCAACGAGCCGCCCGTCACGATCAAGAACATCGAGTATGCGATCATCGAAAAGGGTTTTGAAGAAGGTTGGGTTGTTCCCGAGCTTCCTCTCAAGAGAACGGGCAAAAAGGTCGCCGTCGTCGGTTCCGGTCCCGCCGGATTGGCCTGTGCCTCCCAACTCAACCGTGCCGGCCACTGGGTGACGGTCTTCGAGCGCGCCGACCGGATCGGCGGCCTCTTGATGTACGGCATCCCGAACATGAAGCTCGACAAACGGGCGGTCGTCCAACGCCGCGTCGATCTGATGGCCGAAGCGGGCGTGACGTTCGTGACCCATACCGAAATCGGCAAGGACATCCCATCCGAGCAATTGGCGAAGGACTTCGATGCCGTGGTTCTCTGCGGCGGGGCGACGAAGCCGCGGGATCTGCCGATCGAGGGAAGAAATTTGAAGAACGTTCATTTCGCCATGGAATTCCTCCATGCGAATACGAAGAGTTATCTTGATAGCAACCATCAGGACGGCAAGTTCCTCTCGGCCAAAGACAAGAACGTGATCGTGATCGGCGGCGGCGATACCGGAACGGACTGCGTGG
>Ga0315281_10007362_pt1 | contig 15507 bp, 11 predicted proteins | sample YL17G07_0_MG_FD_204540 | JGI IMG/M metagenome (GOLD analysis project Ga0315281, IMG submission 204540) | Sediment microbial communities from Yellowstone Lake, YNP, Wyoming, USA - YL17G07_0 | ecosystem: Environmental > Aquatic > Freshwater > Lake > Sediment | place: USA: Wyoming | collected...
GCGCCGCGCCGCCCGCCGTGATCTTCGTTCCGATTTCGTAGACCTCGAACGGCACGTTGACCCGGTCGCGAACCACCTGGTCGTGCTTGTATTCCATGACGAGGTTCTTGTCGAAGAACCCGAAGGTGTGCTTGCCGGGAGTGGCGGTCAGGCCGACGATCGTCGCGTCGAAGTAGTCGAGAACCTGCCGCCAGAGCGTGTAAATGGAACGGTGGCATTCGTCGGTGACGACGACGTCGAAGAACTCCGGCGGGAGCGCGGGGTTATAGGTGACGGGCGGCGGCTCGCGCGTGAGCAGCGATCCGTTCCACGAAGTGACCTCGTCGGCCTCTTCGGGCAGCTCGGGCTCGCCGCGAAGAATCGAATAGAGGCGCTGGATCGTCGTGACGACGACCCGATTGACCGGGTCGATCTTGTTCGAGCGGAGCCACTGAACATTGTAAAGCTCGGTGAACTTCCGCCCGTCGCCGGGCGTCGTGAAATTCTGAAACTCGCCGTAGACCTGGCGCCCCAGGTTTCCGCGGTCGACGAGAAAGACCACTCGCCGGCAGCCGCCGAAGCGGATGAGCCGGTAGATCGAGCTGATCGCCGTGAACGTTTTCCCAGAGCCGGTTGCCATCTGCAGGAGCGCGCGCGGCCGCCCCTCGCGAATCGAACGTTCGAGATTCGTGACCGCCTGAATCTGCGCGGGCCAGAGCCCCGCGGTCGCAAGCGGAGGCGCGTTGCGGATGCGGCCGAGAAACGTGGGAGCGGACGGCGCCCCCGGAAGACCCGAGCGGCGATCAAGCTCGGCGCGGAACGATTCGCGGAGTGTTTCGGGCCGATGGAACGAGAAAACGCGGCGGCTGCGCGGCGAAGGGTCGAGCTGGTTCGTGAAGAACGTCTCGGTGCCGCTCGCTTCGTAGAGGAACGGTAGCGGATCGATCGGCGGTTTCAGGAAGGACGCGATGTTCGCCGCGTAAGCCACCGTCTGCGCCTCGACGGCCGACAGCGGCGTCCCGCCTTCTTCGCTTCAATGATCCCCGCGACCTTTCCGTCGAGGAAGAGAACGTAGTCCGCCGGGCCGACGGGCGTCTGGAATTCCCGAACCGCCACGCCGGGGCCGGCGCCGAGATTCAGGTCGGCGCGGTCCTGGACGAGCCAGCCGGAGGCGGTGAGCTTGCGGTCGATGTCCTGCCGGGCTTGAGCTTCAGGGTGCACGATTCGAGATGTTCACTGATTCCTTCGGGCGAAAAAGGGTTTGCGCGGGATGAACAGGAACCGGCGCCGAGCCCAATTTGGGTTTTGGTCACGACCGCTTCCACCGCTCCGCTTCACGCGTCCTGCGGCTCCGCCTCCTGCCCGATCGACGTCCCTCTCTCGGATGTCCAGAAACGAACCCGATCATTCTCGATTTTTCGTTCCAGTCCATCGATCAGGATCAACCCCGAACCGGTTCTCTTCGCGGGGAAGTCATTCGCCCTTCACTTCCTCTTCAAAATTCTTCGAAAGGCAGAGCTTCCGGAGTGGAACGGGGACGGCCGCCTCTCCCTGCTTCACGAAATAGAAAGCGTTTTTCGCGAGTGACCCGAGTTTCTGAACCCTGCGTTCCCGGTCGGGCCATGTGATCGTGATCTCAGAGATGGTGGCGCCGTCCTCTTCGAGCCGGCCGAGGCCGATTTCCGCACGGAGGCACGAGGAGCCGAAGCTGCCGCCGCTGCTGACCGTCCGAAAGAATCGCCGTCGACCGGATCGACCGGAAACTTCCACTTCAATCCGCGCGCCGATCGCCGAGCGGTTCGCCCGAGTCCCTTCGAGCCGGAGCGTGATCCAGTCGTTGCCGTGCCCCGGGTTTTCGAAGAGGGCATTGGGATAGACGTCGGCCGGAAATGCGCCGCCGAGCACTTCGTAAATATCCTGATCACCGTCATTGTCGAGATCCCCGAAGCCGACGCCGTGGCCTTTCGCGAGCGTCCCGAGATTCGCGGCGACGGTCACGTCTTCGAACGTTCGTCCATCCACGTTGTGCCAGGCGCGGTTCGGAGAGAGAAACCAAAATGGCGGAGTGCCTGTTCCAAGGTACAGATCGAGAAGGCCATCGCCGTCGAGATCGCCGTAGTTCGCACCCATCACCGACATCACGTGAGAGAGCCCCGCTGATTTCGTCACGTCTTCGAACGGGCCGTCCCCGCGATTCCGGAACAATCGCGGCTTGCCGTCGTCCGTGTCGACTTTCTGTCCCAGGAAATCGGCAATCTCGTCCCGGTTCGTCATCCGGAACTCCATCGGCAATCCCGCGCCAGCAAACGTGACCTCGGCCCGCGGATAACCGCCGACGAAAAGATCGTCCCAGCCGTCATTGTCGAAGTCGAAAAACCAGGTCGTGAAACTCAGCACCGGCTCGGCGACGCCGGCGCTCGCGGTACGGTCCGAAAAACGCCACTTCCCGTTCCGGTCCGGGCCGTCGTTGTGAAGAAGAACATTCGTATCGCCATACCGCGAAAGATAGAGATCGACGCGGCCGTCATGGTCGTAATCGGAGGCGGTGACGCCTTTGATCCACCCCCGGATGTCGAGGTCGAGATCGGGAAACATGTCCTCGAACGTTCCATCGCCGCGGTTCCGGTAAAGATGCCCTTGCACCTTCGGATGAGTCACTCGATAGAACCAGTTCGCAACCGGCGCCATGAACCCGGAGAGACTTCCGTCCCGGCGTGTAGGAATTCCGGTCTCGATGCCGATGAAAAGGTCGAGGAATCCGTCCCCGTCGAAATCGGCCCAGACTCCGGCTTGGGTCGGTTCGAAACCCAGCACTCCCGCTCGAACCGTGACGTCGGTGAATTTCCCGCCGTCATTTCGGAGGAGCGTTTCCGGCCAGTCCCCTTTGTCCAGTTGCCACGCGCCCCGGAGCACGAGGACGTCCGGCAGTCCATTGTTGTCGTAATCGCCCTGAATGAGATTGAGACCTCCCCGAATGCCGAGAAGACCCGCTTCCTCCGTCACGTCGCGAAAAGTCCCGTCCCGTTCATTGTGAAAAAGCCGGAGCTGCCCTTCGAACGAATCGAGCGGGAACGATGAGGAGGCCATGATGTCGAGATAGCCGTCGCCGTCGAAGTCGTCGACGACGACACCACCAGCCAGCCCTCGGACGGCCACGCCGAGGGGGCCGGCGGCATCCCGAAACTGCGGGAAGGCGCTCTTCGGTTGATAGGCCGCGGGATCGATCCTCCATTTCTCCGGCAGGCTCTTCGGATCCTGCCTGAGCGTCATCGAGGCAATGCCCAGTAGCCATCTCGAAATGAGATCCTCCGGCCGCCGTTCGAGAATCGACTCGAACGCCTCGACCGCGGCGAGAGAGCCGCGACGCAGCGAGTGGACCCCTTTCCCTTGAATCGGAAAGAGACAGGAGTCAGCCGTGTGATGCCCGACGCAGTTTTCCTGCTCGCCGAGCCGCAGAAACGCGACCGCGCGAGGGAATTCAATCTTGTCGATGCGGTCGGAATCGGAGAGCCCTCGTTTCCTGGATTCTTGGAGCAGATCGTCGTAGAGGCGGACCGCATCGTCCGTTTCACCCGTGCGGACGAGTGCATTCGCAAGCCGAATCCGTGAGTCGAAAGTCGCTGGAGATCGATCGTTCCGGACACCCGAGAGCCGATCGGCCACTTTTCCCTCACCGACAAATGGAACTTCCGGACCAATCGCCGCCGAGATTCGGTCGAGCATGAGGGCGGTGCTCTCTGTGCCGGTTCGGGCTGTGAGCAGCGTCGATCGACAGCCGAGGGCGGAGAGCACGAGAACGAGAATCGCCGCGAAACCGGCCGGAGGGCGCATGGCGCGCGATCGTAGCGGGGGGTTTCAGCCTCAACAATTCATAAATAATACGCATAAATATTACGCAGTCCGTGTCTTCACGAGCGATCCGAATGGGCGCCGCCTCCGGGAAGAATCCGGGCGAGAGTTTTCGGGCAGCGGAAGCTCGTGGCCCACTCCACCTGCCCCTGCCCACCGTGTCAATCCTCTCGAATTCCGCGAAAGCGACCGAAGAAAGAAGGCTCCTTTCAACTTTCCGTGGCACTTGATATTTCCTTCTGAGATGGCATCAGGTCATTCCAAGAGGAATCGGAAATCCAGGGGCCGGCCCCCGTGCCGGCCCGTCCGAAGTTTCGTAATGCCCGCGATCTCAAGGGAAGCGAGCACTGCAAAGTCGCACTTGCGTGCGGAGCCGAAGTTCCTGGCGGGCCGGCGCGCTGGATCGGCCGAGCCGATCAGCTCGCCGTGCTCGAAATCACCGCCGCCAGCGATCCAGTTCCCGCCGCTCCCGCTTGGTCGGACGCCCGGCCCCTCGTTCTCTGCGCTCCATCACCGGCATCGGAAGATCACCGAGCGGGTTTTTCTCTTTTTCAGGCGGTGGAGTCAGATCGTCGTAGAGCTCCCGGGCGAGTGGAGGTGAGAGGCGCTTTTCGGCCAATTTCCTGACCACCAGAATTCGCTCTCCCGCGGTCGTCGTAATGTGAAGCTCGTCCCCCGCCCCCACGAGCTTGTGAGGTTTCGCCCGCACACCGGAGCAATGGACTTTTCCGCCATCGCACGCCTCGGCGGCCATCTCACGATCGTGAAAAATTCGCGCCGCGTTCAGCCAGCGATCGATGCGAACTTTTTCCGCAGAACTCGTCATTCGGGAAATTTTATTTCAAGACGCGGATAATCCCCATCGTGCTCTTTTCGAAATCGCCCCCGGCGGCCAAACTCCTTCCCGGAATCATCATCGCGTTTCTACTTTTCCCCGGACTTGCCCAACGGGTTTCTGCCACCGCTTTCGATCCCGCCGCGTTCGCCTCTCCTCCCGATCCTCCGCCTCAGCAGGCGCTCCGCGACGCAAATCGACGTCTCGCCCTCTGCCGGCGCCAAAGGGACCTGGTCTGCCAGACCGAAACCGAGATTGCACTCGGACGCGTGTTCGAGAGGCTGGGCGACGCCGACGGTGCCCGGCTTCACTTCGGAAAGGCGCTCGACCTCTCAGAACGCGGCGAGAATCCCGACCTCTCGGCGCGCGCGCTTTTCCGTTTCTCACTGCTGCCGCCGGCGCCGGGCCTGCGCCCCCGGGACCTGATCGAACGCGCCCTTCCTCTCGCCCATCAGGGCCGGAACGAGGAAACTCTCGTCTGGGTGCAGATTCGCCGCGGCGAGCTCCTCCTCGCGGAGGGGCGATTCGCGGAAGCGCTCGCACCGCTGGGAGAAGCGCTTCGACTGGCTGAACGCCGGAAGATGCCCCACGAGAAAATCGCGGCCATCGGCGCCGGAGCCCTGGCCAAGGAATCGCTCGGCCGCCCTCAAGAAGCGCTCGATGATCTGGCGCGCGGAATTTCGCTGGCCCTCCCGCCCGGCTTCGAAAGGGAGCGGGCGGAGCTCGCGGCGGAGCGGGCTCGCATCGAGCTCGACCTCGGCCGCTGGTCGGCCGCGTCCGGTTCGGCGGACCTTTCGATCGAAACCTCCGACGCCGCCGGGCTGGGCGAACGGGGAGCAAAAAGCCGGCTTCTGCGCGGAGCGGCGTTTCTCGAGCTGGGAAAGGAACAGGAAGCCGAGCGCGCCTTCGAAGAGGCTCGCAGTTACTACTCCTGGGCCAGGAACTCGCAAGGAGTGTCCGAAGTCGCCATCGAGCTGTTGATACTGAGACTCGGAGGCGCGGGCGACAACGCCCGATTGGCGGACCTCGAGTCCCTCGCGCCGGCCCCGGGCGAAGCCAGGCACCCACGAACGGCGGCGCTGCTGCTCGTGCTCCACGCTCGCTCGGCCGAGTCGGCCAATGACTTCGTTCGAGCCGAGCGCGACTACCGCCGCGCGCTGGGACTGGCCAACTCGGCCGGAGACGCCGAGCTCTCGTCGCGGATCCACGGCCGAATCGCGGTGATCAACCGACAACTCGGACGATTCGGAGAATCGGTGGCGGAGCTCCGGGGAACGATCGACAAGCTTCGCCGTCAGGCGAGAACCGCGGATCTCTGGTGGTACCTCGGCGAGCTGGGGGAGAGTTATGCCAGGTCGGGTTTCTGGCGGCAGGCTGCTGCATCGTTCGATGGTTCGATCGTCGAGCTCGAACGCCGGGGCGGGCGAACGAGAAACCGCATCCTCGCGCACCTTCTTCCGATCGACCCGAACGAAGCCTTTCGCCGAGTGATCGAATTCCGCCTGACCCGCGGCGACAAGGCCGGTGCATTTTCCGCGGCCGAGGCGGCGCATGCGCGATCGATTGCCGAGCTGGCGCAGACGACCGGCGGCCGCGGGGGATGGGAGCCTCTTCCCACAGCGGATCTCTTCTCGAAACTCGAGGCGACTCTTCCGCGCGGAACGGTTTTCGCCGAATTCCTGGTCTTCGAACCGACCTCCTATCTTTTCGTCGTCGACCGCGGCGGTCTGGAGGTCTCGCGCCTGCCCGGAGCGTCGATCCTGTCGAAGCAGGTTGAGAGCTCCCGGCGGGCCCTCCAGAACCCCGCCGCGTCGCTCCTCTCGGCGTTGCCTTCGCTTCGCCCGCTCGCATCCACGGTCCTCACTCCGATCTTGAAAAAAAGCTCGACGGCGATCTCCCGGCTCATCGTCGTTCCCGACGGGGCTCTCAGCTCGTTTCCGGTCGACGCTCTCCCGCTGGCTTCCGTCCGAAACGAGCCGGTTCACTTCCTGTTCGAAGACACCAACGTGACCTTCGTACCGTCAGCGGCCGCGTGGCTCGACATCGGGGGGGCGGGCCCACATCGCGCGGCCGGAGGAGAGGATCTGGCAGTGATTCTTCGTGAGGGAGGGAGCAGGGAAACTTCGCTCGCGCGGTCCGCCGAGGAAGCGCGCCAGGCTTTTCGGCGGTTCCGAGGCGCACGCGTCGTTCTCGACGGCGTCGAGGCAACTCCGAAATCGTTCCTCCAAAAAATTCCGTCGACGGTGCCGATCCTTCATTTCGCGCTTCCGGCTCGAATCGACAGCAACGATCCGGAGCAAAGCGCGCTGATTCTCGACGATGGAAATGGGGGGCCAAGCCCTCTGTCGATCGCCGAACTGGGTCGAAAACCGCTTGAGACCGATCTCACATCCATCGCCGCCGTCGGAGAAGATCCAGCGGAATCCCCGGGCTGGTCACAATCGGCCATCTGCTCGACATTCCTGGCCACCGGAAGCCACGCCGTTCTGCTCCCCGCCTGGAACTTGACGGATCAGCAAACGGCCACATTCTTCGCCGGATTTCACGAAGCGATTCGAAAGGGACTTTCCCCCGAGCAGGCCCTGTTCCTGACGAAGCGCCGGCAGGCCGCAGCGGGCGGATCGGGCGGCGCACCGTTCTGGACCGCGTTTCGAATCGTCGGCGACGGCGGAAGGCCGGTCCGGGCGCCACGCGCATTTCCCGGCAAGCTTCTGATCGCTTTCCTCGCGGTGACCGTGGGATTGCTGGTCGGGGCATTAGGATTCCGGCGGGCCCGCGCGCGCCGGAAAAAGGACCGCTCGGGAATTTTTTCATGACCCAGCGCACTCGCACGCCTCCCGCGCTCCCCAGGCGCCTCGGACCGGTCCTTTACGAGATCGCACGAACCGGCGGGATGAACGTTCCCGCGAGGATTTACGCGAGCGCGGAGATGATGACCTCGATGGCAGACGACGATTCCATCCGGCAGATCTCGGAGGTCGCGATGTTGCCCGGGATCGTCCGGGCGGCGCTCGTCTTGCCGGACGCGCACCCGGGCTACGGTTTTCCGATCGGCGGAGTCGCAGCGATGGATCCGCAAAACGGAGGCGTCGTTTCACCGGGCGGAGTGGGATACGACATCAACTGCGGAGTGCGGCTCCTGCGGACGAACCTCGCTGCCGCGGAGGTTCGCCCCTGCCTGCGAAGACTGGTCGACGCGCTGTTCGCGGCGATTCCCTGCGGCGTCGGCTCGCGAGGAGCCATACCTTCTCTGTCTCCTGCGGATCTCGACCGGGTTCTTGAAGAGGGAGCCGCGTGGGGAGTCGGCTGCGGACACGGCTCCGCCGAAGACCTCCCGTCGATCGAATCGAACGGCCGAATCGACGGCGCAGATCCATCGAGCGTCTCAAAGCGCGCGAAGGAACGGGGCGCTCCCCAGCTGGGAACACTCGGATCGGGAAACCACTTCCTCGAGCTCGACAAGGTCGAAGAGATTTTCGACGGCGAAACGGCGCGCCAGTTCGGGATTTTCGAAGGGCAACTCGTCATCCAGATTCACACGGGATCGCGCGGTCTGGGTTATCAGGTCTGCGACGACTCACTGCGCGAATTTCGCGGCGCCGACCGGAAATACCATCTTCCGCTTCCCGACCCTCAGCTTTCGAGTGTTCCCTGGGATTCCGATGAGGGACGAAAATACCGGGGGGCGATGGCTGCGGCCGCAAACTTCGCGTTCACCAATCGGCAGATTCTCGCGAGCCTCGCGGTGGAAACCGTCACCCGAACGCTCGGCATCTCTCCCCGGATTCTCGGCGCAGGCACCGTCTGGGACGTGGCGCACAACATTGTGAAACTGGAGACCCACGAGGTCGAGGGCCGCCCGCGGCGGCTCGCCGTTCACCGGAAAGGGGCCACGCGAGCGTTTCCGCCGGGCCACCCGGAGCTACCTGAAAAGTATCGCATCACCGGGCAGCCGGTTCTCATTCCCGGAGACATGGGGCGCGCGAGCTGGGTTTTGGCGGGAACTGAAACGGCGATGAAGGAGACGTTCGGATCGTGTTGTCATGGCGCCGGGCGCCGGCTCTCCCGTTCGGCTGCGATTCGTTCCGCCCGCGGCCGGGACATCATCGGCGAGCTGCTTGCGGAAGGAATCGAAATTGCCGCGCAAGGGCGCCGAACCGTGGTCGAAGAAATGCCCGAGGCCTACAAAGACGTGTCGGAGGTGGTCGACGTCGTCGTGAAGGGCGGGCTGGCCCGGAGGGTCGCGCGGCTCAAACCGATGGGAGTGGTGAAAGGATGAGCGGGAGCTTCTTTCGCGAAGGGCGCGTCGCCGCTTCCCGGCGTCCGGCGGCCGCGAGCATCGCCGCAAACACTTCGTCGATCGTCTCGGACAAGGTGGACGTGCCGGCCGAAAGGCCGACGACTTCGAATTGCGCGAGCCAGTCCGGATCGAGGCCGCTCGCGGTTTGAATGTGGAGCACCGGCACGCCTCGCGATTCGGCGAGACGAACCAGCGCAAGAGTGTTGTTCGACCGCGAGCCTCCCACCACCACGACCGCTTCGACCTCGGCGAGAAGCTCGTCGGCCGCCTGCTGTCGATCGCGCGTCGGGGCGCAGATCGTGTCGACCCATCGAATTTCGGATTGAGGATTCTTTTCGCCGAGCACCCGCCGAATTCGCTCGCCCGATGCGGGAGACGTCGTCGACTGACAGACGACGCCGATTCTGGGTTCCTTCCAATCCAGAACTTCATCCGGCGATTCCACGACCACGTATCGCTCGAGGTCGCCGACGATCCCCTCGACCTCGACATGGCCGCGCTTTCCGACGACGACGACGAAAAAACCTTCCCGCTCGAGGGCGACGGCGCTTCGGTGAACGTGTTTCACGAGGGGGCAGGTCGTGTCGACGAGGACCTTTCCGGCGGCTTGAAGACGAGCCCTTTCCCGGTCGCTGATGCCATGGGCCGTGATCAGCACTTCCTCGGTCGGGGGAACCGGGCGGCGCAACTGTTCGGAGCTCATCGGAAAACCGCGCCCGGCCAGCTCATGATGGACGACTTCGTTGTGAACCAGCTCACCGTGAATCGTCACGCGGGAGGGCACCGGCTGGCGGCGCACGATTTCCAAAGCCTCCTCCACGCCGAAACACATCCCCATTTCCCGGGCCCGGATCACTTTCATATTCTTCTCCTTATTGAAAAGAACTCTGTTGAACAAAGTCGTGTTTCAAAAAAAAGGAAACTCACGTCGCAACCCAACCCAGGGGAAGCGGTCCGACCGGCTCTTTGGCCTTTTTCGCCGAACGAGCGGCGTCCCGGACGACACGTTCGAGCTCGGAGAGATAGCCGGCGAAACGAGCCCGGCCATCCTGCGTCAACCGGCACAGCGTCTGGGGCCGCTTCTTGTCGAACCCCTTCCAGACCTCGACCAGCTTCGCCTCGTGAAGAACCTCGATATGGCGGGAGAGATTTCCATCGGTCAGCGTACACAGCGCCTTGAGCTCGCCAAACAAAAGTCCATCGGGCCGCGCCATCAGCGACACCATGATTCCGAGGCGCGCCTTCTCGTGCATGATCCGGTCGAGCCCCTCGTAGGCGAAGCGCCCGGAGGCCGCCGCCGGTTCGATTTCTTTTTCTTTTTCTTTTTTTCTGGCCATCATTTTTCCTCGATCATCAGGAAACCGCGCGCAATCAGGCTGCCTCTTTTCGCTCGAGATTCCAGTAGAGAACCAGGGCCGTCAGCAACTGCCCCGCACCAAACGTCGCCCCCACTCCCCATTCCGGCCGAAATCCCGGGTGCCGCGCCACGAGGAGCAGGTAAAAGCTCGCGATCAAATACCCCAGCGCCACCCACCCCGTCGCGCGGGGAAGATAAGGACGCGAGGCGAAGACACCGAGACTGAAGAACAGGGCCCAGAGCCCCGGTAGAAACGAGCCCAGGGTCGGGTCGACCCGAAGCAGGATGAAAGTCGCGGTGCCGCCCGCCACGACGCAAGGCAGAAACTGTCCCAGCACGCGCCCCGTTCGGCGGCGGGAGAAAAGATCCTCACGGAAAATGAAGTTGTAGAGAATGGCTCCGCCGCAGACGGCAACGCATACGAAAGCCACGACGACCCAATACGACACGAATCCCCAGCCGGGCACAGCCGCAGCGATCGCGGGTTGCGCACAGGCCGCCGCGAGGGCACACACGCCGGTGAACGCGACGGGAAGGGGGCGATAGCCCCGGAAGACTTCCCCCCGGGCGAGATGGTCGTGAATTTCCGAAATCTGATCGAGCGCCTTGACGAGCTCCAAAGGACTCCTTTCCGGCCGCACCGGAATTTTCCACCCGCCAACTTTGCATTACAAAGCGAAAATTGTCAAGCCCGCAGGATAGATCGCTGTGCTAGCCTCCCATTCCCGCGCGCCGCTGGCGCGGAGGTCTTTTTTTCGCGCCTTCGAATTCGAAAATGCCTCCAGAAGAAACATCAACGTCGACGCCGCCGCCTGCCCCGTGGTCGGAGGGATCTCCGCCCTCTTTTCGTGTTGTTCGCCGGGGGAAGATGCGCGCGACCGGAAACTTTGCCGACCTGATCGAGCTCGCCCGCGCCGGAAAAATTCGGTGGGACGATCAGATCGAGACGGACGCCGCCGCCGATCCGTTTTCCCCTCACGCGCTCCCTCCCGTTGGAGTTCATGTCCCGACGCGGGAAGAGCTTCGAACGATCAGAAACCATCGCGCCCTGATCGTTTTCGACTCCTTACTCGCTGCGACTTTCCTCATCCTGTCTCTGTATTGCGGAGCGACGGGCGATCCGGGCGGGATCCGGATCATTCTCTTTCTCTCGATCTTCAGCTTTGCGCTCTTCGGGCTTCCCCTGTTCTATATTCCGAAAAAGCGCCGATTCCTCGAAAGAGCCCGGCTGCAGGGAGTCTTTCGTCCGGTTCCCCGGATATCGCCCGGTGACCGCCAGTTCGTGGACGAGCTCTCCCGGCGCCCGGTCCTCACCATCGCGCTCATCGTCGCGATCGTCGCGACCTTCGTGGTGACCTTCTTCGGCGGAGACGAGCGATTTTCCAGAATCGTACTCGCCTGGGGGGCGTCCAGGGATCCGATCGACGCGGGTCAATGGTGGCGACTCGTGGCGCCGATGTTTCTGCACTTCAATGCGGTCCATCTCTTCCTGAACTCGATGGCGCTCTATTCCCTGGGCCGAATGATCGAAAACATTTTTGGACGTTTCCGCTTTTTTCTGATTTTTTTCATCGGCGGCATCGCCGGATTCCTCGCGAGTGCGACCTTCAACGAGAGCGGGCGCTACAGCATCGGCGCTTCCGGCGCCGTCTTCGCGCTGATCGGCGCCTGCCTCGGCTTCGGATGGAAACACCGGAACGTCCTCCCGCCGATCATGCGGAATCAGTTCCTGGGCCAGATGCTCATCTGGATCGGAATCAACGTCGCCCTCGGCCTCTCGCTTCCCATCATCGACAACTACTGCCATCTGGGCGGGCTTTTCGCCGGAATCGTTTTCGTTCTTCCGCTTTCTCCCACGCCGCGAATCGTCGAGATACTGCAGGAAGAACACCTCTCGAAAGAGGGCGGAGCAGGGTGACCCCGGCCGCCGGAACGGGAGCGTTTCTTTCCCGCTGCGGTGCTAGTTCGACAGAAGCGGCGCGATCCGCTCGTCGAGCCACTCCTGCGTCACCGGCCCGCTCGTCTTCCCGCGAACAACGCCTTCTCGATCGATGACGACCGTCGCCGGCAGCGTCCACGGCAAACCGAACGCCTCGAGCTCGGCGCCGCGCGCTCCGAACCACAACGTGAAGTCGGCGTGCGCGGCCGCGAGAAAGCGGACGACCTCGTCACGATCGCTCCTCCCGTTCGAAGCGAATGCGATCAATTCGACTCCTCGGGACTCGTACTTCTTTGTCATCGCGACCAGGATCGGCATCTCGGCCCGGCACGGCCCGCACCAGGTCGCCCAAAAATTGAGGACGACGATCTTTCCACGATGAGAGGCCAGCAGGTCGCTCGAACCGTCGATTCGGGTCCCGTCGATCACGGGAGCCACCCCGCGGGGCCCGCTCGAACCGGGCGTCGAAGCTCCGGCCGCGCCGCCCAGCCCAATCGCGAGCCCGACGACCACCGGCAGCCATCTGTTAGGCCTCCGGTCACCCTTGCCAGAAAGGCGGGCCCTGCCGCGCAATCCTTCTACCTGTGACATCGAAGCGATCCTACCGGGCCCTCACGAGGCGGGCAAGACATTGCATGTCGAAATTTTCGCCTGGCCATCCCGGCGAACCGGCCCGCTTGACGCGCCTGCCGCCAGCAGAAACAATCGCCGCCCCGGATTTCGGCACTCGGATCCGGGCCCTGGAGGTCCAAATGCTCGCTCGCGAATTACTCAGGAACAAGCTCGACGACGTCCGCGCGCGCCTCGGCTCACGCGGAAACGGCGTCGACTGGGGCGTTTTCCTGTCACTCGATCAGGAACGTCGAAGCCTCCTTCAAGAAGTCGAAACGCTGAAGGCGGAACGAAACCGCGCTTCCGAAGCCATCGCCGCGAAAAAGAAACAAAAGCTGGACGCGCAGGAGCTTCTCGATCGGATGAAAAGCGTTTCGGACGAGCTCAAGGATCTCGATCCGAAGCTGTCTGGGGTCGAAGATCGCCAGAAGGAAATCGAAGCCACGATTCCCAACCTGCCCCACGAATCGGTTCCCGCAGGAGAGACGGCCGAGGAAAACGTCGTCGCGCGGACGTGGGGCGAAAGACCGGCGCTTGATTTCGCCCCGAAGGCGCATTGGGATCTGGGCACGGAGCTCGGAATTCTCGATTTCGAACGGGCCGCGAAAATCACGGGATCCCGGTTCACGGTTTCCATGGGAGCCGGAGCCCTGCTCGAGAGGGCACTGGTGAGCTTCATGCTCGACCTGCACACGAAGGAGCATGGCTACACCGAGTGCCTGCCGCCATTTCTGGTCAATGCGGGGTCACTGTTTGGAACGGGACAGTTGCCGAAGTTCGAGCAGGATCTGTTCAAGCTTCGGGGGGACAAGGAGTACTACCTGATCCCGACCGCCGAGGTGCCGGTCACGAATCTTTATGCGGGAGAAATTCTCGATGGGGCCCGGCTGCCCATCGCCTTGACGGCCTACACCCCCTGCTTCCGCGCTGAAGCGGGAAGTTACGGAAAAGACGTGCGGGGATTGATCCGGCAGCATCAGTTCAACAAGGTCGAGCTGGTGCGATTCACGCGTCCCGAAGATTCCGAGGCGCAACACGAGCTGCTGACATCTCACGCCGAAGAGGTTCTCCGCCGGCTCGGCCTTCCTTACCGTGTGATGACACTGTGCCGCGGCGACATGGGATTTTCTGCCGCGAAAACATACGACCTCGAGGTCTGGTTGCCCGGGCAGGACGCTTACCGGGAGATCAGCTCCTGCTCCAACTTCTCGGACTTCCAGGCGCGGCGGGCCAACATCCGATTTCGGGCGGACGCCAAATCCAAGACCGAATACGTCCACACCCTCAATGGCTCCGGCCTCGCCGTCGGCCGGACCGTCGTGGCGATTCTCGAGAACGGACAGCGGGCGGATGGCTCGGTTTCGATTCCGGAAGCGCTCAGACCGTACTGTGGAGGAATGACGGAGATCCGGAAGGGCTGAATTCGGATTCAGTTCGAGCGGGGCTGATGCCGACCCGCGAACGGGGCGGGCCGGCGCGGGGGCCGGCCCGTGTGAATTGGGTTCGAAACTTTCCCGAATAGCGCCGCGTATCGACCCATCGCTTCTCTACGGCGCCTCCACCGATGGAATCATGATCGGGTCGTTCGTTCGATTGTCGATCACCGAAAGGTAGCCCGTGACCGTCCCCGAATCGGTCGTGAAATCGATCCTGCCTTCCGAAAGAGCCGCCCCGCCGCCGAGCGCTGCGGCGATATTGCCCACCACAGTCAGAGAATAGGGCTCGACGACGTAGTTCCCGGTGCCCAGAACCGTTCCGGCCGCATCGCGCAACGTACAGGTGACCGTCGCGCGGCTCCCCGAAACATTGACGAAGCCTGCGTTGGTCCGATAGTCCGCCGTTGAAACCGCGCCGGCGAGAATCTGCGTGCGGCCGGCGCCGAGAGCCTCGCTCGTGGATCGCGCCGAAACGAACTGGCCGTAACTCCCGCCCGACGAATCGACGGTGTAGGTCCGGCCGCTGACGATGAGATCCCCCTGGCCGATCGGAGACGTCTCGATCCAAACTGCGCCAATTCCACTGTTACCGAAGAAGGATCCGACGACGTCTTCGAGGCGCCGGGACTCTCCCGGCGCCAGAGTCAGCGGCCTGCGCGGTGCGGCCGATCCATCCTGGCCGGCGGGAAGATAAGCGAGATTCGCGATCCGGCTTTCGGTGGCGCTCGAATTGAACAGATTCAGATCGGTCCGCCAGAACGACCCGTTCGCACCGTCGGCGCGTGCTGCGGCGGCGACAATGAGAGTGTTGTTGTCTGCCGGACTGGGGCGGCCGGGGACAAAAACGGCGTCACCGGACGTATTGTCGACGACCGAGGCATAAGCAGCGAGCCGGCCGCCCGACGTGACGCGGATCTCAGCGCGACCGCGGGTGATCGCCGGCGAAACGCCCAAAGCGCCGAAGACGTCGTTGATCTGCGCCAGCCCGCCGGTTTCGGCGGTGAAAGCTTTCGTCCCGGCATTGACTCCGCTTTCGTCGAAAAGGGTGACCTGGGCAATGGCTCGCGCCGCACCGCTCGTTTCGACGAGGCCGAGATTGCTTCTGAATCCCTCAGACCGCTCGAGACCGAGGATGTGAAGAAGGCCACCGGTTGCGTCAATGGAGCCCGAAGAATCTTCTCCTGCCTCGAATTGCCCGAA
>Ga0315281_10007363_pt1 | contig 15506 bp, 15 predicted proteins | sample YL17G07_0_MG_FD_204540 | JGI IMG/M metagenome (GOLD analysis project Ga0315281, IMG submission 204540) | Sediment microbial communities from Yellowstone Lake, YNP, Wyoming, USA - YL17G07_0 | ecosystem: Environmental > Aquatic > Freshwater > Lake > Sediment | place: USA: Wyoming | collected...
CCGAGCGCGCCCTTGCCGCCGGTCAGGCCGTAAATGATTGTCGGGTCCGACTGCAACCGCATTTTCTGTTTGAGCCGGTTCACGAACACCGCGGCGACGCGCGAGCGTTCGTCCGCGCGCCCGGTCTCCTTCTCGATAATCGAGGCCAGCGTGACCAGCTGTTCGGGGGTCTTGATCGGCAGATCTTGCACACGGTGCTCCCACACCTCCTGCAATACTTGCCGGCTGGCCTGTTGCATGCGCTGGAGAATGAGTTCGCGTGTTAACCCCCGCGTAAACTTGTAGGTTTCCGGCAACAGTGTCCCTTCGCGTGGAATTTCCTTGATTTGACCGGCCAGCGCCTCGTTCTGCAGCAAGCGCGCCACGATTTGTTCGGAGGTGAGGCCTTCCGGAATCGTCAGCGCGTGCTGGACGACACGACCTTCGGTGATGGTATCGATGACGTCGCGCAAGCTGGCATGTTTGCTGAACTGGTACTCGCCAAATTTGAGACCTTCGCGCGCCTTCAAAACCACGACGCCGCCCATGAATATCCATGGCTGTTCGATCACGCCTTCGCGCACCAGTAATTCGGAAATGTCGCGGATGCCGAGACCGCGCGGGATATTGACGACCTTGTCTTGCATGAGCGGACCGGGCGACTCTAAATTCTGCTTGCCGACCATCAGCGCCGCCCCGACCGCCACGGTGACGACGACAAGAAAGGTGAAGACCGCATTGCCCGCGATGACCAGCGGATGCCGTACCCGCTTGGAACGGCGCGTCGGCATCGGCACGCGTTCCGGCTCAAGCGCCGTGCGCGGACTGCGCGGGGCGATGCGTCGTTGCTCCGCCGGCAGGGGCATGGCCGGGCGCTGCGGCCTGGGCGGCCCCGATGCAGCGGCCGCCGTCGGCGGCGCGCCGGATGAATTCTGACCGAACGCCGGAGCGGATGCCCGCCCGATCGCCAACCGGTCGGCGAGACTGAGCGACGTCACATGGCGCCCGGCGACCGGCGGTACCGCCGGCGCGCCTGGACGCGCGGGGGTTGGCGGAGCGCCGGAACCGGGTGGGCGCGCCGCCGATGGCTGCGCCGAGCCCGGACCCTGCGGTCCATGGCCATCAACTCCCTGCGGCGGTTTGGAATTCACGCGTTTATTCCCGATCCCTGTCCGACACGACCCTACACCCCGGCTTGGCGACTGGTTGCGAGTGCCCGTTGAGACTATCGACTTTCATCTTGCCTAGGTGGGCGAAGTGGACTGAAAAAACACCAGGCGCTGACTGAGGTGAGGAACAAATATGGCGAAAGCTGGGGTGCGCTTCCACCGGCCAGCCGCGCTAGTTGACGTAACGGCGGAAGATCAGCGACGCATTGGTGCCGCCGAATCCGAACGAATTCGATAAAACCGTGTCGATATCGCGCGGACGGGCCTGATGCGGCACCAGGTCGATCGGCGTCTCCACCGACGGATTATCGAGGTTGATGGTTGGCGGCGCGATGCGGTCGCGAATGGCCAGAATGGAGAAAATCGCCTCCACCGCGCCGGCGGCGCCCAGCAGATGGCCGACGCACGACTTCGTGGAAGACATCGAAACCCGGCCGGCCGCATTGCCAACGAGGCGTTGCACCGCAGCGAGCTCGATTTCGTCGCCGAGCGGCGTCGAGGTGCCATGGGCGTTGATATAATCGATATCGCCGGCGGTGATCCCGGCGCGCTTGATCGCCGCGTTCATGCAGCGCAGCGCCCCGTCGCCATCGGGCGCCGGGGCGGTGATGTGATAGGCGTCACCGGACATGCCGTAGCCGATCACTTCGGCATGGATCTTGGCGCCGCGCGCTTTAGCATGGTCGAGCGATTCCAGCACGACCACGCCGGCACCCTCGCCCATCACGAAGCCGTCGCGGTCTTTATCGTAAGGCCGGGAGGCGCGCTGCGGTTCATCGTTGAAGCCACTCGAGAGCGCGCGCAAGGCCGAAAAGCCCGCAACCGCAATGCGATTGACCGGAGATTCCGCTCCGCCTGCGACCATCACTTCGGCGTCGCCAAGCGCGACCATGCGGGCGGCATCGCCGATGGCATGCGCCCCGGTCGAGCAAGCCGTGACCACTGCGTGGTTTGGACCCTTCAGACCGAACTCGATCGACACATAGCCGGAGGCAAGATTGATGATGCGGCCTGGAATGAAGAACGGCGATACCCGGCGCGGACCGCGCTCCTGCAGCGTGATCGCGGTGGACGCGATACCTTCGATTCCGCCGATACCGGAACCGATCAGCACCCCGGTCTTGATCTGGTCTTCATAACTCGCCGGCCGCCAACCGGCATCGTCGAGCGCCTGGCGCGCGGCGCACATGGCAAAGACGATGAATTCATCGACCTTGCGCTGATCCGGCGGCGCCATCCACTGGTCGGGATTGAAAGTGCCGTCGCTGCCGTCGCCGCGGGGAATGATACAGGCCACTTTGCTCGGCAGATCGGCCACATTGAAGTGTTCGATTTTTTTCGCGCCGCTTTCGCCTTTGATGAGGCGTTTCCAGGTTTGCTCCACGCCGCAACCGAGCGGCGTGAGCATTCCCATCCCGGTGACGACGACACGATTCATGGCCGGGCTCCGAGGCTATAATTGCCGCCCCTACGCGCCGCGGCGCCGGGCATAGCTCGTATACCGACGAGGAAAGAAGCGATGGGCGGCCGCGGCAGTGGGTATTTAGCTTTTTGCGTTCTTTTCGAGAAACTTGACCGCGTCACCGACGGTCAAAATCGTTTCTGCGGCATCGTCGGGAATTTCGCAGCCGAATTCCTCCTCGAATGCCATCACGAGTTCGACGGTGTCGAGACTGTCGGCGCCAAGATCGTCGATAAAGCTCGCGCCCTCGGTCACCTTTTCGGGCTCTACGCCCAGGTGCTCCACGACGATTTTTTTCACCCGCTCGCCAATATCACTCATCGTTCCGACCTCGTGCGTTTTGGATTGGGCTGCAACCGGAAAATCGACCGCCGCCATCGCGATAGGGCCTCGTCGTGGTTGACGCTGGCAAGACGTATACTGATCGCGGCGTACTCGCTACACCATCCGCCATCAGAACGCCCCAGCCGGGCCAAAGTTCGGTTACCATACTTCAAAAGCGTTGACCAGCATCGGGCGGCCTGGCGGCGCCCCCCCGCAGAAGCCATGTATTTACACTAAATCATAGCCATTCCGCCATTCACATGCAGCGTTTGCCCGGTGACATAGGCGGCCTCGTCGGAGGCGAGATAAATCGCCGCCGCGGCCACATCCTCCGGCCCCCCGAGCCGCCCGGCGGGCACCCGCGCCAGGATCGCTTCGCGCTGTTTTTCATTGAGCTTTTCGGTCATCGGCGTAGCGATAAAGCCCGGCGCGATGCAATTGGCGGTGACGCCACGCTTGGCATATTCCTGCGCCACCGATTTGAGCATGCCGATCATCCCCGCTTTCGCCGCGGTATAATTGCCTTGACCCGGATTACCGGTGACCCCGACCACCGAAGTGATGCCGATGATGCGGCCAAAACGGCGGCGCATCATCCCCTTCACCGCCGCGCGCACCAGGCGGAAGGTGGCCGTGAGATTGACGGCGATGACCTGATCCCACTCCTCGTCGCGCATCTGAACGAAAAGGTTGTCCCGCGTCACGCCGGCGTTGGCCACGAGAATATCGAGCTTCTGCATTTTTTCTTCCGCCGCCGGAATCAGCTTCTCAATGTCGTCCTTGTCGGCGAGATTGCACGGCAGCACGAAGACCCGCGCGCCGAGCGCGCCGGCAATCTGCTCAAGCACGTCCTGCCGCGTGCCGGACAGGGCGACGGTGGCCCCCTGGGCGTGCAAGGCGCGCGCGATCGAACCGCCGATGCCGCCGGTTGCGCCAGTCACCAGTGCGGTCTTGCCGGTCAGATCGAACATTGTGCTTCCTTTCGTGTCACCGCTCAGCCGCGTGCGGCTTTGAAGGCCGCGATATCATCCGGTGTGCCGATCGCGTTGCCGCTCGCGCCGTCGGCAATGCGCTTGATCAGACCGCTGAGCACTTTGCCGGCGCCGATCTCATAGAATGTTTTCACGCCGGCACCCGCCATAAAAGTCACCGATTCCCGCCATCGCACCGTGCCGGTGACCTGCGCAATCAGCGCGCGGACTATATCAGCCGGATCGCTGATCGGTTTCGCCAGCACATTGGCAATGACCGGCACCACCGGCGATTTTATGCTTACTTTACCAAGCGCGTCCGCCATCACATCGGCGGCCGGCTGCATCAAGGCGCAATGAAACGGCGCCGACACCGGCAGCAGCATCGCTCGCTTGGCGCCTTTGCTTTTGGCGATTTCGACCGCGCGTTCGACCGCCGCCTTGTCGCCGGACACCACGACTTGGCCGCCGCCATTGTCATTGGCGGCCTGGCAGATCTGACCCTGCGCCGCTTCGGCGGCGACCGCGGCGGCCTGATCGAAGTCGAGCCCGAGCAACGCCGCCATGGCACCGGTGCCGACCGGCACCGCCTTCTGCATGGCGCGCCCGCGGGTGCGGACCAGCCGCGCGGTATCGCCGATGGTCAGCGCGCCGGCCGCGGCCAGCGCGGAATATTCGCCGAGCGAATGGCCGGCAACGAACTGCGCGTCGCGCTTGAGATTGACGCCGGCTTCCGCTTCCAGCACGCGCAGCACAGCGAGCGAGACCGCCATCAGCGCCGGTTGGGCGTTTTCGGTCAGCGTGAGCGCCTCCGACGGACCATCGAAAATGATGGCGCTGAGCTTGTCGCCGAGCGCCGCGTCCACTTCCTCGAATACCGCCCGCGCCGGCGCGAAGGCCGCGGCGAGCGCCTTGCCCATCCCAACCGCCTGGCTGCCCTGGCCCGGAAACACGAAAGCGACCGCCATTCATCCCCCTTTTCGTCAATTAGGGCCGAAAAACACCGCGTTAGCGGCCATGTCAAGCTGCGCCGGTTCCGGTAACGAAGCGACAAGATTTTTCCGGCTATTGTCAGGCCATTCAGGGAACGTCGGCCGATGAGCGACCAGGTTACCGAGGACGACCTCGCCCGGGCGCGGCAAGACCCCGCATTCCGGCAAAAATTTTATGCCGACAATCTCGAGCGGCTGCTGGACGCGCTCAACTCCATGCGCAAACGCTCCGAAACCACCCCCGAGCGCGCCCGCCAGATCAAGGAAGGCGTCGATCTGGCGGTAAAACTGGCTGACCGCCTGAACACCAAAACCAACAATCCCGGCCCGCAGGCCGCCTGAGCGCCGTGCGGGCGCTCAATTTGGCACTTGTCTTGTTGGCACTTGTCTTGCCTTTTGGCCTAAACCACGTATAAACCGCGCGTTCCGTTGATCCCGGCTGGGAGCTGAACGGACGGCTGTTTTTGTTTGGATACTTTCCTTGAAAAAACAGTAGGGCCTTAAAGCCCGGCGTCCCGTGTTCCCACCTTCAGAGCATTCGAGCCTTTCCCGAAGGGCTCGAGGGGCTTGGCGCCGAGATCAAGGACATTGGGATCATAAGGAAAGGCATCCATGCCGCTGTACGAACATGTCTATCTCGCGCGCCAGGATCTGAGCGCGCAGCAGATCGAAGAATTGACCGCCCAGCTCTCCGGTGTCATCGCGCAGATGGGCGGCAAGATCAGCAAGACCGAATATTGGGGCGTTAAGTCGCTCTCCTACCGCATCCGTAAGAACCGCAAGGCGCACATTACGCTGTTCAATGTCGATGCGCCGGCGGCCGCACTCAACGAGATCGAGCGCCAAGAGCGGCTCAGCGAAGACGTGCTGCGCTATCTCACCGTGCGCGTCGAAGCGCATGAAGAAGGCCCCTCGGCGATGATGCGAAAATCCGACCGCGACCGCGATGATCGCGGCGGCGGCCGCTTCCGCGATGGCGACCGCCCCCGCGACCGTGATCGCCGGCCGCGTGACGACGACGCCGAGGCCCCGGCAGCGACCATGGTGGAGGAGTAAGCCATGGCATTCTCATCTCACTCATCTCAAGGTGACAGCGGTGGCGGTGGCGGCGGCGGCGGTGGCCGTCGACCGTTCTTTCGCCGACGCAAGACCTGCCCATTCACCGGCACCAACGCGCCCAAGATCGACTACAAGGACGTCAAACTGCTGCAGCGCTATGTGTCGGAGCGCGGCAAGATCGTGCCGAGCCGCATCACCGCGGTTTCGGCGAAGAAACAGCGTGAGCTGGCACAGGCGGTCAAACGCGCGCGCTTTCTTGGCCTGCTGCCTTATGTAATTCGCTGATCCGCTTCGCGCGGATCAGTTGCGTGATACGCTGACGCGATGACGAGGTCCGCGGGGTCGCCCGCGGGCCGATGGTTGGGGCGGATGTCCGTCTCTAACCGCTCGATAACGGAGCGGGACAGCTCGTGATGATGCAGATTGTACTGATAGGCATTGGTGCCGGCGCGGCAGCGGCGTTGCTATTCGCCTCGGTCGCGTCGGGCTCGCTGCTTTCGATTTTCCTGTTTTATCTCGCGCCCTTGCCGATCCTGATCGCGGCGCTGGGCTGGAGCCATTGGGCCGCCGCCATCGCCACGATCGGCGCCGCCGTGGTGCTCTCGGCATTCTTCGGCAGCGTATTTTTTCTGGCCTTCATGGCCGGCGCCGGTCTGCCGGCCTGGTGGTTGGGCTACCTCACCATGCTCGCGCGCCCGGCCGCGGCCGGAAGCCAGAATCCGCAGGAATGGTACCCGCCCGGGCGCCTCGTGCTATGGGCGGCCGTACTGGCAGGGCTTATCGTCATCGTGGCGATCGTCAATTTCGGCGCCGACCTGGAGAGCTTTCGCTCAGGGTTGCATGGCGCGCTCGAACGGATCGTCCGCATCCAGAGTAGCCCACCGCCAACCCGGGATGGCGCGGTGCCCGGCGCGAGCAATGCACTGCTCGATTTTCTGGTCGTTGCGATTCCGCCGGCGGCCGCCGTGCTGGCGACGATTACCAATATGCTTAACCTTTGGCTCGCCGGCCGGATCGTAAAATTCTCCGGGATTTTGCACCGGCCGTGGCCGGATTTGTCGGCGATGGAGTTTCCGCGGTCGGTCACCGCCCTGTTTGCCGTTGCCATCGGGTTGAGCTTTTTTGGCGGCCTGTTCGGCGTCATCGCCGGCGTGCTCGCCGCCAGCCTGTTCATGGCCTACGGCATTCTCGGTTTCGCCGTGCTGCACACCGTCACCCGCGGCATGGACAGCCGCGCCTTCGTTCTCGGCGGCGTCTATGCCGCGGTCCTGGTTTTCGGCTGGCCGGTGCTGGCACTCTGCCTGCTCGGTTTGGCCGAGACGACCTTCGATTTGCGTCAACGCGCTGCCCGCAAACGCGGCCCGCCCGCACGGACTTGAGCCAGACATTCGAATTCAATACTCAAAAGGAAACGGAGAAATAGTCATGCAAGTCATCCTACTTGAGCGCGTCGGCAAACTCGGCCAAATGGGCGACGTCGTGCGCGTCAAGGACGGGTTCGCCCGCAATTTCTTATTGCCGAAAGGCAAAGCATTGCGCGCCACCAAGGAGAACAAGACCCGTTTTGAGGGGATGCGAACGGAGCTGGAGGCTCGCAGTCTGACGTTTAAAGGCGAAGCTGGAACGCTCGCCACCAAGATCGAGGGCAAGACGCTGGTCGTGATCCGCCAGGCGTCGGAAACGGGCCAATTGTTCGGCTCGGTTTCACCGCGCGATATCGCCGCCATGCTGAGCAACGATGGCGTCGCGGTGAACCGCGCCCAGGTCGTGCTGAACGTCCCGATCAAGGCCATCGGCCAATACAAAGTGCCGATCTCTCTGCACCCCGAAGTTGAGGTGATCGTCACCATTAATGTGGCGCGTAGCGCCGACGAGGCTGAACGGCTCGCCCGCGGTGAGAACATCACGGTCCGCCGCGAGCAGAGCGAAAAGGAAGCCGCCGCGGAGGAGGCCGCGAAGGTCGCCGAAGCGCTGTTCGATCCGGAAGTTACGGAAAAGCGACGCGCGCGCGACAAGGACGACGGCCCGGAGGCCGCCGAGACCGATGGCGATACGGCAGACGCCAAATCCGCCGAAGCCAAGCCGGCCAAGGGCAAGGGCAAAAATAAAAAGGCCGCCGCCGAGGAATGAGCGCGGCGCGCGCGGGCCTAGTCGGATTTCTCCGGCTTGCTCTCGGCGGGTTTGCTCTCGGCTGGTTTGTTGTCCGAAGGCTTGTTGTCCGAAGGCTTGTTGTCCGAAGGCTTGGCGTCAGCCGGCTTTGCATCCGTCGGCTTGGCTTCCTCGGGCTTTTTACTCGCCTTACCGTCGCCGGCCTTGGCCCGCTCATCGCCTTTCGGCGGGCGAGTGGCGCGCGGGCGCGCCGGGGCGCGGGAGCCGCCGACGGCCTCCAGATAGCCGGCGAGCATGGCCGCGGATTCCTTGCTAATGGTATAGTGTTCGCGCAGGAAGCTTTGCAGCCCGAACAGGCCCCCCGCCTTGGCCAGGCCTTGGGCCGACTTGTGGCAAATGACGCAGTCGGAGGCGAAAAGCTGCGCCGGGTTCTTGCCGGCGTCCCTGTTCTGCGGCCCATTCTCGGCCCATGCCGGCGGGACGGCCAATACCGCCACGATACCGATCAAAAATAGCGCGCCACGACGATCGAAGGACATTTTGACCTTAACCCCATTTTCTTACTGCTTTCCGGCCGCAGCCGGACCGCCTTAGCGGCTTCCATAGCCCATATTCGGTGCGTTGTGACCCGCGTAGCGTTTGCATTTGGGGATAGATTTTGTAGCATTGCCGCGCCCTTGGAACTTTGGTCAAATACCTCGGTTCTAAGGTTTTTTTGCCCCCGGCATTTATGCGGGGGCGGCCGGGCTGGACGAAACCGGCGGGAGTGTCTTGGTGTGGAGGCGGCCGGTGGATCGGTTGCTTCGAATACTGCTCAAGGCCTTTATTCGCCGGGGAAGCTTCCGGCTTACCACCTCGCGTGGCACCACCCTCACATTCGGCGACGGGACCGGCGCGCCGGTGGCGGTGCGTTTCACCACGCGCGCGGCCGAATGGGGCATTTTGCTCGATCCCGAGCTCAAGCTCGGCGAAGCCTATATGGATGGCAGCTTTGTCGTCGACCAAGGCACCATCGCCGATGTTTTCACCGTCCTGCTCGGCCAGCAGATCGAGGGGCCGCACTGGAGCCGTCTGCAATGGCTGCTGCGCTACGTCCGCCGCCGCCTGCAACAATTCAACCCGCGCCGGCGCGCGCAACGCAATGTCGCCCACCACTACGATCTCGATGGCGGGCTTTACTCGCTGTTTCTCGACGCCGACGAGCAATATAGCTGCGGCTATTTCGAGCACCCCGGGCAGTCGCTCGACGACGCGCAACTCGCCAAGAAACGCCACCTCGCCGCCAAGCTGCTGCTCGGCCATGGCCGGCAGGTGCTTGATATCGGCTGCGGCTGGGGCGGACTGGCACTTTATATCGCGGAACTGACGGGTGCCGACGTCACCGGCGTCACACTCTCGCGCGAACAATTGGCGGTTGCTACCTCGCGCGCGGCCGAAAAAGACCTGGCCGAACAGGCGAAATTCCGGCTGCAGGATTACCGTGACATCCAAGGCCGATTCGATCGCATCGTCTCGGTCGGCATGTTCGAGCATGTCGGCGTCGTTCACTACGGCACCTTTTTCGATAAATGCGCCGAGTTGCTCGCGGACGATGGCGTGATGGTGCTGCATTCGATCGGGCGTTCCGAAGGTCCCGGCATCACCAATCCGTGGATCGCGAAATACATCTTTCCCGGTGGCTATATGCCCGCCCTCTCGGAGGTCCTGCCGGCGGTCGAACGTTCCGGCCTGCTGGTAACCGACATCGAGATTCTGCGCCTGCACTACGCCGAAACACTCAAGCACTGGCGTGAGCGCTTCCTCGCCCAGCGCGAGGAGGTCGAGCGGATTTATGACCAGCGCTTCGTGCGGATGTGGGAGTTCTATCTGGCCTCCGCGGAAATGACATTCCGCGAGCAGAATTTGATGGTGATGCAGCTTCAACTCACCAAACGGCAAGGCGTGGTGCCGATTACCCGCGACTATCTTGTCCACGAGGAACGCCGGTTGCGGATCGCCGAGGGCAAACGCCACCCGCCGCTGCGGCTGGCCGGCGAGTAACCGCGGTTCACCACCAGCCGTCCTCGGTCAAGAAAAATCGGCTTTTCCCACCGTCGAATGGCCATGTGAATTGCGGGGCCACAGTGGACGCCGCCGGCCGGCCGCCTGAGCCGCCATGCTATGCCACAATTCACCGCTACCAACAGGCGCTCATGACCCCCGCTGATTCGGCTGCCCGCAAGCAGGTCGACGACCCTGCCCCGGCCTTTCGTTCCGCTCCGCACAATATCGAGGCGGAACAGGCGCTATTGGGCGCCATCCTGGTCAACAACGAAGCGTTCTACCGCGTTTCCGACTTTCTCGAGCCGCCGCATTTTTTCGAACCGATCCACCAGAAAATCTATCAGCTTTCGCGCGACCTGATCCGCGCCGGCAAGACCGCGACCCCGGTTACGCTGAAGACCTTTCTTGACGCCAATGTCGATATTGGCGGCATCACGGTGAGCCAGTATCTGGCGCGGCTGGCGGCGGAAGCCACCACCATCATCAACGCCGAAGATTACGGCCGCACCATCTACGACCTCTCGGTGCGCCGCGCGCTGATCATGGTCGGCGAAGACATGGTCAATGTCGCCTATGACGCGCCGGTCGATTTCTCCCCGCGCAATCAGATCGAGGATGCCGAGCGGCGGCTGTATGAATTGGCGGAGACCGGGCGCTATGACGGCGGCTTCCAGCACTTTGCCAAGGCGCTCACTACCGCCGTCGACATGGCCGCGCGCGCCTATCAGCGCGACGGCAATCTCTCCGGCATCGCTACCGGCCTCGACGATCTCGACCGCATGATGGGTGGCCTGCAGCCGTCCGATTTGATCATCGTGGCCGGCCGTCCCGGCATGGGCAAAACCGCACTGGCCACCAACATCGGCTACAACGTCGCCAAGGCATGGCGCGGCGAAGTGCGGGCCGACGGCCACACCGTGACCGCGAATGGCGGCATCGTCGGCTTCTTCTCGCTGGAAATGTCGGCCGAACAACTGGCCACCCGCATCATCGCCGAACAAACCGGGATTCCGTCGAACCAGATTCGCCGCGGCGCCATCAGCGAAAGCGACTTCGAGAAAATCAAGGATCACTCGATCGAATTGCAGAACCTGCAGTTCTTCGTGGACGAGACCGGCGGCCTGTCGGTGGCGCAGCTCGCCGCCCGCGCGCGCCGACTCAAGCGCCAGCGCGGGCTCGACCTGATGATCATCGACTATCTGCAACTGCTGCAAGGATCGACCCGCCGTAGCCAAGAAAATCGCGTACAGGAAATCACCGAGATCACCACCAAGCTCAAAGCGCTGGCCAAGGAGCTCAACGTGCCGATCATGGCGCTGTCGCAATTATCGCGGCAGGTGGAAAGCCGCGACGACAAGCGCCCGCAGCTTTCGGACTTGCGCGAATCCGGCTCGATCGAGCAGGACGCCGACGTGGTGATTTTCGTTTATCGCGAGGAATATTACCACAAGATGCGCAAGCCGTTGGAATCCAACCGCGAGAAATTCGCCGAATGGCAAGCGGAAGGCGACAAAGTCGACGGCAAGGCGGAGGTCATCATCGGCAAGCAGCGCCACGGCCCGACCGGCACGGTCGAACTGCAATTCGACGGCTCGCTCACGAAATTCTCGAGCCTGGCGAAGACCGACCACCTGCCGGAACGGATCGGCTAAGACTCGGCGTCACCGCATGGACGGCGCGAACCTAGGCGGCTATGACCAAGCCATGGCAGCGCTCGAACCCATCCCAAGGCCAGACCCGTTCCCGCTGGAAAAGATCACGACCGCGGGCCCACCCGCGACCGAGGCCGGCGGAACGCTGACGATCGACCTGGCGGCGGTCGAGGCCAATTGGCGCGCGCTCTCCCGCCGCGTCATGCCGGCCGAATGCGCCGCCGTGATCAAGGCCGACGGTTATGGCTGCGGCATCGAGCCAGTCGCCGCCATGCTGGCAAAAGCCGGGTGCAAGACTTTTTTCGTCGCCGATCTATTCGAAGCCCGCCGGGTGCGCGTGGCGACGGCGGAGCCGGCGATCTACGTACTCAACGGTCTGCTGCCGGGCACGGCATCGACCTTCGCCGACCTGAACGCCCGTCCGGTGATCGGCAGCCTGGTGGAACTGGCCGAGTGGGACGCCTTCGTCTCCGCCAGCAACTGGCGCGGCGGAGCGGCGCTGCATGTCGATACCGGCATGAACCGACTCGGCATCTCCGCCGGCGAAGCGGCGGCGATCGCCTCCCGCATCCGTTCGGAAAACCACGGCATCACATTATTGTTGAGCCATCTCAGCTGCGCCGAGCTGCCGGAGCATCCGCTCAACGACAAGCAGATCAAGCTGTTTCGCGAAGTGCGCGCGCTCTACCGCGGCATTCCGGCCTCGCTCGCCAATTCCTCTGGCATTTTTCTCGGCTCCGCCGCGCATTGCGACATGGTGCGGCCGGGCGCGGCATTATTCGGCGTCAATCCGACGCCGGGGCGCAACAATCCGATGCGCGCGGTGATCGAGTTGCGCGCGCGCGTGGTCCAGTTGCGCAGCGTTCAGCGCGGCGATACCGTTGGCTATGACGCCGGATGGACCGCCAAGCGCGCGACCCGGCTGGCGATCGTCGCGGTCGGCTATGCCGACGGCTATCTGCGCGCGGCCAGCGCCTCCGATGCGGTGGCCGGCGCCGACGCCATCGTGGCCGGCAAGCGTTGCACGCTGGCCGGACGGGTTTCGATGGACCTGCTGGCGATCGACGTCAGCGATCTGCCCGACGGCGCGGTCAAACGCGGCGACATGGCGACGCTGATCGGCAACGAGATCACCGTCGACGAACTGGCCGCCACCGCCGGCACTATCGGCTACGAGGTGCTGACCAGTCTCGGCCGGCGTTATCACCGGGTTTATCGGGTGAGTTGACCGTGGCGCGCCGCAACCTCGCTTTCATTTGCCAGAACTGCGGTGCCGCGGCGAGCCGCTGGCAGGGCAAGTGCGAATCCTGCGGCGAATGGAACACCCTGATCGAGGAAGGCGCCGAACGGCCGGCGGGTCCCGGCCGCAAGCCGGGCAAGGGCCGGTTGTTCGCGCTTGAGCCGCTCGCCGGCACATCGCATGAAACGCCGCGGCTACCATCGGGCGTCGCCGAACTCGATCGCGTCACCGGCGGCGGTTTCGTGCGCGGCTCCGTCCTGCTGATGGCGGGCGACCCCGGCATCGGCAAATCGACGCTGCTGATTCAGGCCGCCGCCGCGCTGGCGCGTTCCGGCCACCGCGCCGTCTATATTTCCGGCGAGGAAGCGGTGGCGCAGGTGCGGCTGCGGGCCGAACGGCTGGGCTTGGCCGATGCCGCGGTCGAACTGGCCGCCGAGACCGCGGTCGAGGACATCATCGCCACGCTGTCGGAAGGCAAGACGCCGCGCCTGATCGTCATCGACTCGATCCAGACCATGTGGACCGACACGATCGAATCGGCGCCCGGCACGGTCACGCAAGTGCGCGGCAGCGCGCAGGCGCTGATCCGTTATGCCAAACGCTCGGGCGCGGCGGTGATCCTGGTCGGCCATGTCACCAAGGACGGCCAGATCGCCGGCCCGCGCGTGGTCGAGCACATGGTGGACGCAGTGCTGTCGTTCGAAGGCGAAGGCTCGCATCAATTTCGCATCTTGCGCGCGGTCAAGAACCGCTTCGGCCCGACCGACGAGATCGGCGTGTTCGAGATGACCGGCGCCGGATTGCAAGAAGTGGCCAATCCATCCGAGCTGTTTTTATCCGAACGCGACCTCGGTTCGCCCGGCACCGCCGTGTTCGCCGGCATCGAGGGCACCCGGCCGCTGTTGGTCGAAATCCAGGCGCTGGTGGCGCCCACGTCTTTGGGCACCCCCAGACGGGCGGTGGTCGGCTGGGACCCGAGCCGGCTATCGATGGTGCTGGCGGTGCTGGAAGCCCACTGTGGCGTCCGGCTCTCCGGCCACGACGTCTATCTCAATGTCGCCGGCGGGTTGCGCATCCAGGAACCGGCCGCCGACCTCGCCGCCGCCGCCGCGCTGGTGTCGTCGCTGGCGAATTCACCCCTGCCCGCCGACGCCGTCTATTTTGGCGAAGTGTCGCTGTCGGGCGCGGTGCGGCCGGTGGCGCAAAGCGCGGCCAGACTGAAAGAAGCCGTCAAACTCGGCTTTACCCGCGCCGTCGTCCCGGAGTCCGCGCGCACCGAGGCGGCGGACGGATTAAAGCTCACCGGCGTGGCCAGCCTGTCGACGCTGGTGGCCGACATCGCCGCCGCGGGTAAGCGCGCCAAATCCGCTTGAGCCGCTATTGCACTCGCAGTTTTCCGTCTCCACCGCCGAAAGAAATGCCCAAGCCGGCGCAAAAAACCTATTCATCATGTCGCCGTTCGACCCATAAGGCGGATGACGGCGTGCGGATGTCCGGCTATACACGGGTCGCCATGCCGGTCGGGATCGCTTCGCTGAGTGCCGCCGTCCGAACCAAAAATCGATGTAACATCAATTGCTTGGGCCGATGATGCCACCCTCGACTGGAGCCGCTGAATCGCCTGCGGATTGGCACCCCCGGCGATCGCATCGACCCCGTGTCGGCCACCCGCCGCAGCAGAGATAACGAGCCCGATGCCGATCACGCTTCTCGACATCCTATTGCTGGTGGTCATGCTGATCTCGGGCCTGCTGGCGATGATCCGCGGCTTTATGCGCGAGATCCTGTCGATCGGCGCCTGGGGCCTCGCCGCCCTGGCCACCCTTTATTCCTATGCGCGGCTGCTGCCGACGGTGAAGCAATACATCAACAGCGACATGGCGGCGGCCGGCGTCACCATTGTCGGTGTGTTTCTGCTCACTTTGCTGGTGGTGTCGATTATCACCGTGCGAATCTCCGACATGATCCTCGACAGCCGGGTCGGCGCCCTCGACCGCACCTTGGGGTTTCTGTTCGGGTTGGGGCGCGGCCTGATTATCGTGGTGGTCGCCTTCTTGTTCTTTGCCTGGCTGGTTCCCGACCGCAGCCAGCCGGAATGGGTCAAGTCGGCCAAGTCGAAAGTGGTGCTGCAAAGCACCGGACAATGGCTGATGGCGATGTTGCCGGACGACCCTGAAAGCACCATCTTAAAGCGGTTGAAACGGCCGAAGCCGGAAGACCAGGAACCGCCGGATAGCGCCCCGTCGGGTCAGCGCCCGGATATCCGCCCGCGTGCCGGCGCACCGGCGGCACCAGCGGTACCCGCTGCACCACCGGCCGCGGCGCCAAGGCCGATGCAAGACATCATCCAGAGCCGACCGCCGGGAACCCAATAGATGGCCGAGAAAAAAGCCAAAACCCTCGCAACGGCCGACGACGACGGGCTGTTCGACCCGAACGCCGACCGGTTGCGCGAGGAATGCGGCGTGTTCGGTATTTTCGGCCATCCCGACGCCGCCGCCATCAC
>Ga0315281_10007364_pt1 | contig 15506 bp, 14 predicted proteins | sample YL17G07_0_MG_FD_204540 | JGI IMG/M metagenome (GOLD analysis project Ga0315281, IMG submission 204540) | Sediment microbial communities from Yellowstone Lake, YNP, Wyoming, USA - YL17G07_0 | ecosystem: Environmental > Aquatic > Freshwater > Lake > Sediment | place: USA: Wyoming | collected...
GGGAGCAGTAGGGCATGGTCCGCCTTCCCCGGGGCAAGGCCCTTCAGCGGAACCTGGACACGACCTACGTGCGGCTGGACGGGGTTCTCCAGAGCCTGCACCGCGAGCGTCACACGGGCTACGTCCGCATGGTCGCGGAGAACGCCGAGGCCGTGCTCTTCCTGCGCGACGGCGAGCTGGTCGCGCCCGTGCTCGAGCAGGGGGGAAAGACGATCAAGGGTATGGAGGCCCTGGTCGGACTCCTGAAGACGCTCGAGGGGCACCGGGCCTTCCTCGACATCTGCCGGATCGACCACGACCTCCTTCGCGCCCTCCTCGCTTTCCACCACGGGACCTGCCGGATCCTGAAATCCGAGAAGGTGCCCAAGAATCCCGCGGCGCTCGAGGCGCTCTTCCTCGAGCGCAAAGTCACGGGCGCAGCCATGATCGACGCGCCGGACGCGCCCTACTACGTCTACGCGGCCGACGGGGCCATCGTCGGCGCGTGGTCGCCGGACGCGGACTGGTGGACGGCGCTACCGGAGCCGTGGACGCCGGGCGCCGAGCGTTGCGAGATCTGGGAGTGCCCGGACGCCCACTCGATCCAGACCATCGACCTCCGCCTCCAGCGCGTGGAGCTGTTCGAAGCCCTCCGGCGGACGGTCGAGCGCCACGTTCCGGGGTTCGGGGACTACCTCTTCGATCTCGAGGTCCGGGAACAGGAGTTCGGCGACCCCGGCCAGGTGCGGAAGGCGGGATTCTACGTGCTGGCGGACGGCCTGCGAGCCCGCTGCCGCCTCATCCTCGGCGCCCGGCGGGCCAGCGAGCTCGGGACGATCATGCGCACCGATGTCGGGCGCCTGATCGACGCGGGGATATAGCCGCCGTGGTCAAGCTCCTGAGCACCTCCGAGTTCCTGGTCTACGTCGTGCTCACGAACTACACGGCGGTCCTGGGCGGGGTCCTCCTCTGGGTCGCGCTCTTCCTCCTGGGCCTGATCGCCCGGCGGCTCGAGCGCGCGTTCGAGACGCCCACGGGCTGGCGGCTCCTGGTGTGGGCCCCGTCCGGGATCCTGCTCTACACGGTCTATACGCTGGCCCAGGCCGGGTCCGCCGGCGTGGCCATCCCGGCGCTCCGGCTCGAGCGCCAGATCGCGTACGGAGCCCTCTTCGCTTCCGCCGTCTGCTGCCTCTACGGCTGCGCGGCCACGTGGCTCCTCCTGCTCCGGCTCGCCCTGCGCCGGGCGCGCCAGGACCGGATGCCATGAGCGAGAGGGAACGATGAGCTGGCTCAGGAGCATCCCCACCGACGTCCTCGTATACGAGGGAGCCCTCCTGCTCCTCGCGGCCGCCTTCGTCCTCTACGCCCTCGTGCTCCGGGGTCTGCTGGCGCTCATCGGCCGCCGGATCCTGTGGCTCCTCCCGCTCGCGGGATCGATCCTCCTCGTCGCGGCGGCCGCCATCCACGGATTCGCGGCCCTCGAGCTCACGCCCATGATCCCGAACGACCCCGAGATCTACCGGGCGAGCATGCGCCTGCGCACTCTCTCGCTCCTGTGCCTCACCGCCTGCGGGACCCTCAGCGCAATCGCGGGCTGGATCTACTACCACAGCATGGGAGACTGACGCCATGAAACGCCACCTCGTTGCCACCCCCGAGATCGTGCGCGACATATCGCGCCACCTCCAGGACCTCGTCTCGCGCTCCGGCGCCTCGGGCGCCCTGCTCCTCGACGAGTCGGGGTCCCTCGTGGCCAAGCAGGGCCAGGTCCCGGGCAACGACCCCGCCGAGCTCGCGACCCTCCTGGCCTGCAACTTCCTCGTCACGCACGAGCTCGCGAACTACCTCGGGGACCAGGACATCTCGGTCCTCTTCCACGAGGGAGACAACATGCACTTCTACCTGCGCCGCGCCGGGGAGCGAGGCATACTGGCCGTCGCCTTCGACGACGCGGGAGCGCTGGGACGCATCCAGGTCTTCGTGGACAAGGCCGCCCAGGCCCTGTCCCCCATGCTCGGGGACCTCGAGCGCCAGGTCCTGCCCGCCGGCACCCTGCCCGCGGAATACCCGGACGAGGCCTACGAGCTCGTGCAGAAGCTGCTCCGCCCCGCCGCCCCCACCGTCCTCCGCTGATTCCGCGGATGCAAGGCATCCGCATCCTCGTATGTCCCGACTCGTTCAAGGGCAGTCTCACCGCCCGCCGCGCGGCCCTCGCGATCGAGCGCGGCGTGCGCGCGGTCCTGCCCGTACCCCGCGTTTCCCGCCTGCCCCTGGCCGACGGCGGCGAGGGGACGCTGGAGGTTCTCGCGGAAGCCGGTGGGCACATGCGCCTTCGCCGGGTAACCGGCCCGGTCGGGAGCCCGGTCCGCGCCCGCTACATCGTCCGGCCCGACGCGACGGCGGTCGTCGAGATGGCGCAGGCGGCCGGACTGCTCCTCGTCCCGAAGGGCAAGCGCGACCCGGTGCGGGCGACGACGTTCGGCGTGGGCGAGCTCATCGGCGCCGCGGTCGGCGCGGGAGCCCGCCGGATCGTGGTCACGATCGGCGGGAGCGCGACCGTGGACGGCGGCGCGGGGATGGCGGCCGCGCTCGGCGCCCGGCTTCTCGACGCCGAAGGCCGCCCCATCCCGCCGGGCGGGTTGGGACTGCTCCGGCTCGCGCGGATCGAGGCTGAGGCATTGCGGCGGCGGCTTCGCGGCGTGACCGTCCTGGGCGCCACCGACGTGCGCAGTCCCCTCCTGGGTCCCAGGGGCGCCAGGCTCTACACCCGGCAGAAGGGCGCGACCCCGCGGGAGGTCCGGCTCCTGGACCGCGGGCTCGCGAACCTCGCCCGCGTGATCCGGCGCGACCTCGGCATCGACGTTGCCCGCCTTCCGGGGGGAGGCGCGGCCGGCGGGCTCGGCGCCGGGCTGGTCGCCTTCCTGCACGCCAAGCTCGTCTCGGGCGCCGATATCGTCTTCGATCTCCTCCGGTTTGACGCGGCGCTGCGCCGGGCCGATCTAGTCATCACCGGCGAGGGGTCGCTCGACGCCCAAACGCAGCACGGCAAGCTCGTGGCCCGGGTAGCCGCTCGAGCACGCCGGTTCCGCCTCCCGGTACTGGCCTTCGCGGGACGACTGAGCCTCCCGCCCCGGACCGTCAAGTCGATGGGCCTCGCGGGCGCGTGGGGGCTGATGGAGCGGGGGATGAGCGAACGGGAGTGTTGCCGACGGGCGGAAGAGCTGCTGGAGAGGAAGGCTCAGATGGTCCTCTCGGACAGAGTCAAAGCCTCACAAGCATCGGGCTGAGTCGCAATGCCCTGCGCGTGAGGAACCGCCAGATGCATTTCACCCCGGAGGCCGCTTGGCGGCAACTGCACCTCTGCATGAATGGACCGACTTGCCATGCCCCAGCGCAGGCAAGAAGGACAGATACCATGAGGCTCAGGAGGATCCCGACCTTGGCTTCGATGGGGTCATACCGAAGGTGCACCTCATGGCTTCCCTCCGGGAGAACCACACCAACCAAGCCTTCTTCCATTGCGCGCACAGGCCAGCGCGAGAGAGCATCCGTAGTCCTCCACCCGCGCATATAGGTTTCTGCCACAATGACAGTGGCAGGAGCCACGAGCCTGACCCTGAGTAACCATTCCCCCGAGCTGTCCGTATGGAACTCGCGCACGATGCCCGCCCCTGTTGGGACGATCCGCACTGGTGCCAAGCCTGGGAACTCATAGATCCGACTCCGATCCTCGAACGCTACCCCCCGGAGAAAGGCAGGGCAACTCCGATCGGCAATCACGTGCGTAACGCTCAGGCGTCGAAGGATCGAATGTGCCGGTTCATCCCACGGCGTCCGAGAGGTAGCCAAGCGCAGTAGCGATATGTGACGGGTCGTGGGCAGCAAGGGATTGTCTCCGTCAATCTCTCGGAATCCGGCCGCAGCCGCCAAGTTTGGGGAAAGTGTTGCACGCAGCGTGTGGATCGCGTCAGCAACATCACGTCCCCACAGCCAACCAGGGGGTCGTACGCCAGGTTGATCTGATGGCGGCCAAGACACAACCCGCAGCCAGCTACCCCTCGTGGGAACCGTCCTTGCGAGGAATGCTTCCTCTGCCGTAGCCTTCTGGAACCATTCTGCTCGGATCGACGGTTGAAAGCAGAACGCAACTGAAAGCAGGTCCAGTGTAGTCAGTACAACGGCAGGACCGGCCAGCTTGCGTCTCCACCACGCCCTGCGCCATCTTGGGGAGCCAGCCATTACACGGCTCAACCCATGCGCCGCGAGCCATGCCAATCCGAAGTCCGCCAACGCCAGCCAAAGTGCAGCGTGGCGTGTGTGCGTGAACGGAGGCAACGATTGAACGACGGGGCCGATCCCAGGCAATCCCCCCGCCAACGCAAGAAGCAAGGCGACCGCAACCAGCCATGTGGCCCGCCGTATTCGGTAGTCACGCCACCCCCTCATCGGCGCCGCCAATGCAAGCAGCAAAGGTAGAAGGCCAATGTAGTGGAGAGTAGCCCAATGCTGACGGACCTCAAGTCTTCCTCCGTGAAATCCACGGTGTCCAATCCAAGGCGAGACGTATCCGGCAAGATCCCGCAGCCTCATCTGGTCCACTCGTCGCTCCGACGGAGTAAGAGATGAACTGCGATTGGTCTCCTTGAGATAGCACGTCGCAGGCAGAACCAAGACGGAACAGAGCAGGAAACCAATAGTCAGTGCCACAGCAATTGCAGGAAGACCACGCCGCACAGGAATCTGACCCGGACCCCCAGTAACCAGCACCACAACCAGCACCAAGCTGTAGAGCAAGTATTGGGGATGGCCGGCTAGGATCTGCCATGCAAAGACCACTGTGAGCACAAGAAGACTCCGGAAAGACGGTCGCCTCTCGAAGATACGCGCCGACACGGCCACCCACGGGATCCACGCAAAGGCTGCAATCGCCATGGCATTGACGGCCAGCATGAAAGCGTGCGTCCCGAATCCAAACGCCACAGCTCCAAGCAACGCCGGAGCATTCCCCAGGCCCTCCCGCCGAAGGAACTCGCGCATCCCGATCAACGCCAACATGAAGTGGACGGCCAAGTAGAAGCCAAAGGCCGTTGGGAAGGAGAAGAACCGGTAGAGGAGAATCGGCGGATAGCAGACCTGCATTTCCGGATCCGCAAGGAGCGGAGTTCCACAGAACGCGAAGGGATTCCACACGGGCAATCTTCGGGGGTTTGTAGCAAGGACTCGGTCAACGATAGCCTGCCAAGAGTAGTGCTCGTGCAAGACATCAACGAGGAAGAGCATCCGCCCGCCGACCAGCAACGGCGAGAAGACGAGAACCACAAGGGCCCCCAGCATGAGTACTCTCTTCACGCTGCCAAGCCTATCCTGGGGAGTACCCCATCAAGACAAGAAGATTCCTCCACCCGTCGCGCAAAGGTTGCAGGTGCGAATGCCGACCTGGTGCGCCAGATCGATATGGCACGGGAATTTCGGTGATCCGGAAGCCAAGTCGTCCAGCCTTCACAAGGATCTCGCTGTTGATCTCCATCCCATCGCTTCGCAGATGCAGTCTCTGGAAGGCCCTCTTCGGCATGGCTCGCATACCGCACTGGGAGTCTCCAACACTGACCCCATGGAGAACCCACAGGAGGAGATTAAGGAACGGAGTACCGACCATCCTGTGAAGCCAAGGCATTGCGCCAGGGCTGATACCCCCCGTGAATCGACAGCCTTGGACGAGCTCTGCTCCTCGCAGAAGGCGACGGGCAAACGCCGGAATCCGATCAAGATCGTACGTCCCGTCGCTATCCGCCACCAAGATCCAATCCCCACGTGCCGCTCTAATGCCCTCTCGGATCGACCGTCCGTAGCCGCGATGCCTGACCGGGAGCACTACAGCACCCGCCTCTAGAGCACGCTGGGCCGAATCGTCATCAGATCCGTTGTCGATAACAAGGACTTCACCATCCATCCCTGATCTGGCGATCGCTCGACGGGCCTCGCGAACGCATCGGCCCACGGTTCTACCTTCATTACGGCACGGGAAGACTACTGAAAGGCTGGGGCGACTGACTCGAGACCTCCCGATGCCTACAAACCCAGATGGCCCGCGAAATCCACCATCGCGCCCCCAGTGATCTGCTCTCGCCAAGTGCGGATTGATCCACGCCCGTCTTGCCAAATCCGCGAACACCTTTCAAGATACTCAAGCACAGGCTTCTTCCGACCAGCGCATATCAATTGCCTCGCCAGCAACATGGACGCCCCATGGCCTGCGATCCAACGCGAAGCCGGCGGCGCCGCCGACCGGAGAAGCTCCTCGCCAGCACCGACTTCGTCTCCCGATTCGTACAAGGCTAGTCCGAGCAGAGCGTGTCCCCGGTGCACCGCATGACCATCCGCTGTCTTCGTACCGACATTGATCATGGCCTCTGCAAGGGACCGTGCTTCTCCAATTCTCCCCGCCTCAAGCCCGACCGCGGCAAAAACGAATAGTCTCTCCCGATCCAATTGCCACCCACCGGTCACCGTTCGCGACATTCCGCCCAGGTTCCGGGATCGGCGCAGTTCAACGGAATCGTCACAGCCCGCCGAAAGCGTGTAGGCAAGCGCGTCCGCCGCGGCTGCACCAGCCTCATTCCAGAACGGCGGTTCAGGTGGGAAATGCGTAGCCGCCCTCTCTAGGAAAGAGCGAGGCTCATCTCCATCCCGCAAAGACAAGACCATTGCGGCGTTTATGCAAGCCTTCACCGACGCTCCCGGACGACTGGATTGCTTGGTCCACTCATCCATGATTGAGTCGTAGGTGGTCTGGTCCTCTCCTCGGTACAAGAACCTGCAGGACCACCGCGCGATGTCCTTTTCGGGCTGGTTCTGCACGAGCCACTTCACGTGACTGCCAAGTGACCTCCAAGATGCAGGATCAACCCTGACGGCGTAGTAACCGAGGAGCTCTTCCCTCATTTCGAGGCCGGCGTCTCCGCCCTCTTTTGCCAGATGCCCCTCTAACAGCCCTGCCTCAGTGGCCGTCAGACTCAGACCCCGGACGAAGGGACGGTCGGCATCAGGAATGGCACCTAGAGCGGCGGTGCCGACCCCGAAAGACATGGCAAACGCCACAGAGAAGGCCAGACCCAACTCCTTCATCTGTGCGACCCAGTCCAATCAAGCCCCTGCAAAAAAGCTACCTGTGGGGCCCACACATCTTCTCTACAATCGCCCGCTTCCAAATAAGCGTCAGCTCGACGTTCGCGAGGCAATTCGCCAGCTGCGTATTGCAGCCTGCTATTGCTGTGGCGTGCATCTTTACATGCCTTCTCTGCCCTCGCGCTGGCAGTGCTGCACTTCTCCTTAGCCTTCTCATTCGCGTCATTGCATTCATCTTGCAGGGTTGCACTGCTCCCGGCCTTCGCCAGGCACTTCTTTAACTCACGCGCTGCATCGTCTTCACACCGCTTCTTGCCGCTTGTCGCGGCGGCTAGGCATCTGGCCTGTTCCTGATCCGCAGGGTCCGAGCAATTGAGCTCAATAAGTTTCCTGCAAGCCGCCCTTTGCCCTGCAGTCCATGCAATAAGCTCATTGCGGAGCCTTTGCCGTACATCCAAACATGTCGTGCCACCACCCCCTGACCCGGCCGCTTCGATCAGGACACCACCATCGGCGAGCCGGGGGTCAGCAAGGAACTCCCGGATTATCCTAACCGGATCGCCGCCAAACGCATCCCAGTTCGCATCCAGGTAGTTGGAGAACCTCCCCCAGCGGATCTCCGCTTCAACGGCATCCGGGACCTCCAACGCACGAACCAGTTCTCTTATCATCTCGTCAGGTACCGCTGGTCCACGCCCTGCTGTCGCCGCTAGTCGGTCGATATCATCCAAGGATGTCGGGAACGGCGTCTCATCCGCGCTTGAGGTCAGTGGAACAACGACGAAGAATGCGGTCGCGGCAAGCACCCAAGCGAAAGACTTCCCTGCTGAACACTTCATGGCACACCTCCACGCTACGAATCCACTGTCAGTTCGACAGTAGCATGGATGTCAAGCCCATGGTCAACCGACCGCCGGCCATGCAAACCGTAGCGCTTCTTGTTGTTCTTCCATCGGGCAGGCATATCGTCACAACGCGCAGATCTCTTCATACTCGCCCCTATTCAGGAACCACTTCGAGCGACTTAGGAGTTATGCCCGCCCCCCCCTGACGCAGTCGCGGCCCTCGGCCTTGGCGAGGTAGAGCGCTTCGTCGGCGGCCCGGATGAGGGCCGGGCCCATCCCGCCGTCCTCCCCCCATGTCGACACGCCGACCGAGGCCGTGACCCGTCCCCAGGGGGCGTCGGAGGCGACATCGGCGGGAGACGTGGACACGGCCTCGCGCAGGCGGTCGGCAAGCGCGACCGCCCCGGCCTTGTCCGTGCCCGGGAGGAGAACCGCGAACTCCTCGCCCCCGTACCGCGCCACGGTGTCCACCTTGCGCGTGTTCATCTTCAGGACCCGCGCGACCTGGATCAGGACCGCGTCCCCGGCCTGGTGCCCGAGCGTGTCGTTGAACCGCTTGAAGTTGTCGAGGTCGAGCATGAGGAGGGAGAACGGCGAGCAGTACCGCTCGGCGCGGGCGATCTCCTTGCGCAGGCTCTCCTGGAAGTGGCGGTGATTGTGGGCGCCCGTGAGCCCGTCCATGATCGCGAGCTGCTGCAGCTTCTCGTACAGCGTCGCATTCTCGAGGGCGACCGCGGCCGCGGTCGTGAAGTGCTCGAGGCCCCGGAGCGCCTCCCCCGGTAGGTCGGGCGCCTCGTGCGTGTCCACGAGCACCGCCCCGACGGCGCGGTCGGCCGAGAGCAGGGGCAGGACGGCGCAGGAAGTCAGGCCCATGGCGCGGACGAACGACTGCTGGCACCGCCAGTCCTCGGGGGCGTCCCGGACGATGCAGGGGGCGCGCTCGATGACCGCGCGCGGCACCACGTCGGCCGCCCGGTCGAGCTTGAAGACGAAGGGGAACAGCGCCTCGGGATCGAACCCGGAGGCGGCCGCGGGGACCAGGACCTCGTGCCGGCCGGCCTTCTCGTGGACGAAGAGGGCGGCCCGGGGAACGGCCAGCTCCATGCGGAAGTGGTCCACGACCTTCTGGCGGGCCTCTTCCACGGACACGACGCCCTTCAGGGCCCCCATGAGCCGGTCGATCATGCGGAGCTCCATGGACGCACTCGCGTGCCGGGCGCGCAGTCCGCGCAGCAGGTGATAGAGGAGCGGCGCGGCAAGCAGTGAGGCCGCCGCGGCTGTCGTGAGGAGAACGGTGGTGATCGCCATGACTTCCTGGAGGAAGTCTAGCGCGGGACCGGTACTTGCGCTCCCCTAATCCTCCGGAGAAAGCGCCCGCAGGGCTTCCCGGGCGTCAGCGTTGGCCGGATCGTATTCCAGCGCCAGCCGGTAGTCGTCGCGGGCTTCCTCGTACTTCCGCCGCAACTGGGCGATCACGCCGAGGTTGTAGTACGCGTTCCCGAGCCCCTCGTGGTCGCGGGCGCGCTTGAGGTGCTTCACGCCCTTGAGGAGGTTCGACCGGGCGCCCTTCAAGTCCGGGGGCTTCGAGGCGAGCTGGACCGCGGCCAGCGTGAGGTAGTACCGCCCCCCCTTGGGGTCGAGCTCGATCGCGCGCTCGGCCTCCTCCTTCGCCTTGTCGTACCGGGCCAGCGCCAGCCAGCACAGGGCCCGGTTGTTCCGGACCGCGGCGTCCTCGCCCGTGAGCTTGAGCGCCGCTTCGTACTCGGTGAGCGCGTCCTCGTACTTGCCCGCGGCGTAGGCCGCCTGGGCACGGCCGAAGTGGATCTCGGAGTCGATTGCCGGCGCCCGGCCCGCGGGCAGGAGCGTAGCGAGAAGCGAAGCGAGGAGCGCCGCGACCAGGACGGAGCAGGCGGCCGGACGACCCATGCCTTAATCCTCCTCCGCCCACGGGTGCGGCATCAAGTGGCGCTCGAACTGGGCCAGCGCGTACTGATCGGTCATCCCGGCCAGATAGTCGCACAGGCGCTGTTCGGGGGAAGCAGCGGCAACCTCCGCGGGCAGCTCGCCCGGATGCTCCGCGTAGAACTCCCACAGCCGCTCGAGCACCTGCCGGGCCCTGCCGAACGCCTCGCGGATCGGGGGCGCCTCGTACACCCGCTCGACGAGGAAGGCGCGGAGCGTCTCGAGCCCGGCCTCGATGCGGGACGACATCGCCACGATGCGCTTCCCCGCGCTCGCGTACACGACGTCGTGGACGACGGTGTTGATCCGGCGCGCGTGGGTGTCCCCGAGCGCGGCCACGACCCCGGAGGGCACGGCCGAGGGCTCGATGAGCCCCGCCCGGACGGCATCGTCGAGGTCGTGGTTCGCGTACGCCACGGAGTCGCAGAGGCGGACTACCTCGGCCTCGAGCGTCGGGGCCGGGTGGCGCTCGCGCGCGTCCGCGAGCCGCTCGAGCCCCTTCGAGTGCGTCCGGATGCCGTCCCGGACCTCGGCGGTCAGGTTGAGGCCCTTGCCGTCGTACTCGAGGACCTCGACGACGCGCAGGCTCTGGACGCTGTGGTGGAATCCGCCGGGCAGGAGCCGGGCGAGGACGGCCTCTCCCGCGTGGCCGAACGGCGTGTGGCCGAGGTCGTGGCCGAGCGAGACCGCCTCGACCAAGTCTTCGTTGAGCTTGAGGGCCCGGGCGATGGTCCGCGCGATCTGGGACACCTCGAGCGTGTGCGTGAGCCGGGTCCGGTAGTGGTCGCCCTCGGGCGAGAGAAAGACCTGGGTCTTGCCCTTGAGCCGGCGGAACGACTTGCAGTGCAGGATCCGGTCCCGGTCCCGCTGGAACGCGGTCCGGAGATCATCCTCGGGCGACGGGCGCGCGCGTCCCTTCGTCTCCGCGCTCTTGACCGCCCAGGGCGCCAGCGTCTCGTACTCGCGCCGCTCGATCTCCTCCCGGATATTGTTCACAGCGCCGGCGGTGCGGGTGCCGTCGGCGAAGCCGACGGGGGCGCCGCAGGCGCCGGGTGCATCTCCCAGATCCGCGAGATCGCGGTCGCCGAGCCCGTCTTCTCGTCGACATCGATGAGCGCGCCGCAGAACTGCGTCCGGCCGTCGGCCACCTTCCACTGCTGGGGCGTCTGCTTCACGAACCGGTCCAGGACGCGCTCCCGGTCGAGCCCGATCACTCCCTCGGAAGGGCCCGTCATCCCGGCATCGGTCAGGTACGCGGTCCCCTTCGGGAGGATCCGCTCGTCCGCGGTCTGGACGTGCGTGTGGGTGCCGATGACGGCCGAGACCTCGCCGTCGAGCCACCAGCCCATGGCGACCTTCTCGGAGGTCGCTTCGGCGTGGAAGTCCACGATCACGATCGGGGTTTCCTGCCGGAGCCTCTCCGCGGCCGCCTTCGCGTGCCGGTAGGGATCCTCGAGAAGCTGCTTGTACATGAACGTCCGGCCCTGGAGGTTCAGGACCGCGAGCTTCAGCCCGGACGGCGCGGAGAGCACCGTGGAGCCGCGCCCGGGCGCCCCCTCGGGGTAGTTCGACGGCCGCAGGAGCCGCGGGTCCGTGACGAGCGAGGTCGCGATCTCGCGCTTGTCCCAGAGGTGGTCGCCCATGGTGACGACGTCGATGCCGGAACCGCAGAGCTCGTCAACGATCTGCGGATTCACGCCGAACCCCTCGGCCGCGTTCTCGCCGTTGGCGATGACGACCTCGACCGCGTTCGCGTCGCGGAACGCGCGGAGCCGCTCCCGCAGGAGCCGCCGGCCCGGCTTCCCGAACACGTCGCCGATGAAGAGAATCCTCACGTCGTCCCTAGTGTAACATCGGATCAGGAGTCCCATTGATGGAGAGGAAGCCGTTCCCCGGAACGTTCGAGCTCATCGACGAGTACCGGTGGCGCCTGCCCGGAGACTTCATGCCCGGCATGCGCGTGCCGGGAATCATCGTCGCGAGCAAGGCCCTGCTCGACGATGTGCGCATGGACCAGACGCCCCAGCAGGTCGCGAACGTGGCCACGCTTCCCGGGATCGTGACCGCCTCGCTCGCGATGCCCGACATCCACTGGGGCTACGGCTTCCCCGTCGGGGGCGTCGCCGCGTTCGACATGGAGAGCGGCGTCGTCTCCCCCGGCGGGATCGGGTTCGACATCAACTGCGGCATCCGGCTCATCCGATCGGACCTGCGGGCCCCCGACCTCGAGGGTAAGCTCGTCTCGCTCGTGGACGCGATCTTCGCGCTGATTCCCTCCGGCGTCGGCTCCTCGGGATCCATCAAGCTCTCGCCGGAAGACGAGCGCGCCGTCTGCCGCAAGGGCGCCCGGTGGAGCGTCGAGCACGGAATGGGCTGGGCCGAGGACCTGGCCGTGACCGAGGACGGCGGGGCGATGCCGGGAGCCGATTTCGAAGAGGTTTCGACCCAAGCCCGCGAGCGGGGCAAGCGCCAGCTCGGAACCCTCGGCAGCGGCAATCATTTCGTCGAGGTCGGGGTCGTGGACGAGATCTTCGACGCGGCTGCGGCCGGCGTCCTCGGGCTGTTCAAGGACCAGGTCACGGTCATGATCCACTCCGGGTCCCGGGGTTTCGGATACCAGGTCTGCGACGATTTCATCGGCGTATTCGGCAAGGCGCTGGGCAAGTATGGCATCGAGGTCCCCGACCGCCAACTCGCGTGCGCCCCGATCGGTTCCGGGGAGGGGCGGCGGTACCTGGGGGCGATGGCGGCCGCCGCCAACTACGCCTGGGCGAACCGGGAGGTGATGACCCACTGGGTCCGCGAGGCCTTCGAGCGCGTCTATGGCACCGCGGCCCGCCGGCAGGGGCTTATCCTCGTCCACGACAACTGCCACAACATCGCCCGGATCGAGGAGCATCTCGTCGAAGGACGGCCCCGCCGCCTCTGCGTCCACCGCAAGGGCGCGACCCGGTCGTTCCCGGCCGGCCACCCGGACGTGCCGGAGCCCTACCGGGGCATCGGCCAGCCGGTCCTGCTTCCGGGCGACATGGGCCGTGCCTCATATGTCATGGTCGGCGCCCCGGGCTCGATGGAGAAGACCTTCGGGACGACCTCCCACGGCGCCGGCCGGCGGATGTCGCGGACCGCCGCGATCAAGGCCGCCCGGGGCCGCCGGATCGACCGCGAGCTCGGGGAGCGCGGGATCGTCGTGCGCGCCCACGACCTCCGGAGCCTGGCCGAGGAGATGCCCGATGCGTACAAGGACGTGGAAGCCGTCGTCGAGGCCGTCGTGGGCGCCGGGCTGTCGCGCAAGGTCGCCCGGCTGCGCCCCCTGGGCGTGGTAAAAGGATAGCGATGCCGGGCGCCATTCTCGCGATCGATCAGGGGACCACGGGGACCCACGCGCTCCTGTTCGACGAGCGGGGGCGCGTCGTCGGACGCGGCTACCGGCCGTTCCGCCAGTACTACCCCAAGCCCGGGTGGGTCGAGCACGATCCCGACGAGATATGGAAGTCGTGCCTCAACGTGATCCGCCAGGCCTTGCGCGGCCGCAAGGTCGCGCTGGCCGCGATCGGGATCACGAACCAGCGCGAGACCACGGTTCTGTGGGACCGCCGGACCGGAAAGCCCGTCCACCGCGCGATCGTCTGGCAGGACCGGCGGACCGCCCCCGAGTGCGCGCGGCTTAGGAAGGAAGGGAATCTCGCCGCTGTACGGCGCCGGACCGGCCTCCTCCTGGACCCCTACTTCTCCGGAACCAAGCTCGCGTGGCTCCTCCGCGAGGTGCCGGGAGCGAAGGCGGCCGCGCGGTCGGGGCGGCTCGCGTTCGGCACGATCGACACCTGGCTGATCTGGAAGCTCACGGGCGGCCGCTCCCATGTCACCGACCCCACGAACGCCTCGCGGACGCTGATGCTGAATCTCGCGACCGGCCGGTGGGACGACGCCATGCTCCGGCTCCTGGAAATCCCGCGCGCCGTGCTCCCCGAGGTCCGGCCGAGCGCGGGCGAGTTCGGGAGAACCGTGGCCCACGGTCCCCTCCCCGCGGGAATCCCCGTCGCCGGGGTCGCCGGTGACCAGCAGGCCGCCCTATTCGGACAGGGGTGCGTGCGCCCCGGCGAGATGAAGGTCACGTACGGGACCGGCGGGTTCCTGCTCCTGCAGACCGGGAGCCGGCTGGTCCGGTCGCGGTCGGGCCTGCTCACCACGATCGCGTGCGGCCCGGCCGGGGAGGCGTCCTTCGCGCTCGAGGGGTCGGTCTTCATCGCCGGCGCCGTGATCCAGTGGCTCCGGGACGAGCTGAAACTGCTCTCCTCCGCTTCCGAGTCCGAGGCCGTCGCCCGGTCGGTCCCGGACACCGCCGGCGTCCACATCGTTCCCGCGTTCACGGGGCTGGGCGCGCCGTGGTGGGACGCCTCCGCCCGCGGGACGATCACGGGGCTCACGCGCGGCGCGGGGCGGGCCCACCTCGTCCGGGCCGCGCTCGAGGCGATAGCCTTCCAGGTCGGCGACGTCGTGGCCGCCATGCGCCGCGACCTCGAAAGGCCCATCCGCTCCCTGCGCGTGGACGGCGGGGCGTGCCAGAATGACCTCCTCATGCAGTTCCAGAGCGACCTCGTCGACGCCGCGCTCGTCCGGCCGAAGCTTATCGAGACCACGGCCGCGGGCGCCGCCGGGCTCGCGGGGCTGGGCGCCAGGCTCTGGTCGCCGTCCGATCTCGCGCGGCTGCGGGCGACGGACCGGGTCTTCCGGCCGCGCATGAGCCCCGCCCGCCGCCGGTCCCTGATCGCCGGCTGGCACCACGCCGTCGCGCAGGCCAGGCTGACCGTATGAGGCTCCACGTACGACTCGCGCTGCCGTTGTTCCTGGTGGCGCTGGTCGTCACCGTGGCGGGCACGGTCGGAGTCGTCGTCGTCGTTCGGAACGTGTTCGGACTCGCGCTCAAGCTCCAGGCCCTTCAGCTCGCCCGGACGACCGACAGCGTCCTCAAGGCCCGCACCCGGGAGCTCCAGAACGTGGCAACCGTCCTCGCGGTCCTGGACGGAACCGCGGCCAACCGCACGGGGTCCTGGCAGCACATGCCCCTGGACGCGGCGGCGGTTCTGGACCGGACCACGGGCCGCGCCACCTCCGCGGTCGGACTCCGGCTCGATCCCGACGATCTGGCCGCGGCTGCCGGGCATCCCGCCGGGTCGCCGCTTCTCCTGCTGAGCGGGCAGAGTCTTGTCCTTGCCGCCGCGGAGCCGGACCATAACCGCAAGGGAATCGTCGTCCTCGCCGGACAGGCACTCGGCCCCGCGTTTGTGGCGTCGCTCAAGGACCTGCTGCAAGCCGAAGTCGAACTGGCCGCCGCCGGAACCCCGATCGCGGCCACGGCCCGGACCCAGCCGGATGCCTCCGCCTTCCAGCCCCTCGAGATCCCCCTGCGAACGACGAGCGGCCGCCCCGTCGTCATCCGGGTCCACGTGCCGTGCGGCGAGATCGCGGCGGCCCGGCGCCGCGCGATCGCGATCAGCGTCGCGGGCGGCGGGCTCCTGCTCGCGGTCGCCCTTCTCTTCTACTGGTACACGGCGCTCCGGGTGACCCGCCCCCTCCGGGAGCTGATCGAAGCCA
>Ga0315281_10007365_pt1 | contig 15504 bp, 13 predicted proteins | sample YL17G07_0_MG_FD_204540 | JGI IMG/M metagenome (GOLD analysis project Ga0315281, IMG submission 204540) | Sediment microbial communities from Yellowstone Lake, YNP, Wyoming, USA - YL17G07_0 | ecosystem: Environmental > Aquatic > Freshwater > Lake > Sediment | place: USA: Wyoming | collected...
TGGGTCACCTGGTGAGCTGGACGACGCGATTCGGGCGAAGGGTGCGGAGAAGCAGGCGGCACGGCTGGTCGCCGGTTTCTGCTGGCCTTGGTCAGCTGCGAAAGTGGACGGAACCTTGGTGGATGATGTCCAGTTGGGGACCTTCCACCGACCATGGAATGCGAAGCATGACGCCGCTAGGCTCGCCGCCGGCATTCCGCATGCTCAGCTATGGGCATATGACCCTGGCGGCGTCAACCAGGTCGGATGTGTCTACACAGCGCAGGGGTTTGAGTTCGACTACGTCGGAGTAATCTGGGGCCTGGATCTCCGGTATGACCTCGATAGACAGGAGTGGGTAGGGGACAAGACCAAGTCATACGACGGCGCGGTCAAGCGGAGCGGTGACCGATTCGTGGAACTCGTTAAGAACACGTACCGCATTCTGATCAGTCGCGGCCTCAAGGGCTGCTACGTTCATTTCATGGACAAGGATACGGAGCGGTTCGTCCGAAGCCGAATGGAGGCCAAGTGAAACTCGAACGGTCGGATGTCAGCTTTCCGCTCTGGCGCAAGAAGGTCGATTCCAGCCTCTTCGAATACAAGGGTACGACCATTCCTGCCTGGGCTTGTCAGATGTGGGGTATTCAAGAGCAGTTCCATGCTTCTCGATCCAGCCTAGGAGCCGATGCGAAGGTCACATTGAGCTTCGAAGGGAAGGACTACTCGGGGACCGTGACAATAGCCGCCAAGGGAAGGAAAACCCCGGCATATCGGCTCTGGTTCGGTGATGACCTGGCTGCGGCCATCAAGGACGTGTTCCTCATGAGCTACATGCGGGACATCGAGGCGAGGCTCCGCAAGGACAAGAAGATGCTTGTTGAGGACGAGATCCCGTTCTGGGAATTCCTCGACATCGAGTACGACCGCACCAAGCGCAGGTTCCTCCTGGCCGCCCACTACCGCCAGAAGCCGACTTTCAGCGAGCTCTTCAAGCGGCTTGTTGGGTCGCCCGCTTTGCACGCCATCGATGACGAGTTGACCAAGAAGCCCAAGCACAGGATCCACAAGCAAGAATGGAAGCCTCGGAAGCTGCTCGAGAAGGAGATTCGGGCCGACAACGTCCTCTATATGCTTGTCGACACCAAGAACAGACTCTTCTACGTCGGACAGGCTAGGAATCTGGTCAAGCGCCTGCTGGGATCTCATCCGAGCATCCCCGATTGGGACTTCTACCGCTACAGCGCTCTGCCTCCGGTTCTCATGCCGCATCTGGAATCGCTGGAACGGATGTTGATACGCGACATGGCTTCGATCTTTCAGAATCGGAAAGGCATTCAAACCCGAGCTCTGTCTGACTACATCTGCGTCAACGACCGCATCGACACGCGATAGGAGACTGCAGGAGGAGCGAATCGATCTATGAAAGGCAAGAAGGACCTAAGCCTGGGGAAGCCTATCGCGATCACGCCTCTTCGCGGCGACGAGTCGCTGCGCAGCATGGACAAGTCGATTGGCGTTGAGGTGTGGGATTTCTGGCGTTGGAGTGTGTCGGACCTGGTAAGCAATGCAACCCGGGGCCGGTTTGCCGAGTTCATCGTGGCGCAAGCCCTCGAGTGTGACACGGACGGCGTGCGGGATGAGTGGCAGGCCTTCGACCTAGTGACGCCGGAAGGCTGGAAGGTGGAGGTGAAGTCGGCGGCATACGTTCAGAGCTGGGCACAGAAACGCTACTCGAGCATCACCTTCGATGTGCGCAGGAAGCGGGCGTGGAACCGAGAGACCAACATCCAGGAGGAGGTCGCCAAGAGGCACGCGGATGTCTATGTCTTCGCGCTGCTTGCGTGCAAGGAGAAGGGGCGCATCTTCCCTTTGAATCTGGACCAGTGGCGTTTCTACGTCTTGCCGACGTGGAAACTCGACGAACGCAAGCGGAGCCAGTCCTCCATCACACTGAAATCGCTGGAAGAGATGACGCAACGGGACGGTGTGGCATTCTCGGGGGTCAGGAGCGCGGTGCAGACCTGCCTCCGGAAGTAGGATCAGGATCGCCGTAGGGCATTCTTCGGCTGAATGTGCTGTGTCTGCAGGGAGTTCCGGCCAAGAGTCTGCAAATGTGTGAAGGAATTCCCATCTCGCGGCCAGCTTACACCCAGCGAACGCCATGTTGACGCCAGAATGGGCCACTTCGGGGGTGTTGGGGTGAGAACGCAGACAGTTCCGGGTGCTGCCAAGGTCTGTCATGGGGGGATGGGTTGAGAGGGTGGATGGGACCTCGCGGGCGCGGGGGTCGGCCCCAGGGCCCCGAGGCGCGCTCCCGCTGCGGGTTGACCCAGGCGACGGGGTGTAGAATGAAATCGTAGGTTTCAAAACAGAGAACAGGTCTCCCGCCTGGCCGGTGGGATCAGGTTCCCCTCATTTTGCCGAGTAACAAAGAGTACAAAGAAAATCATAGTAGTGGGGGCCGCCTGTACGTAACTCGCAATAGGAGGCGTACAGATGTCGGCGACCCCAAACCTTCCACTCAAGTTCGACCTGCCGCAGATCACGAACCCCGAGTCCGCATCAGCGGGCGCAGACGGGATGCTCTCACTCGGGAAGGCGGCGAAACATCTCAAGCTGAGCGCGCGTAGCCTCGTCCGCGCAGAGAAGCGAGGCTGGATTGCGTTCACGCGGACGCCAGCGGGTCATCGGCGGATCCGGCCGCAGGACCTGGAGGCGGCACCAGTCCTGCGCGTGGGACATGCGGCAAGCCTGTTCGGCGTCGACTACTGGAGCTTCCGCCGGGCCCTACTGAGAGCGAACGGGGGGAAGAGTCCGACGGCCGCCCCCGGAGTCGCCGCGCAAGCCTACCTCTCACATGTTCAGGCGAAGGCGCTGGCCGACGCCATTCGGCTGCAGAGGAGCGGCAAGGCGATCCTCGGAGTGCTGGACCAGAGTCGGGCACTCGCCGCTCTGGTGCCGACCACCGATCCACTGCTCGCGGCGATGAAGATGGCCAAGCAGACGGAGACGATCCTTGCCCGGCCGGGCCGGATCCGGTTCAATCTGACTCGTCTGAAGCAGGAAACCGCGAAGCACATTCGCAAATCCGCGACCTGGGTTCTGGCGATGAAGGTCCGCCGCGAGGTCTCGGAGGCAGACCTCCTGCCGGTGCTGTTGAAGATCGTCGGGGACGAGGACGACGCGAAGAAGCTGGCCACCGCGATTGTGAAGCGGGCAATTCCGAGGTGACGACTCCGGAGGCGGCTCCCACCGTTGATTCTCCGTATCTGACCATCGAGATGCTCGGGGCCTATCTGCACCACAGCGTTCATACGGTCCGGTTCTGGCACAAGAAGAAGATCCTGCCGCCGCCCTTCAAGCCGCGCGGGAAACTGCTGTGGCACAAGGATGAAATCGACCGGTGGATGGTCGACCGGCGGGACAGGACCGCGGCCAAGGCTTACCATCGCGTACAATCTGCGCAGGTGCCCCTCATGCGGAGGCAAGCATGAAGCACGCTGGGGGGAATGTTTGGACAAGAACCGGGAGAGCCGGGAGGATCCGCTACTGGTACAGGCGGCGGGTCGCGCTCTTTGACAACGGAGAGATACAGGACGTTCGCAGGGCGCTCGGCGTCAGCAGTTTCGAGGCCGCGTACAAGCGGGCCCAGGAACTGGACAAGTACTACGACGCGATCGAGCGGGGCGAACGGCCCAAGTTCGACACCACGCTGGGGGAGTACGCGGAACGGTACGTCGCGCAGGTCCGGGACGAGCGCCAGTTGCTGAGCTGGAAGACGATCAGGAGCATCGTGCAGGCGTTCACCGGGAAGATGGGGGCCCAGACCCCGCTGAGGCGGATTACCCAACCCGACTTCCAGGCGTATCTCGCATGGCAGAACACGCTGGTGACGCCGACCACGGTCCACGGGCACTTTCGCGCGGTGAGCAGGATGTTCAACGTGGCCGTGTCGGAAGGATACCTGGACAAGAATCCGGCGCAGGGAGTGAGGCTGGCCAAGCCCAGGCGCGCGGAGCCGAGGATTCCCTCGGTGGACGAGGTCCAGCTGATCCTCGAGTACCTGAAGGCGCACAAGCGGTGGCTGTACCGGATCGTACTCACGCTCGTGCATACGGCCTGTCGGCTCGCGGAAGCCCTGACGCTGACGTGGGACTGCGTGGACTTCACGCAGGCGAAACTCACGCTCAATCGGCGGAAGGTGAACGACGAGTTGAAGGTGCCGATGGCGGGCCCGCTCAAGGAGGAGTTGTTCGCGCTCTGGGCGGAGAAGGGGATGCCGAAGGAAGGCTACGTGTTCATCAGCGAGGCCGGGAAGCCGTTCTCGGCGACGCGGACGCTCTTCGCGTTCAAGCCCGTGGTTGCCAGGCTCGGGATGGCGTGGATGACGTTGAAGGTCTTCCGGAAGTTTGCGGCCACGTCGATCTACGAGAAGACCGGAGACGTGCGCATGGTCCAGATGCTGTTGGGTCACACCTCGGTGCAAACGACCGAGTTGTACCTGGGGCGGGGCGCGGACGCCCGGTTGCGGGCGGTCGAGGCCTTGGAGGGGATCATGGGAGGGAAGAACGTCGGGTCGGAAACCGGATCCCAAAATCTGGGCACAAAATTGGGCACAAATCGCTAACTCGCAATTCAGAAAACCAAGCGGGCGGGGGGAATCGAACCCCCGACGTTCAGCTTGGGAAGCTGAACGTCGGGGGGCGAATCCATTGACGGGGAGGCGGGGGCAGGCCGGGACGGAGGACCGGACTCCGATGGAGAAGGACGTCAGTCCAGGATCACCCCAGGCCGTCGGGGTGAAGCTGGGGTGCGGGCGGGGGAGATTGACAGCCGGTGCGGCGGGAGACTAGGCTTCAACCGTGACGATCCGGAGCCTGATTCTCGTCCTCCTGGCCTGGCCGGCGAGCGCGTTGCCGGCCGACGCCCCGGTCGCGGATGCGACTGCCCGGGAGCTGATAGAGGCCGGGGAGCCGTTCGGCAGGCTCCCGCTGGTCGACGAAGTCGTCTGCGGCAGCGCCCTCGACCGGCACCCGTTCCGCGAATCCGCGCGCGAGGTCAGCGATGTCGGGACCGTGCTCGGCCGGTCGTGCCGGGTGATGCCGCCGGGGACCTACCCCCGGTGGTTCGCGTACCGGATCGGGCAGGGGAAGGGCCTCCAGGCGCGCGCGGCCTACCTGCTCGAGATCGAGTTCCCGGACGACGGCGCGCGCACGATGATCGTCGTGAACCGCGGGTGCGACATGTTCCGCGGGATCGCGACGGGCGGCGCGCTCGGCGACGCGCTCTGGGGCGCGGCAAACAGCAACGCGGAATCGATCGACCGGGTGCCCCACGCCCGCAAGTACCTGACGCAGAAGCTCTTCTTCTTCCTGAACGACCGGACCGCGGATCTCGTGCTCGCGCGGCAGGGGATGAAGCGGCCGCTCAAGGCCGAAGACGGGTTCTGGGTCGCGATCCTGGCGCCGAGGGCCATGGACGACCCCCTCTCGCGCGGCGCCGCGGTGGCCCGGATCCGGCTGTTCGAGGCCGGGGACCCGGCCGCCTGGGCGCTCGAGCCGCGCCTGCCCGAGGGGCTTCCGCACCGCCGCGTCTTCGCCCGGGAGGAGCTGTCCGTCGCGCTGGCCGAGGGGGAGAACGAGGCCGAGCCCGCGCTCGACAACGCGGACGCCCTGTTCGAGCACCGGGCGGAACAGGCGAGGTTCCTGGGCATGAACGCGATCGCGCCGGACGTCCTCGCGCGGGGGCGCAACCAGGGCTGGGACGCCGGCGACGACGAGTGGTACGAGCCGCCGCGGGACCCCCTGCGCTGGGAGAAGATGCTCCAGATCTTCGACCGCTACGGGCTCGAGGCCGTTCCGTACTTCGAGTACCCGGGGAGCCCGGGGCTCAACCGCCAGGTCCGGTGCAGGACGTTGTCGCGCGGGGAGGGCCAGGCCTACACGAAGGACGCGGAGGACGAGCGCTGGCACCTGGACGTGACCGCGCCCGAGAGCCTCGAGGACGCCAAGCACCTGCTCGAGCGCACGGTCATGCGGTTCCGCGACCGGTTCCGGTTCGCGGCGGTCTGGTTCCGCACCCGGCAGGGCAACTGGCCGGTCAGCTACTCCGACGCCGCGATCGCGCGGTTCGCGGCGGACGCGAACGGGAACTGGCCGCCGCCGCGCGAGCAGTTCGCGAAGGACCGGGAGCTGCGCGGGCGGTACGAGGCGTGGTGGTTGGGGGAACGGCTCGAGTTCCTGTCCGGGATCCGGGACTTCGTCCGGAAAGGCTTGCCGGCGGCCGAGGTGCTGTTCACGCCGTGGCCCGGCGAGGCGGGGCCCCCGCTCTCGACTCGGACGACGCTCGTGGTCACGGACGTGCCCTCCGACTTCCGGGGCGGGATCGACGGACCCGGGGGCGACCGGGCCGAGGCGGTCTCCCTGCGCCGGGTCGTGGGCGAGGAGGAGCACCTCAAGGCCACACAGGCGTTTCCCCGCGACTGGGGGGGCTGGGAATCGCACAACGCGACGCCCCCGGCGGACCCCGACCGGTACAGGTGGACGGCCGGGATCATGCTCACCTACCCGTTCAACCGCGTCTACACCGTGCTTTCGTCCACGGCGTTCGAGGCGTACCGCGGGCCCGACGGGCTCGCGACGGTCAGGTTCTCGCCGCTGAACGAGCACGTGGACCGCGGGGGGCTCGGGTACGTCGTCGCGGACGTGGACCGGGCCGGGCCGTTCTGCATGATTGCCGAGGCGCTCGCGGTGGCGAACGGCGATCCGTTCCTGCTCGGCTACCTGGCCTCGAACACGTTCACGAGCGGGTTCCCCGAGTACTTCCGGCGGTTCGCGGCCGCGTTCCTGGCGCTTCCCGCCCTCAAGTCCGAACGGAAGCCCGAGCTCTCACCGGATCCCGAGGTCGTGGTCCGCGTGATCTGGACCAAGGACAAGGGGACCTACCTCGCGGTTGTGAACACCGGCGTTGCGGCGAAGCAGGACGTACTCGTGACCCTGCCGTGGGACGGCCAGGTCACGAACGCGGTCTCGGGCCAGATCCTGGACTCGCTCAAGGCCAAGGACAAGGCCGGCAAGCCCGCCGTCCAGGTCACGCTGGGTCCCTGCGAGCTCACGTCGCTCAGGATAACGTGGGTCGAAGGGGTCTCCAATCCTGCGCCCGCTCCGGCTCCGCCGGACTCTGAAGGAGGCAAGGAGGAATGAAACCGCTCCTCGACTTCGCCGCGAACCCGTGATCTCCTATCTCGACGCCCTGGATCCGGACGAGCTTCTCGCCCGGGCCGGGGAGGCCCCCGCCCTGCTCGGGGAATGCCGGAGCTGCCCGCGCCGGTGCGGGGCGAAGCGGACCGCGGGGAAGACCGGCACCTGCCTGGGCGGCCGGTTCGCCGGGGTCACGAGCTTCCACGCGCACCGGGGCGAGGAGTCCTGCGTCAGCGGCACTGCAGGCTCCGGGACGATCTTCTTCGGCGGGTGCAACCTCCGGTGCGCCTTCTGCCAGAACTTCGAGATCAGCCACCGCCCGGCGGGGAAGGCGGCCGCGCCGGAAGTCCTCGCCGCGGTCATGGTCAGCCTCCAGGAGTCGGGTTGCCACAACATCAACCTCGTCACGCCCTCGCACGTCGCGCCCCAGATCCTCGAGGCCCTGCCCGGCGCGATCGGGATGGGGCTCGAACTGCCGCTGGTCTGGAACTCGAGCGGGTACGACCTGGTCGAGACGCTTCGCCTGTTCGACGGCATCGTGGACATCTACATGCCGGACTTCAAGTTCTGGGATCCCGAGGTCTCGCGCCGGTACTGCGACGCGCCGGACTACCCCGAGGTGGCTCGGGCGGCGATCAGGGAGATGCACCGGCAGGTGGGAGACCTCGTCATCGGCGGCGACGGCATCGCGCAACGGGGACTCCTCGTCCGGCACCTGGTGATGCCGGGCGGAGCCGCGGGCACCCGCGAGGTGATGCGGTTCCTGGCCCACGAAGTCTCCCCGGACACGTATGTGAACCTCATGGACCAGTGGCGTCCGGCGGGGGAGTCCGACCGGCACCCCGCACTCCGCCGCGACCTGCTCGGCCGGGAGTTCAACGAGGCCCTGGACGCCGCGCGGGCCGAGGGCATCAAACGATTCGATTCCCGCGGGAGCGGATCAGCTAGTCGCTGAAGAGCGAGAGCTGGCCGGTGGCGGACGGCGCGGGCCGGCGGAACGCGGCGGTCGAAAGCTCAGCCTTCTGCGGCTTGAGGCCCGCGCGCTTGCACGCGATCGCGAACAGTGCGTGGATCTCACCAGCGAAGATCCCCTGGCCGGTCATCCGGACCCCGAACCGGGAATCGTTGAGCTTGCCCCCGTGCACGGACCGGATCCGGTTGAGCACCTTCTTCGCCCGCCCGGGGTAGTGGGTCTCGATCCACTCGGCGAAGAGGTCCTTGACCCCGTGCGGGAGCCGGACGACCTGGTGGCCCGCCCACTGCGCTCCAGCCTCCACGGCGGCCCTGAGGATGGGACCCATCTCGTGCTCGTTGAGCGCCGGGATCACGGGGGCGACGTTGATCCCGACCGGGACGCCGGCGGCCGCGAGCATGCGGACCGCCTCGAGGCGTTTGAAGGGCGGCGAGGTCCTGGGCTCGAGCTTCTGCTGGAAGGCCTGGTCCAGGGACGTGATCGAGATCGTGACCGCCGCGCACCGGTGCCGGGCCAGCTCGACGAGGAGGTCGAGGTCCCGGGTTACGAGGTGGTTCTTGGTCGTGACCCCGACCGGGTTCCGGAACTCGAGCAGGACCTCGAGGCACCGGCGCGTGAGCTTCAGCGCCCGCTCGACGGGCTGGTAGCAGTCGGTCACTCCTGACAGCGCGACCACCTGGGGCTTCCACTTCGGCGAGGATAGCGCCGCGCGCAGGAGAAGGGGTGCGTCCTCCTTGACCATGATCCGGGTCTCGAAGTCGAGCCCGGACGAGAATCCCAGGTACTCGTGCGTCGGGCGCGCGTAGCAGTAGATGCATCCGTGCTCGCACCCGCGGTACGGGTTGAGCGAGGCGTCGTACCCGATGTCCGGGCTCTCGTTGAACGAGAGGACGCTCCGGGACCGGTCGCGCAGGAACTCGGTCCGGGGAGAGGAGGACTCCTCGTCGCCCTGCGCTTCCGAGTCCGGCTGGTACTCGATGCGTTCGTATCTTCCCTTCGGGTTGGACCGGGCGCCCCGGCCCTTGGGAGGAGGCGTCCCCGCCGCCACGGAACCCCTTCAGGTTTCGGCGGCGGGTTGGCCCCTGAGCAGGGCGAGCGCGTATTCGTCCATGAACCGGTTCGCCTCGGCCAGGTTGGCCTTCATCTGGTCCCACGATCCCATCGGCATCGGCACCAGGAAGTTGGCCGTGTTCTCGACGAAGAGCTTGGCCGCGTCCTGGAAGAACGATTCGATCTTGAGATCGTGGGTCGAGAGGTCGTTCATCTGCTGGGGGGGGAAGACGAACCGCACGCCCACGGAGCCGAAACCGCGCTTCCAGCCCCGGAGCCTCTCGGGCGGGATCTGGATGACCTCCTTCATCAGGAACTCGCGGGAGTCGGTCTTTCCCTGGAGCGGGATCGTCTTGCGCAGGACGTGCGCCTGGTGCACGAAAACCGGGATCGGGAGAACGCCGGCGATCTCCTTGAGGATTTCGACGAGCTCCTCGGCGGCGAACTCGGCCGACTTGTTCGTGGGGTCGAAGCTCACGGTGACGGAGTCCTTGCCGAGCGAGACCTTGACCTGCACGCCGCTCTCGGTGGCCGGGCTCACGAGCTCGACGCCCTCGGACGCAATCAGGTAGTTGAAGGCCCCGACCTTCGAGAGCCGGTTGAAGACCTCGCGGTAGTGGGCGGCGTTCAGCGCCGCGGGCGGGTACCGGAGGGTGCTGATCTGGGCGAGGAGGCTCGCGGGCCCGAGCATGTTCTCCATGGTCGAGATGATATCATGACCGGCGATGGAGTCTCTCCCGTCCGATTCTCTTCCAACGCCTGCCGGGGACGAACCGGCCGTACCGAGAGGCGCTGCAAGGTGCCGGCACTTCGGCTGGTGTGGCGGGTGCGCGACGCAGGACGTGCCGTACGAGGAGCAGGTGGCGAAGAAGACCGAGGCACTGCGCGGGATCCTGGGGGAGCACGCGGAGCGCCTGAAGCCCATGGAGACGGGGCCGTCCCCGTGGTTCTACCGGAACAAGATGGAGTTCGCGTTCGGGTTCGAGCACGGGGACCTCGCGATCGGACTGCGCCAGCGCGGCCGGTTCTACGGCGTCGTCCTGCTCGAGGAGTGCTTCCTCATGAACGAGGCCGTCGCGCCCGTGCTCGCCGCGACGAGGGGATGGGCGACCGAGTACCGTCTGCCGCCGTACCACCTGCGGCGGCACCAGGGCTTCCTGCGCTACGTCGTGATGCGCGACGCGAAGCGGACCGGCCAGCTCCTGGTCATGCTCGTGACCGCGGAACCGGCGGAGCCCGCGGTCGCCGGCGGCGCCGCCGCATTCGACGCTCAACTCGAGGCGCTGGCGGCGCGCTTGAAGCCGCTGGGGGTGACCTCGCTGCTATGGTGCGTGACCGACCGGCAGGCGGATCTCGCGGTCGGCGAGATCCGGAAGGTGGTCTTCGGGAACCCGTGGCTCGAGGAGAAGCAGAACGGACTGAAATTCCGGCTCTCGCCCTACGCGTTCTTCCAGCCGAACGTCGAGCTGGCCGAGCGGCTCGGGGAGCGGGCGGGGGAGATGCTCGGGGACAACTGGCCCGTCCTCGTGGACCTCTACTGCGGCGTCGGCGGCCTCACGCTCCCGCTTTCGCGGCGCGCTCAGAGGACCATCGGGATCGAGGTGGAGGAGGTCGCGGTCGGGGACGCGCGGAACAATGCGACGCTCAACGGGACCGGCGCCTGCCAGTTCGTGGCCGAGGACTCGCTGACCTTCATCCGGCGGTTCTCGAACTTCTCGTTCCTCGCTGACCGGTGGGCCCTGATCCTGGACCCGCCGCGGGCGGGCATGCACCCGAAGATGCCGGCCCAGATCCTGCGCGTGGCGCCGCCGGTGGTGGTGTACGTCTCGTGCAACCCGAAGAAGCTCGCCGAGGACCTGGCGGCGCTGACCCGGGACTACCGGCTCGAGGAGGCGGTGCCGTTCGATTTCTTCCCGCATACGCCGCACGTCGAGGTGCTCGCCAAACTGGTGCGCCGGTGAGCCCGGAACCGGCCTTTTTTGGGGGGGTTCGGGGGCCTTCCACCCGTCCCGGAGTGGCGGGGCCTCCCCGTCTCGCCGTACAATGGCCGCGATGTTTCGACGGCTGATCGCGGTCGCGGTGGCGGTGCTGGCGGGGAGCCTCCTGGCGAGAGGCGCCCTGGCGGGGCCCCCGGCGCGGTACGTGCCGGCGCCCTCGGGGAAGATCTACTACCTCCTCTTCGGGAACGGCTCGACGATGGGGACGTTCACCTCCGCGGAGACGGCCGCGGTCAGCGGACACCTCGTCGCCGGCAGCCACACCTACGAGAGCGAGTGGACGAACACGTTAAGCGAGATCGGGGCCACCTTCGGCTGCGGGGTCGGCAGCGTCGGGTTCCTCCCCTCGGTGGACATCTCCGCGTACATCCCGTTCTACTTCCGGTCCTACAGGCTCACCAAGTACCTGGTGACGAGCGACCCCACGCAGATCCAGGCGGGCTACGCGATGGCCACCCTCCACGGCTCGCTCATGGATCCCGAGTCGGGGTCGGGCATCGGGGACATCACGCTCTCCGGCCTCGCCCTTCTCTACGGCGACAACGCGTCGGGCACCTGGATCTCGAGCACGCTCAGGGTCTCGCTGGCCACGAGCCCGTCCGCGCACGAGCGGTTCGCTCGCATCCTGCACGGCGACGCCGTGGCCCCGTCCTCCGGCGACGGCGTGTCGCGCCTCGTCCCCGCGATCTCGATGCTCAAGACCGTCGCCGGCCAGCGGGCGTACATCGACATCGAATACGCGCTCCCGCTCCAGGGCAAGGAGAACTTCACGTTCACCTCCCCCACCCTGTGGGTGACCCCGTCGACGCCCTACGACGACGCCAGCAGGTCCTTCGCCGACGAGATCAAGCCGGCGGGCGTGGCGCTCGGGACGCTCGGAGTCGAGACCTCGCTCAACCTGTTCGGGGTGGTGCCCGCCATCGAGATGAACGTGCGCATGTACCAGGCCGCGTCGTGGAAGGAGAACGGCAGGAACGTGCTCGACACCTCGACGATGAGCTTCCCGAACCTCACGCCCGGCTTCGTGACCACGGGGGCGTGGACGGTCGGGTCCCTGCCGCTCAAGTCCAACACCGAGGTCGAGGCCGCGCTGATCGGCATCGCGCGGTTCAAGGCGAGCGACGTGCTCAAGTTCGGGGTCTCCTACATCACGAGCTCGTTCGGGAACTCGATCGGGTTCCGGGTCGCGTTCGTGAGCCTCTTCCTCGAGCGCCCGCAATCCGACCGGGGGGTCCCGGGCCGGCCCGAGGCCCGCGAGGTCGAGGTTTCGCCCGTCCTCGACGCGCCGCTGGCGCCCGCCGCGCTGGTGAAGACCGGCGTGAGCTTCCCCATGTTCGGCGCCGGGATAAGCCAGGAGGAGGCAAGCTGGGTGGCGGGGCAGCTTAGGGGCGGCATGCGGCGCCTGCGCGGCTACGACCTCATGTCCGAGAAGGACATGGAACAGCTCGCCTACGAGCCGTGCGGCGACGCGGACTGCGGCACGCGCTACGCGCGCGCCCTCAAGCTCCAGGCCTACGTCGTCAGCAGGCTGGAGAAGTCCGGGTCGGGGTTCTCACTGGGAGTCCAGATGATCAACGTCGCGGACGGGACCGTGGCGTCCTCGGACTCCGTCAGTGCGGCGTCCCTCGAGGACCTGCGCGGGCAGATTCCGGCGGTGCTCGACCGGCTGACCAAGCCCCAGGCCGCCCCGGCGACCCGGTAGCCCGTCCGGGCCGGACCCTATCGGCAAGGAGCGTACCGTAACATGACGCGCGCGCACGGGATCACGTTCGGGACGGACGGGTGGCGGGGCATCATCGCCGACAGCTTCACCGTGGACCGCCTGCTCGTCGTCGCCCAGGCTTTCGCGGACTGGATGAAACAGACGGGCCGGGCGCGGACGCGCGTCCTCGTCGGGTTCGACGGCCGGTACGGGGGCGAGAGGTTCGCCATGCACGCCGGCCGGGTCCTGGCCGGGAACGGGTTCCGCGTGGACGTGACCGCCGGGCCGGTGCCGACGCCCGCGGTTTCGTGGCGCATACCGCAGAAGAACTACGCGGCCGGGCTCATGATCACGGCCAGCCACAACCCGCCCGCCTACAGCGGCGTCAAGGTGAAGCCGGAATACGGGGGGTCGCCGGACGAGGCCGTCATCCACCCGATCGTGCTCCTCCTCGGGCGGCACGCGCCGAAGCTGGGCGATGGCGCGGCCGTCCGCCGGGTCGAGTACATGGACGAGTATGCGCGGATGCTCCGCGGGCTCGTGGACCTCGGGGCGCTGCGGAAACTGCGCGGCACCGTCGTGTCCGATCCGATGGGCGGGGCGCAGGCGGGGGTGGTGGCGAAGATCCTGAAGGGCCTTCCGCTCAAGGTGATCGCGATCCACGACGTCGTCGATCCCATGTTCTGCGGGCTGGCCTCGCCGGAGCCCGTGGAGAAGAACCTCGGGGCCCTCAAGGACGAAGTGCGCCGCCGGCGCGCGATCCTGGGGATGGCGACGGACGGGGACGGCGACCGGATCGCGCTGGTCGCCGACGGCGGCGAGTTCGTGACTCCCCACCTCGTCTTCGCCCTCCTCCTCCTCTTCATGCTCCGCGAGCGCCACCAGCGGGGCGGCGTCGTCAAGACCGTCTCCGGGAGCTTCCTCCTGGACCGGATCGTGCGCAAGCACGGCCTCCCCCTCTACGAGACTCCCGTGGGCTTCAAGCACATCTGCAAGCTCATGCGCGAGACCGACATCCTCATGGGCGGCGAGGAGAGCGGCGGCGTGGGGGTCAGGGGGTACATTCCCGAGCGCGATGGAGTCCTTTCGGGCCTGCTCGCGCTCGAGATGCTGGCGAAGACGGGGAAGTCGTGCCGCCGGCTCATGGCGGATCTCACCAGGGAATTCGGTGATTCGGCGTACGGCCGGATCGACACGCACCACGAGACGGCCCAGGCGTCGCTCCGCCGCCTCATTGCGTCCCCGCCGGCCGCGGTCGCGGGCGCGAAGGTCGCGAAGGTGAACACGCTCGACGGGCTGAAACTCATATTCGCCGACGACGCGTGGGTGCTCTTCCGCGCGTCGGGTACCGAGCCGCTCCTGCGCATCTACGCCGAGTCGGACAGCCCGGCACGCACCCGCCGGCTGCTCGCCGCCGGCGCCAAGATCGCGGGCGTCAGGCGCTGAGGAGGGCACGTGAGCCCCGCGGCGCCCGCCGGCGCGTCCGCGATGATGGTCGCCTGCACGAGCTACCCGTTCCAGAACCTGCCGCTTGATCAGGCCCTCGTGCGCATGGACGAACTGGGCTTCCGGTACGCGGACGTCTCGATCTCGTGCGCGCCGGGCTCGGGACACATGACGCCGGCGCAGGTCAGGGAGGAGCCGGTCGCGGCCCTCGAGATCGTCGAGAGCGCCATGGACCGCTCCCGCGTGCGGATCGTCGTGTTCGACCTCGAGACGAAGGCTTTCGACCTCTCGGAGCGCGGCGAGGTCGAGGCGGTCTGCCGGCTGGCCCGGCGGGCCGGCGTCGGCGTTGTGAGCGTCATGCGGGCGCCGACAAAGAATGCCGCCCTGGACATGCGCCGGCTCCGGGACTTCCACCGGCTCGCGGCGGACTTCGGCGTGGCCCTTTCCGTCGAGCCCTACCGTCAGCCGTCCCTCACGATCGCGGAGGCCGCGGGGGCCGTCCAGGCGGCGGGACTCCGGGTGACGCTGGACGTGGGCCGCCTGCTGGGCGGCGGGCTTGCGCAGGAGGAGTGGGGCCCGATCTACCCGCTTGTGTCCCACGTCCACCTCTACGACGCGGGGGCGGAGGGGGGGAGGGTTCCGTGGGGCACCGGGATCGTCAAGCTCCGGCCGATCGTAGCGGGGCTCAAGGCGGCCGGGTACCGGGGCTTCATTACCGCCGAGTACCTGGGGCGGAGTCCCGGGGACCGGGTGCCGTTCGACCCCGAACCGGAGCTGGTCAAGGCCCGGAAGGCGGTCGAGGAGGAGCTCGCGCGCCCGAAGACGGGCGTCGTCGAAGGCGACTAGCCTTGCGGGAGGCCTTCGACGCTGCCGGCTTCGGACGCTAGAGCCGGACCCTCCGGCCGGTACGGGCGCTCTCGATCGCGCCGAAGACCATGGCCAGCGACTTGAGATTGTCCGATGCGACGGTTTCCGGCTTGCCGCGGCCGCGCACGCATTCCACGAACTCGCGGATGCACCCGCCGTGGCCCTGGGTCGAAGCGAGCCGCGGGGGGGGGGGGGGTGGGGGGGAAACCCCCGGGGGGGCGGGGGCGGCCCCCCCCCCCCGCCCGGTGACCCCCCCCCCCCCCCCCCGCCGGGGCCCGCGGCGACCCG
>Ga0315281_10007367_pt1 | contig 15503 bp, 29 predicted proteins | sample YL17G07_0_MG_FD_204540 | JGI IMG/M metagenome (GOLD analysis project Ga0315281, IMG submission 204540) | Sediment microbial communities from Yellowstone Lake, YNP, Wyoming, USA - YL17G07_0 | ecosystem: Environmental > Aquatic > Freshwater > Lake > Sediment | place: USA: Wyoming | collected...
TGATTCTGGAGGTACTTGTTTCATTAATCCGTCAATAACTGCTGTAGAAATAAATACATCTCCTGTTGATCTTGGCATTGTATAAATGACATTAAAATTTTCTGGCGTATCAATAAAGGATTTTAAATGTTCCTCTGGACTGACAGCTATAGAATCTTTTAACATATGTTGCTTAACTGTATTAATAAAAAAATCATTAGTAACTTTTAGATCGAATTTTTCTTTAACTTTTACAGCAAGCTCTTTAGCCCATTCTTTTGGCTTAGATATAGATCTGGAAATCTTATCCATTTTCTTTTTTACATCTTCTTCGTTTACACAAGCCCAGCGAGATCCTTTAATTAATACCGGATCCCATACAGAACGTTCTGGAATATCTTTTAGCTCGTGCTCGAACGAAACAAACTTGCCATCTTGAAGAATATCTAAATGACCAGACCAGTTAGTTGCCATTATAGGCAACCCAACAGCGGCAGCTTCTGCTACTGGGATCCCAAAACCTTCTCCGTGCGTAAGAGTAACGAAAGCTTTAATCTTTGGATGGTTATATAAGTCAGCCATTTCTTCTGTAGTGAGATTTGCATGTATGAGGTATAGTGGCGGGCATTCTGCTGCTGGGATGCCTATAGCGTGTCTTAAATTAGCAATACGAGACTTTACTGCGTCGAAACCGGCAGCGTCATTTTTTCCCATATTAGTTTTAAGAACTAACCCTACGTCTTTTCTATTTCTAAAAGTTTCACAAAAATACTTTAGTAGGTTAGAGATATTTTTTCTATCTTCGCCAAAATCACCACCACCCCACTGACCAATATGTAGAAAACAAAAATCTGGTTCTAATTCTAATTTTAATAGATCTTGATATGGTTTTTCCGTAAAAAGAGTTGTGTCTATACCTTCCGCGCAGACAACAACTGGTTTTTCTACCTTAAACTGACCTTTTTCGCCAGTATTTTGATTGTGCCAGTCTGCAACAGTTCTTTTGGCTATATTTTTAGCGTGTTCTGATGGAACTATATTTAGGTCCATTTCATTCATTTTTTGTATCCACTGAGGTGAAATACGATCAGTTTCACACAAAGCACTGACGCCTATATTAAATTTACCGCGTTTTTCGTATTCTTGTGGAATCGTTACATGAATAAACAGGTCATATTCGTTCTGTCCTTGCTGAGTTTCAATTGCTCTTTTTTCTACGGCTTGTTTAATCTTAGTACTTAAGTCTGTAACGTGAGTTTCGTAGCTGCAGTTGCCCCAGTTAAGGGATTCTACCGATACATCGAACAAAGGATCTGAAATTAATGCTTCAAAGATTTGTCTTGAATGAACACCATAACCCGATTGAGTTTCTAGTGGAGCCTTTAGTAGTGTCTTAATTTTCATATATCTCCCTTATACCTTTTCAATTCTTATTCTATTTAATGCGGGGCTATTTCTATATTGATTAATATATTTTTCAAATGCAGTGTGCCAGCTCTTAATCATATTGTCCATAGAAAAAGCACTGTTAACATACGTTACTGCTTTTTTTCCTATTTCTTTACGTTCGTCCCAAGTCATATTGTACATTTTTAAATACGCATTAAGCCAATCTTCATTTGTTCCTAAATCAGAAAAGATATAAGGAATTTGTTGTGAACCCTGAAGGCTTTTTACTTTTGCTTCGACTGCCACGCCATAAATATTTCCATCTGGATCGATAACTTGATCCTGTAATCCGCCAGTCTTCATAGAAACAACTGGAGTTCCACAAGATAAGCTTTCTAAACAACTTAATCCAAAGCCTTCATTGTCGCTATGACAAACTGTAATGTCTGCCATGTTATAAAATTGAGCTAATTGTTCTGCTGGAACCATTCCGGGAACAAACGCTATTTGTTCTGGTTTAAGATCTAGCATTTTTGCAACTTCAATTAAATTGCCGCCTTCTTGATCTCCAGGATCTGTTTTCATTAATAGAAATGCTTTATCTTGTCCTACCTTATCAAGCATAGATTTGAATGTTAGCAATACATCTGACGTGCGTTTTCTGCGAGCATTCCTGCTGTTGTAGAATACAATAAACTTACCTTTATTTTCCTTCATAGATGTGTCTTTCATTTTTAATATTTCTTCTTTAGCAAATGGTTTAAAAATATTAATATCGACAGCGTGAGGAATATATTCTGCTTTATGGGCTAAATTTAAATCTTGCATGATCGCATAAGTTAATTTAGAAATACATCCAAGAAAATCACAAGTATCATATATTGGCTTATTAAACGTAGGGACAGGATTTGCATCCCAGATTGTATTATACAGTAACGGAATTCCTTTGTCTTTTATTTCGTCGCTCATATTAAACAACCACATATAGAATCGTGGGTCAGTCATAAACCATATTGCATCGATTTTTTCTTTACTTATAATTTGTCTTATAATTTGTTCATTGCCATAACCGTCTACTGGGAAAATGGTCCAGTCTTCTCCCCACTCATTTAGGCGGACTGGTTGATAATTCTGGTGCTTCATTGCTCCGTCCAAGCGAAATGAATTTATATTTTCCTGTTTTTAAAAGTCCTTCGATCAAATATTTAGTTTGACTTGCTACTCCGAGAAGCCACTAAAGGCATATCGCCCATCGTTAAAATAACGTACTTGCTATTTTCTTTCATATTGTATTTTCCTTTAAGGTGATGTTGTTATCTTATTCTTGCTTCATTAAGTCTTGATTTAGGATTTCTACTAATTGATTTATTTTTTCATCTACTGTTTCTAAGACTTGCTTAGCTTGATCTGCATTTTTAAAAGGTCCAAGCTTTAAAATTTTCGCTTTCATGGATATAAAAGAATCGTCAGATAATTTTAAAATATTCCCGTATTTTTCATGTATAAAATATGTTTTTCCTTCTTCGTCTACTTCTTGCCAATCACTCATTGTCTTTCTCCTCTTTCGGCTGTTTCTGCAAATTTTACGCTAGCAGGTATTCCTTCGCGTTCACGGATACTGTACTTTTTCGTATAGCTCTCTAAAGTATGTGGCGAGACAATCGGCATTGGCATCCTAGCTGCGTCATGTATTTCTTTAGGGGTTCTAGTCGCAGACTCTATTGTTGCTTTCTTCACCGCAACTGAACGATGTTTGTTTAGTTTTATTGTTTTTAAACTCTTATAGCTGCCGATCTTCCAGCGGATTTCCCATAACATTGATTGCCATGAGCCTACGATAATAACTGCCATATCAAAAAATACTTTCTTTAGCAATTGCCATCTTGTTATCAAATTTCTACTCCTGCGCTGGACGATAATTGAATCGCGCCGACAATGTGCGATCCAGAAAGTACGACTGTGCCATCTATGTAACTTGCCAAAAATGCATTTAAAACATCTTGTAATGTCTTTCGCTCTTTTACTAATTTTTCTTCAAGAAGGAAGACTTGGCTTTCCTCGCATCTTGCTGCAACCATTTTTGATTTCTGAAATGTGAATTTTTTCTTGCGTCCGCATATAATTTTTCTCCTACCTGTATATATGTATATACGATTACACTAAAGGAGTAAAATATTTTATTGGCAATTATCAGTACGATAAAATGAACAGATATTGTTATCGCCATACTTTCTACAATTCTTTAAATTCTTGTAGAACTTACCGGCATTGATTAACCTTAAGGCGTTATTGAGCCATTCCTCGGCATTTTCTAATTTTTTATTACTTGATCCAACTTCTACGACATTTATAGGTTTTTTGCTTGATATACTTTTTTCAAAGACAACAAAGTAAGTGGATATATCATCTAAGCTAATTTTTTCTAGCCCAGAATAATATTTCTTATATAAGCTAATTTGATAATCTTTAACTTTATCTCTATATTGTTCAAAGAAGTAAAATGAAGCTGCAGTCTTAAGATCTATAATAACAATCTTTTTATTTTCTAATTGTAATACAATATCAATAAATCCTTTAAAATACTGCGGATAGCCAGGTATAGGATTTTCTATATTATATTCAACATGCTTTACTTTGAAATTACCAAATGATTCTTTAAGAAAGTTTTCTATGTTTAATACAGCCTTCTCTCCTATGGCAGAATAGTTCTTATATTTAACATTTAACTTCCAAAAAGAGTTAAACCTATCCCATGTTGTTTTAAACTTTATAGATGCACTTAGGGCGCTCATATCTGCCATTAGAACAGCTTGAGTGTATGTGTGAATCAAAGTACCAAATGCCATGTCGGGAGTGGTTATGGCTGGTTTTAGCTTCTTTAAATTGACGTTCTCGTAGTAGTGTCCGCAGTTATTGAAATTAACTAACGCACTATAAGAAACTCTTTCAGGAATTATTTTAAGACGTTCAGATTTTTCCACCGTACAGGATAGAATATCAGATTATAATATATTTTGCAACAGATATTTATTGTAAAGCTCTACAGCCTTTGCAGTATTTTGTGCTTCGTATGCTCTAGCACCTAATTCGCATTCACTAAAATGTTCAGAATTTATAGTGTTTTTAATTTCTGCTGCTTTTCTATGCTTATTAGACCAAAAAACATTGCTGCCAATAGCTTCTTGTTGTTGTGCGTGCTTAAGTTCATGCAGTAAAGTTCCAATGTGCTGATACTTTTCAACCCCTTTGTCGGCATCTAGGTTAACTTTAGTGGATATTTGAATTGTATGTATTTTCTTCTGTACGTTGTAGCTGTATTGCCCGAAAAGATTTAATTCTCGCATCAAACACTATTACTAACTTATGCTTTATTTTTTTAAATCTTTTTACTAACTTAAGATAAGCAGTCTCGTCTAAACAAGTCTTTTTGATGTTGCGAATTTCGATTTTCACATTCAAGTACCTGCATTAGTTAGGCTTTTTTTCTTTATCTTCTTCTTCTTTGACTTCATAACTTTCTTTGAGTAGTTTTGGTGAATCAATATAATCTGCAACAATATTAAAGCCCTGATCCACTTGACTTCTGAAGTCATAAAATTCTAACGACAAGTTGTGGGTTTGCTTAGATATAAGTTTGTAAACCTCTAATTGCTTCAACAGCGAATTGCTTGTCGTGGTCGATAACTTTACACTTTCTTGCATGGTGTTAAATAGCTGCAGCACTATTGATTCTAGTAGTAAAATTCTTTTAAATAATTTTGATACATACCATGAAAATAATGTGACTATGCCGAGGGTGAGGGTTGCAAATATATATGCCATACATTTAAATACTTGAAAGTAACTTCGTTAGGCGAGAATATTTTTTATTTACTTACTTTGAATATCTATTGGTGCTGAAAGTTGTAAACAAATTACGTACCGTTTGACGAGTAACTTCTTCTGTTGACTTCTTTCTTTCTTTCGCCGTCGTTTCAACAACGCTCAAAGCGGTATCGCCGCTATATTCCTTTAGTAACTTAGTTACAACTGCTTCTGCTTCTTTTCTTGTACTAACTTGATTTACTGCGCGTTCTACTGATTCATTGTTCATAATTATTTTCTTCCTTTTCTATATCTGTTAAAATTTTTAGCCTTTTTGCAAACTTAAATTCTGCTACTTTTTGTAGTTGGTTTATACGCATTTTGCTCAAACCAAGATACTTACCGAACTTCTTGCTGTGTTAGTTGACCGCTTGTCTTCTATTAGACAAAACACGCAATTTCTATGTTCTTCGGATACTATATAATATCTGTCAAGACTTGTCAAATAATATTTAAAGTGCGGGCACATATTTTTCCTTGTTGTATATTGAGCACCAAAAACTATGGGTAGTATTGCACTTAGTGCCACCGCAATCACAACTTGTTTCCTTTTCTGAAATTTTTGCTACGTATCCTTTTGTAGACCATTGATGCCACGAATAGTTTGTATTCAATGTATTGGGGAACTTACATTCGCCTTCTCCAAGGTAGCCGTCACACGTATATCTAATAACAATCCATTGGTCAGATACCTCTTTAACTTTGCCTTTCGCATGCACGCCGGTTGCTCCGTTGTCTTTATTTTTGTAGTCATGCCTTGGTAAAGCCGATCCTGCATGCGGAGAAATTTCAAACGTAACTTCATCCCCCAAGGAAAACCTCGGACAAGATACCATTTCGTCGAACGCGAAGCTTAATTGAGCTGGCATTAAGTTCTAATATAAGCACATCTTTTTTTTAAAGTCAAGCTTTTCTCTTGACTAATATTTATAATTTTGATAAATTATAGATTATGAGCAACCACAAGATGAGCAAGTACGAAGAAGATATATTTTTAGATCTTGTTAGTCTTTTAAGAAAGATAAGTCAATTAGAGGAAATAAGTGACGAACCTGTCGTGTCGGAAATGTTTTTGGCGTATATATCGTCAGCGATAGAGGATCTATCTGGATTAAGCGGAATGACAGAGAAAATATTTAGAGATGAGAGCGCCGAAGAAGAGGAACAAAAACTAGATTAATGAAAAAGCAATAACGCAACACCAACAGCACATCCGGCGACAATAAAAACAACCTTATTATTTAATACAAGACTTTTTAATTTTTCAATCATATTCGTATATCTCCTTAATAATACATATCATACAGGAATAGTTCTTGACTTTTTTCTTTTTTTTTCGTATACACGTTTAATATGTCAACTGTAAAATTTATAAATGGAAATATATTTGACAATAAATGTGAAGCAATTGTATGCCCTGTGAATTGCTTTGCTACGCTAGGAGCAGGGATAGCCAAAGCTTTTAGGGACAATAAAAAATTTAAAGGTTCTAACGAGGCTTACTACCTAGCGTGCAAGAAAGGAGAGCTAGCTCCTGGTTCTGTTTATCTTGGAGTAAATGATCTAGATCCGTTGGATGGTTCATATGTTTTTTATTTAGCAACAAAATTTATGTGGACAGAAGATTCAAAAATGGAGTCGGTAGAAAATGGTTTGATTAATTTAACTAAAGCTTTAAATCATTACAAAATTAATTCATGCGCTATTCCGTTGATCGGATCTGGCTTAGGGCACTTACCTGCTCCCGTTGTAGAGCTAACTATAAAAGAAGTCTTTGAGACGGACGACAACAAAGAAAGAATAATTGAAGTCTATAGGTATGGAAAATAATATATGGATAACTTAGATTTTGAAATTAATGTTATTACTGATGCGTCATTTGAGACAGAACAAAGACAGCTAGGTTCTTTCTATAAAACAATTGAAAGAATTATATACTCAGGAAGATTTGATTTATTTAATTACGCCGTTTTAAAATGCATGAACAATATAGAAAGTCAGTCAGTATCTGGCTTAATCTTAATTGCGTCTGTAGCGAAAAAAAATAAAAATAACGTACCTTTATATAATTTTTTTATTGCAGCGATTAAAGATGAATTAGAACGAAAAGACTATACACAAGAAAGAATTAATAAAATCATGAAGGTATTTTTATAATGTCATTTGAACAATGCTATTATTTAGATAGGCAACAGATAGATCGCTTATTAGGAAAGGACTTGCAAGACATTAAAGAACTTAAGGTAAACGCAAAAGAACATGGTGCTGTTAAGATGACAGATGAATCAAAAAAATACGTAACAATAGATGAATTGTACGAAAACCTTCAAAATTCAATAAATGAAGAAGAGGCTCGTAAGTTAAATCTTAAATATAAAAACATTATTAACGAAGCAAAAGAAAAAGTAGAAATTGTTTGGAGTTTAATTAAAATTAATAATCCTAATTTAAAAAACAAACAAACTCTTAAATTTCAAGAGGAACTTTGTTACAGAAAAAGTAGTCATTTTATTGATGCATTTGAAGGTAATCAATTTTGGTTTTTGTATCATCCTCGCACTGTCTATGTTGCAATTCGAATAAGTGCGCTTACGATACGTATTAATACAAGAAGCTGGACTTGCGAGCTTGTAGAATGAACATAATTGATTTTTTCTACGACAAGGATTCAGGTCACAGCTTCAACACAATATATTGGGGTTGACTTGTTTGAATAGTTTTGTTATAATAACAATATGAAAAAGAAACAAAGAAAATTAGTTTGGTGTTGGATTGAAGATTTAGATCTATCAGGTTCAGTAGATGCAGTAATCCAGCGATTACGTAGATATCAAAATGCATATACGTTGCCTGAAAAGGAATTTAAAGAACTTAGGATAGAAAAAGACTTTATAGATTTACATAGCCTGTACGGGATGAGAGAAGAAACCGACGAAGAGATGCGTTCTAAGAAAAAATTTGATAAAAGTAATATTAAAGAAAGACGCAAATTAAAGGATGAAAGAGTAATGTATCTTAATTTAAAGGAAAAGTTTGATAAACAATAAAGAACTACTTAAAGAACTACTTAAAGAACTACTTAAAGAATTAGCAAAAGTAGTATAATGAGAGGAAAGATAATATGCATTGGGCAATAAAAGTAACAATAGGATTAATAATTGCAATTACGCTAGGGCTTATTGGATGGGATATTGTAGCGGCGACTAATTCAGTCAATAATAGTCTGGATACGATATCGGGAAGAATGAGAATTTGGGGTAAAGAAACTCCAATTATACCTTTTGCTTGGGCTGTTCTTGCTGGACATTTTTGGGGTCCAATACCGCAACTTATGCCTTATAAGACAAGCATTCCATTGCTTATATTCATAAGCTGGTGTCTAATCGTTGCTGGGATTGTTTTAAGGAATCATAACACTAGCGTGCCTCCTTGGACGGTATTGTTGCCAGGAATGTTTTTAGGTGCATTATTGTGGACGCAGCAATAACTGAAGCTTTTGAATTGACATGTAATTTATTATATGATATCGTATAATTTATGAAAATCAAGAGCAAGCAGGTGCATCACCTATTAGATATCCTTGAGTGTCTTGCGTTCGATATGAACGCTGAAAAAGGGGCAGACGTACTGAGCATGATAGACAACCTTAAGGCAGATTTATTTAGCATGCCTAAGAAGAAAAAAAAAGAGAATAAGCCTCTGGCGACGGCAGCACCTTATAATAAAATGGGAAGAAGAGATTGTGGAATCATAAAATGATCAACATAATCTTCGCCGTAATCTTAGCCTCATGTCAGCCAGTAGATGGTCCTTGCCTGAGGCGTCTGGCAGAAGACAGCAAAGCTTATAAGGATGTAATCAGACAGACTGACGCCTTAATGCTTGTCATAGACAAGGCTATGATTGAGGCAGCTAGCGCAGGCAATAGATTTATAGATTTTCCTGCTGATATGCCCAAAGACGTATTGCGCGGCGTCGAGGTTAAGTTACGCAATCGCAACGGACTTACAATTATGTCATGGTCAAAGTATAGTAATTACGGACAAACGACCCAGATTTTTATACGCATCTCGTGGCTTCTTGAATTATGATAAAAATAAAGTACATAATTATTTTTCTAGTGTCATTTATAGTTCTTTTCTTCTCCTTCTTTTATGCACCCGTGGTGCTTGCTAGTGCTCTGGTAAGCATAGTGATAGCTATACCGATAGCTGCGCTCATACTTTTAATCTCTTTTATTGTAAGAAAACTCTAATCCGGATTTATTTTTTTGTTGACAAGTATCGCGACTTATATTATCATATTTTCGGGTATAGAAAATGATCATAAGCAATGACGTTGAAATCTTGATGACTATGATAATTTTTAGCTTATATTGCTTATATTATTTGTAACATATATTAATTAAATGGGAGCATGACGTGAGCAAAATAGTTTTATTCTTTTTGGTATCTCTTGTTGGATGCGGAAAGGACAACCTTAGAGAGTTTTACTATAATCCAGATACATTCAACGAAGATCAATTGAGCCAGTTATGGTATAGCGTAGATCTATTGAATGAAATTACAGGGTGTAGTCAGACGCCAATATTGGTTTTAAAAGAGAGCAGATCAAAGTTTTATAAATTTAACGGAAGGTCTGAGTTGTGGCTGTCTAACGATCTGGAGAAAAACGTAGGAGGACTAACGACTGCTTCGCTTTTTGAAGTAGACATTCAGATATTAAACAGAACTACATCTATTAGAATAGTTGGACAAGAAGTAAAGGAACTTCCGTTTGACTTTCAAAGCATATTTATGCACGAATTTGGGCATTCTTTTGGTTTAGAGCACAGTAAGGATGACATCGACATTATGTACGAATCTATGAGAATATATTGGGATAGACCTGAAGTCTTAGCTAGATTTGCGGAACAATTAAGAACAGTAGGAGCATACTGCAAATAAAGAATAACTTATTACCTACTGTACATCTACCATAAAGGAATATATAAAATATCATGAGTGTACCCGTAAAAACAGAACTGAAATCAAAACTAACATTACTTGCCGAAAAAGAATTAGAGCGCTTACTTGCCGAGCACGATCAAGCACTCTTGATGGCTGCGGGCGAGTACCGCAATAATACTATGACTAAGCTTACCTATGCCATCCAATCTTGGATGAAGGTCATTACATGATTTTGGCGGCATATAAAAAAAGAATATTATGAAAATTATAATCAACTGTAACCATAGCGTATTTGGAGTAAGCAAGAAAGCTGTTCTTAGAATGTGTGAATTAGGATCTGAACACGCAAAAGCTGAAGTAGCCCACAACGACAGTAACCATTACTATCTTAGTGGGATCAGTAGAGCCGATCCTATTCTTGTCCAAATCATAGAAGAACTTAAATATGAAGCTAACGCTACCTGTCCTTGGGGAAGCTGCAAATTGGCAGCAATAGACATCCCAGACGACGTTAAATGGGAGATTAAAGAATATGACGGACTAGAATACGTTGCCGAAAAACATAGGACGTGGCATCACTCTACGTTAAGTGGGAAGATCTAAACTTTTAGATAAGGAAAAAATATGAAAACAAAACAAGAATTACTCACAAAAATGCAAGAAATTGAAGCTTGCAAAGATGCTGTTGTTTGGGTAACAGATCTAGAAACAGATCTAGCAAGCGAAGTCTGGGATCGATGCCAACGAGGTGACTGGTTACTTTGGTTGGCAGGAGAACTAAACGTAGATCGCAAACTGCTGGTCAGTGCGGCGTGCGCTTGCGCACGCACGTCTTTAACGTACGTTAAAGATCCACAGGCTTTGGAAGTAGCTACAAAAGCGCTAGTGATAGCAGAAAAATGGACCAAAGGTGATGCATCAGATGAGGAAATGAAGATTGCTTCTGATGCTGCTGATGCTACTGATGCTGCTGCTGCTACTGATGCTGCTGCTGCTATTTATGCTGCTGCTGCTTATGATGCTACTTATGATGCTGCTTATAATGCTGCTTCTGCTGCTGTTTATGCTGCTTATGCTTCTTCTGCTTATGATGCTACTTATGATGCTGCTTATAATGCTGCTTCTGCTGCTGTTTATGCTGCTTATGATACTGCTTGTGCTGCTGCTACTTCTGCTACTTCTGCTACTTCTGCTACTTATGATGCTGCTTATGATGCCGCTTATGATGCTTCTTATGATACTGCTCGAACGGAATCCCTAGCTAACTCAGCAAAAATAGTTAAAAGCATCATTAAGTGGGAAGATCTAAATTTTTAAGCGAGATAGACCATGAAAACAAAACAAAAATTAGTCACAAAACAAGAATTACTCACAAAAATGCAAGAACTTAAAGCTTGCAAAGATGCTGTTGGCTGGGTAACAACCCTAAATACAGATCTAGCAAGTGAAGCCTGGGATCGATGCCAACGAGGTGACTGGTTACTTTGGTTGGCAGGAGAACTAAACGCAGATCGCAAACTGCTGGTCAGTGGAGCGTGCGCTTGCGCACGCACGTCTTTAACGTACATTAACGATCCACAAGCTTTGGAAATAGCTACAAATACATTGAATGTAGCTGAAAAATGGACCAAAGGCACAGCAACAGACGAAGAAATGAAGATTGCTTCTGATGCTGCTTATACTGCTTCTGCTTATGCTGCTGCTGCTGCTGCTGCTGCTACTTATGCTGCTTATGCTTATGATGCTGCTTATAATGCTTCTTATGCTGCTGTTTCTGCTGCTTCTTATGCTGCTTATGCTTCTGCTTCTTATGATACTGCTCGAATGGACTCCCTAGCTAGCTCAGCAAAAATAGTTAAAAGCATCATTAAATGGGAAGATCTAAACTTTTAGATAAGGAAAAAATATGAAAGCAAAACAAGAATTACTCACAAAAATGCAAGAACTTAAAGCTTGCAAAGATGCTGTTGTTTGGGTAACGACTCTAGAAACAGATCTAGCAAGTGAAGTCTGGGATCAGTGCCAACGAGGTGACTGGTTACTTTGGTTGGCAGGGGAATTAGGCGCAGATCGCAAACTGCTAGTCAGTGCGGCGTGCGCAAGCGCACGCACGTCTTTGACGCACATCAAAGATCCACAGGCTTTGGAAATAGCTACAAAAGCGCTAGTGATAGCAGAAAAATGGACCAAAGGCGCAGCAACAGATGAGGAATTGAAGATTGCTGCTACTTCTGCTGCTGCTGCTTCTGCTGCTTCTGCTGATTATGATGCCGCTTATGCTGCTGCTTCTTATAATGCTGCTTCTTATAATGCTGCTTCTTATAATGCTGTTTATGCTGCTTATGCTTATGCCGCTGCTTATGCTGCTGCTTCTTATAATGCTGTTTATGCTGCTTATGATACTGCTTGTGCTTATGCTTATGATGCTGTTTATAATGCTGCTTCTGCTGCTTCTGCTGCTTCTGCTACTGCTGCTACTGCTGCTCGAACGGAGTCCCTAGCTAGCTCAGCAAAAATTGTCAAAGACATCATTAAATGGGAAGATCTAAATTTTTAAGCGAGATAAACCATGAGAACAAAACAAAAATTAGTTATCGGAAACACTTACCCAATTAAGGATGAGATCAGGGCTCTTGGCGGACGGTGGGATAAAGTGAGGAGGGGGTGGCTAGTACCAGATAACCAGTATGATAAGGTGATAGGATTACTGTCGGCACAAAAGATTTCGGATAAAATTATCGGTCACATACGCGCATTAAGAACGCAATAAAGGGTTAGATGAAAAAACGCGGTAAAATATTCACTACTGAGGGCGGTTGCTGGTTCTGCTGGGCTGCTCGAACGGAATCCCTAGCTAACTCAGCAAAAATAGTTAAAGACATCATTAAGCGGGAAGATCTAAACTTTTAAGCGAGATAAACCTTAGATACGTAATACGTAAACCAAAAAGAGAAATTAATAATGTATAACTTTTATGTAACAGGATCTGCTCCTAAGCTTTTTATTAGATTGTATAATGACTTATACTTTTTAAAAGAACGTCATAAACCCGCTCTAGACTATTGCTTTGGGGACGTTGAAACATTTAGATGTATATTTTGGCGGCTTTATAGAAGAAATGGGAGTATAAATAACTAAACTTTACATATACAGAGAGTTCAGTCGTTTTCAAAATGGAAACAACTCTTGACTTTAACGCCTAATCCGCGTAGACTCTTTTTGTGAAAATAGATTTAAAAACAGAAAAGCTGCATGACTATTCCAATATTCTGAAAATGTTAAAGAAAGAGGTCTTCTTTTTGGAAAGATCAGAGAGGGCGTTTCTTTCTGAGAAAAACTACGCGGCTTGTTTGGTCGCGTCTTCAAAACTTAGACTAGTGGATGAACTTGTTACTAGAATTGCATTGATGCAGTACGAAGTTAAAGGGACAGACAAATGATCGCCACCCTTCAACCAGAATTAGATGGTAAGTCTATGAAGAGGTAAATCATGAGCATACAAATATTTCTAGATACTTCAGATAAAGATCAAATAACAACGGAGTCAAGTAACCCACTCATAAAGGGATTTACAACAAACCCGTCATTGATGCGTAAAGCAGGAGTCGTAGACTATAAAACGTTCTGTAAAGAAGTGCTAGCTGTGATTAATGACAAACCAATATCATTTGAGGTATTTTCAGATGACTTTTCTGTAATGGAAAAACAAGCAAGAGAAATAGCGTCTTGGGGGAAAAACGTATATGTTAAAATACCAATAACAAATTCAAAAGCCGAGTCATCTTGTCTTTTAATAAAAGAACTGTTATCTAACAAGATTAAACTGAATATAACTGCCGTATACACGATAGAACAAGTAAAAGAAGCATCCTTGGTCTTAAAAAGCGAAACACCAGCGATTATTAGCGTTTTTGCTGGTCGTATAGCAGATACCGGGACAGATCCAAAGCCAATTATGGCAGAAGCGCGTAAAGTTTGTAATACTCGTCCAAACGTTCAGTTGCTGTGGGCTTCTACTCGTGAAGCGTTTAATGTTGTTGAAGCAGAAAGTTTGGGCTGTGATATAATTACTATACCTTTAGACTTAGTAAAAAAGATACAATCATTTGGAAGGGATTTGTCGTTATTGAGCCTGGAGACAGTACAGACATTTGTAAGAGACGCAAAACTATCAGGATTCTTTCTCGATCTTTGAGTTTAACGAAGCTAACAGAAGAGATTTCTATAAGGGCACATATGAATATAAACGAACTAGAAAACTTATTACAACCAAACCAGTTTTTATATAAAGAAGCAGAAGTTATAGTTCCGGCTACAACAGAAGTTATAGTTCCGGCTACAACAAGAAACAACCTACCGTTCATAGAAGAGATACTCGACTTGTATCAAGGATTTGAACATAGAATTGATCTTGGATCGTGTATTAGTACAGCGGCGAACATTATGTCCAGGTACGAAGTCGCTATCCATAAACTTCTATCAGCCACTCAGATAGTAGTAAAAAAATACAATTACCTTGCAGTCTTGTTTTTTTACCACACTACGTGCGTTCAAAGACGTGATAGTCATGTTTCTGCATCATTAGAGCATAATGATCTTGTATTTGCAATTACAGTATACAAGGAATTAGGCGCAAACACCTTTCACTCAAACCGCGTCTCTTACACACATAGAGTTAACCATAATAGAACTGACGTATTTTGCACTGAATTTAGATACTGCGCGTCGAGAAACTCTTTATTTTATAATTATAGGACACTATAATCTATATATATTTTTTATTTTCCCCCAATATTTTATAAAAAGCCTAGAGGAAGAATACATGAGTAAACGTGATTTAGATACGAGTAATCACAGTTTAGATACGAGTACGACGAAATTTAAATTTAATAAGAACTGTGTAATAATAAAAAAGCGATATGACGCAGGTTGGGATATAAAAATAAAAGGCAGAGTGCAATATTACGGTGAAGATTATTATGTCTGCTCGTGGTTTCCTACTCCAAATGGAGGCAGATTATGTTGCGATACTATGGAAGACAGGAAGCAATTAGAAAAATATTATGAATTAGATAAAGAATATTATCAGACAAATAATTAAACTATATAGCATTATGACTTGTAGTTCTCGTAAGGTACAAATTAGGAAATAATGCAGTAATCAATAGTATACAACAATCCAATGGCTAAAATATTTTCCACCATATTTTTACATTTAAGGATTGCAAATGTATACTATTACTTATGGCTAAAGACATTCTGTATATGGATTTTTGTGCGTTGCCAGTCTATACGCTTACATAATTCCTCGTGAACCCGCAT
>Ga0315281_10007368_pt1 | contig 15502 bp, 12 predicted proteins | sample YL17G07_0_MG_FD_204540 | JGI IMG/M metagenome (GOLD analysis project Ga0315281, IMG submission 204540) | Sediment microbial communities from Yellowstone Lake, YNP, Wyoming, USA - YL17G07_0 | ecosystem: Environmental > Aquatic > Freshwater > Lake > Sediment | place: USA: Wyoming | collected...
AGTGTCGGGATATGCTCTGAAATCTCGGCGAAGTCTTCCGCCCAGTTTCGAGCGTATCCTAGGCGCGCATCAATGCTCGGCGATTCCTGCTCGGGCAGGTAGCCGTACTCCTCCAGCTTCGTAAGGATGTATTCCTTCTCCTTTCCCTTGGGTGCCACCTTTGCAAGATAGACGAGCAGGTTGTACGGGATGTGAGTTTCCGGCTGTTGGGGCGGCTTCAGGCGCCAGACATATTCGTAGAGACCTCTCAGTTCCGCGCGCTCGAATTCGTCTTGGATCACTTTCTTTCCGAAGTAGATGTCCTCGAGATTGTCCAGTTCCATCATGTAAGTCGGAACGTCATCCACAGAGAGCGTTCTGGCGCCCACAATTCGCTTCAGCATTAGCAGGATCAGAGACTCCGGTGAGGCGTAGCGCAGCCAAATCTGGGGCGTGAAGACATTACCGACTGATTTCGAGATCTTCTTCCCTGACTTGTCAAGGAACATCTCATACCTAACGTGATAGGGTGGAGCATAGTTGAGTATGTCTTGGCAGATGCGATCGTTGACTCGGACTGAGTCAAGTATGTCTTTGCCATATGCCTCGAAGTTAATGCCTAGTGCCTGCCACCTTGCTGCAAACTCACTTTTCCAACTCAGTTTGCCGCGGCCTTCGAGTACGTTCGCCTCGCCTCTGAACCCACATCCTTCAAGCTCCTGTCCGCGTATGTCGATCTGTCCTTCACACGAATAGAGGACTTTGTGTTCATCTGGTAGGTACTTGTGGGCTCGAGTCGTGTAGATTCTTCCGCATCCGCCACATATTGGGAAGTACGGTAGAACCTCAGTGTATTTCTCTTGGCCAAGTTCTTCCTTTATGATCTTCGCAACTTTGTCGGCGTTCTCAAGGATCTTCACAATCTGTTGGTTGAAGAGGCCCTCACGATAGGCCTTCTTGGCAGAGTAGAATGTGTATTCAACCCCGCATTTGTCCAAGGCTTCGCGTAGAAGTGAACTCATGTGATCTCCGTAGCTTTCATGGCAGTTGAACGGGTCTGGTATGGACGTGACCGGATATCCCAGATATGTCGCGAGCGAGGCTGGCATGCCGGCCGGAACTTTTCTAAGCCCATCAAGGTCATCAGAGAAGGCTATGTACTCTGCTTTTCCGCCGAGCGTTTCGATCGCGAGTTTGACGCCGTATGATCTGACGCCGTCGCTCAGGCTGCCGACGTGCGGGATCCCGGAAGCGCCTAATCCGCTCTCGGTCCTGAAAAGGGCCGGTTTTCTTCCTAGCTGGTCCTCTCTCTCGAGGACTCTCTGCGCAACAAGGTCGAGCCAGGTCCCCCGTCCAATGATCTGTCTCGACATGTCATGCGCTTCCGAATTGCGGTCTGCTATGCTCCTTGCAGATCATAAAGGTTTGATGTGACCGTGGATCGAACATGGACATCACGGATCGCCTGACCAAATCGAGAAACGCTTTTAGCGTGGCCAAGTTGCTACCTGCGGACATCTCACAGCTAGAGGAGTGAGACGAGGATCAATCGCTAGAATCCAACACTGGAAGGTCGATGAATTGTCCACCGAAAGAGATACCCGGAACTGGTTTGTCCTGCTCGTTTTCGTGGGGATTGTAGCTGTGATGGACTACGTTCTTCTGAACTATCTCATGTCCCATGGTCTCGAGGCGAAGTCGTATCCGATCCAGGTTGGGAACTATCAGTTCTCCGTCCCGCTCCTGAGCCTGACTTTCGTAGGCGTGATAATCGTGGCGATCGCGGCTTGGCGCTACATGTCAAGCACGATGCCCATCTCGGCCCTCAAGGAAATGTCGCAACTGGAAACCATCCGCACGCTGAGAGCTGCAGGAGTCGCGCTGTTCTTCTTCAGCACCATGCTCTTTGGGCCGTATATTGTCGGGGCGAGTGCCTTCTGGACACAAATGTCCTCTCTAGGCCGAGCTGTTCCATCACTCGCAGGTCCCCTTCAAGGCCTATTGTCATCGATCCGGCCTGCCATGAACTTGGATGCCCTCACGAAGCTAGCTGTATCCCAGAATATCGCTGCTGCGGCACTGGTTGCAGTCTCAGGACTAGTAGGCTCCCTTCAGCGCCGGATGAGACGTGCGCGATAGACCCCTTAGACAAGAACAAGCGCTGCAAGACCCGAGCGGAGTGAAGGTATTTTAGACTTCGAACGTTCACTTGTTACACATCGCACCTTAAGCCCGTTGAAAGGATCAGCCGTGAGGCCATAAATGACTCAGTTCACATGCAAAACAATTGATATTTTGACCGGTCGGCGCACGGTCTTGTTGAACCGTAACGACTGCGAAAGGGTGGACATTCGAGCACACGACCGCGTTAACTTGAGACGAGGCGACAAGAATGTGACAGCAACGGTCGACACGACCTTAACAATCGTGAGCGCAGGCGAGATCGGAATCACTAGCGACTTAATCCCAGAGCTCAGCGTGAAGGAAGGCGAGATCATCGAAGTAACTCTACTGCCTGCACCCAACTCGGCGCTCTTCATTCGAAAGAAGATAATGGGGCAGAAACTCACGCGGGATGAGATCTACTCAATTGTTGAGGATTCAGTCAAAGGTATGCTGAGCGATGTGGAAATGGCCGGGTTCCTGGTGGCCCAACAATTCCACGGCCTTACAGATGAGGAACAGGTCTGGCTAACAAAAGCCTTGGCTGATACCGGCGAAACGATCGATTTCCAGAAACCCGTCTACGACAAGCACTCGGTCGGAGGCGTCCCCGGAAACAAGGTGAGTCTCCTCATAGTTCCAATAGTCGCCTCCGCCGGACTGTTGATCCCAAAAACATCCAGCCGCGCGATCACCAGCCCATCGGGAACCGCCGACACAATGAGCGTCCTCGCTCCTGTGGAGTTCTCCACTGTTGAGCTGAAGAAGCTGGCCCTGAAGACAGGTGGAGCAATTGTTTGGGGCGGAAGTCTCCGCCTTGCGCCGGCAGATGATGTCTTCATCGGTGTCGAGCATCTGTTACGAATTGATCCTGAGCCGCAGATGATCGCAAGTATAATGGCTAAGAAGCTCGCGGTAGGAGCGGACTTCATGGTGCTTGATCTGCCGGTCGGGCACGAGGCTAAGGTTCCGTCTTCAGATGAAGGAAGGAGGCTTTCATTCAAGTTCATCGGCATCGGAGACAAGCTCGGCATCAAGGTGCGATGCGGAATCACATACGGTGGTCAGCCAGTTGGTTACACGATAGGTCCAGCATTGGAGGCTCGCGAGGCCCTTGAAGCGCTAGAGGGTAAAGGCCCGACCAGTCTAATCGAGAAGTCCACTGCACTTGCGGGCATGCTGCTTGAGTTTGGCGGGAAAGCCGTTCGCGGGGAGGGCCAAGCGCTCGCGAGACAGATCCTCGCATCAGGCAAAGCCCTAGAAAAGATGTGTGAAATAATCGACGCTCAGGGGGGAGACGGCAAGGTTCGATCCACCCAAATCCAGGTAGGCAAATGCCGGGCTGAGATAATCGCCCCATGCGATGGGTACGTAACACGTGTCTCAAATGCTGCGATGAACCAAATCGCACGAGCCGCGGGTGCACCGGTCGAGAAGGGAGCAGGCATATTGCTCTACGGAAAGGAAGGCCACAAGGTCTCAAAGGGAGAGAAGGTTATGGAGATCTTTGGGGAGAGAGACTCTCGCGTCGACGAAGCATACAATCTGGCCATAAAGCTGGCCCCGATCAGCATCGAGGGTATGCTTCTGCAAGAAGTCTCAGGTGACTAGTCCGCTGGATGAGCGGTTCGACTGAGTTTCTAGTAATCAGAGCGGCCAGACTACGCTGATCCTCTTCTCACGTTCGAGTTTGTCGCCAAAAAGGAGAAAGCAATGCCACATACCTAGAAGAACGCGTGTTCGGAATGCTTGTCGTCCACGTCCACGTGCACGTTAGACCCGAGTGTGTGGAGGCTTTTCAAAAAGCGTCGCTTGAAAACGCTTCAAAGAGCGTCAAAGAGCCCGGCATTGCTCGCTTTGATGTGATACAGCAGGTAGATGACCAAACACGCTTTGTCTTGGTTGAGGTCTACAGAACGCCCGAAGCCCCCGCTCGACACAAGGAAACCTCACACTATCGGAATTGGCGGGATACGGTAGAGAACATGATGGCCGAGCCGCGTAGGAGCGTCAAGTACGCTAGCGTCTTTCCCGTTCACAAAGAGTGGGGATAGTCAAACGCAGTTCGAGTTCGCTACGACAGCACGGATACTCTTCGGGACAGGCGCGCTGCGTCAAGTCGGGCCAATCGCAGCCAAAATGGGTCAGCGCGCTCTAGTCGTGACAGGGCGCACGTCAGAACGCGCTGGTCCGCTACTCAATGAACTTGCCATGCAAGGAATCGCAACTGTTACCTTCCCCGTGGTTGGTGAGCCAACCACGGCTACCGTCCGCGAGGCTACCGAACTTGCGAGAAAAGAGGGTTGTCATCTGGTCATTGGGTTCGGCGGGGGCAGCACGCTTGATGCTGGCAAGGCGATCGCTGCGCTGCTCACGAACGAGGGCGATCCCGAGGATTACTTGGAAGTCATCGGCAAAGGGAAACAACTGACGCAACCATCGGCGCCTTGCATTGCCATTCCTACGACTGCAGGAACCGGTTCGGAGGTTACTCGTAATGCAGTGTTAGTCTCGCCCGAACACGGCGTCAAGGTCAGCATGCGGAGTTCACTCATGTTACCTCGAGTCGCATTGGTTGACCCCGAGCTCATGTATGGTCTTCCGCCGGAAATCACTGCCAGCACCGGGTTGGATGCGCTCACTCAACTGGTAGAACCCTACACTTCCAGCCGGGCTAACCCGATCACCGATGCGCTGTGCCGTGACGGAATTCGTCGCGTTGCTCGCTCGCTTGCTCGTGCCTTCGAACATGGCGATGACGCAGCCGCGCGTGAGGACATGGCTTTGGCAAGTCTCTTCGGAGGCCTTGCACTGGCTAACGCCGGGCTCGGTATAGTACACGGTATCGCTGGGCCAATTGGTGGAACGTTCTCTGCACCCCACGGCGCGATCTGTGCACGCCTTCTACCCTACGCCATGGAAGTCAACATCGCGGCAATGCAGAAGCGATTGCCCAACAGCGAGGCGCTCCGACGCTATGACGAGATCGCTCGAACCCTAACCGGCAGCGGGACCGCCAAAGCAGGCGACGGCGTGGAATGGGTCAAAGAGTTGTGCGGGACTTTCCGGATTCCGTCACTGGCGTCGTATGGCATGTCAGTGGAGGATTTTCCAGAACTGATTGAAAGTGCAGAGCGTGCCAGTAGCACAAAGGGAAATCCAGTCCAACTGACCAAAGACGAGATGCTGAGAATACTATCGCGAGCTTTGTAAGAAGAACTCGCAGTGATAATCGTGAGGTCCGACACAATGAACAACAACTCGATTCAACGATTCAACAGGACTCGGTGATGATTACCCACGCAAGTCGCCTGTCCGATCTGCAATGGCCCGGTGCTCGAAGGATCACCATTCTGCAAACGTCACAATCGAGTGCACAAGCAGTTGGAGTCGGCCTTTGGGAAATGGAAGTCAGCCTACGGAGGCCAACTAGACAAGAAGGCCTTTCTTGAACGAGTCCTGCAGCTTCCTGAGACAGGGCAGAAGGCGAAAGAAGTCATCCAATTTCTTCTGGAGAAGGAATCATCCTGACTATCACACTTATCGTAACGGAGAAACCGGATGCCGCGCTCCATGTTGCTGAAGCGCTTCACACGAAAGGAGAGCCGAAGAAGTTCCTTCTCAACGGGGTTCCAATGTACGAGGCCGAGCGTGCCTCTGAAAGGTTGCTAGTATGCTCAGCGCTCGGCCACTTGTACAAAGTTGACCAGGCCAGCAGCTCTCAGCACAGAGAGTATCCTGTCTGGGAATACGACTGGAAACCAATCCATGTGGCTGAGCGCGGACGTGAAAGGCAGGAGAGGTGGCTGAACGCCATCACTGAGATCGCCAAACAAGCCAAGGCGTTCGTGAATGCTTGCGATTTTGATGTGGAAGGCTCGCTGATCGGGTATATGATCCTGAAGTACGCGGGCGCAGGAGCGGACGCCAAAGCGAGGCGAATGAAGTTCAGCACCCTCACGCGGGAAGAGCTGCAGTACGCCTACGAGCACATGCTTCCGCAGCTTGATTTCCCACTCATTAACGCTGGTCTCTGTCGACACGAAGTTGACTGGCTCTACGGGATCAACCTCTCTCGTGCCCTAACGGAATCAGCGAGGAAATCAAGTGGAAGATACGCAACCCTGAGTACAGGGCGCGTCCAAGGACCTACGCTTAGATTCGTTGCAGACCGAGAACAGGAAATCGAGACATTCCTCCCTCTCCCATATTGGGATATTCAGGCGATTGTGGAAATCAATGGAGAGAAGCTGCGAGCAGAATTCGAGGCCGGAAGGCTCAGCGTCAAGACGGAGGCCGAAAACGTTGCATCGCTATCAGACGGCAACGAGGGATTGGTAGAGGAAATCGAATCCAAGTCCGTTTCGCTCGCTCCTCCGTTTCCGTTTGATCTGCCTTCGCTCCAAGCAGAAGCGTACAGGCATTTTGGAATGACGCCACGCTACAGTCTCGGAATTGCCGAGCGTCTTTACCTTGATGCTCTAATCTCCTATCCCAGAACCTCGAGCCAGAAGCTACCTGCTTCGATCGGTTATCAACGAGTTCTTCAAGGTCTAAGTAAGGACTCGAACTACTCGCAGTCTGCAAAGAAGCTATTGGGTCAACAAAGTCTTCACCCAAACGAAGGAAAGAAGACTGACCCGGCCCATCCGGCGGTGTACCCAACCGGGACGCTACCGAAACGGCCTCTTGGGTCCAAAGAATCAAAGCTGTACGGCCTCGTCGTCAAGCGCTTCATGGCGACTTTCGCGCCCCCAGCAACTCGAGAGACAGTGAAGGCCACAATCAAGGTGAACAATCTCAGATTCTACCTAAGAGGCTCCCACATCTTAGTCGTAGGCTGGATTGACTTCTACAAACCGTACGCAAAACTCGAAGACGTGAACCTCCCTCAGCTCAGCAAGGGGACTCCCGTGAAGTTTCTCTCCGTGAAGGCAGTTGAGAAGTTCTCGCAGCCTCCACCAAGATACAACCCAAACAGTCTGCTACGGGAAATGGAAACCAACGAGATAGGAACAAAAGCCACGCGAGCTGAGATAATCGAGACTCTGGTCCGGAGAGCATACATCCGTGGGGACAAGATCGAGGTCACTCCCCTTGGGATTCACATAGTTGACGTTCTTGAGAAGTTCTGTCCAAAGGTCCTCGACGTGGCGTTCACTCGAGAGCTCGAAGAGATGATGGAGAACATCGGACTCGGAAAGGAAGATAAGAAGCGTGTGGTCGGCGAAGCAGTCAATCACCTGAAACCGATCATGGAGGAATTGAAGGCTCACGAGCAGGAGGTAGGTGACCAGCTAAGCCACATGATCCAGCAAGCACGCACCGCAGAACTGACTCTATCCGTCCCATGTCCAAGATGTGGTCGCAAGTTGCATGTCGTCAAGAGTCGGAAGAGTGGAAAGAGGTTCATCGGATGCCTTGGAAAGTGGGAAGGAGGATGTAGCTTCACGCTCCCGCTTCCGCAGCTCGGGATCTTGACCCTGCTCGACAACAAATGCGGCAAATGCGGATTCCAGCTTGTCAAAGTCGTGTCGAAAGGAAGGCGTCCCCTCGTCACATGCCCGATGTGCTACGTCAAGAAGTAGCACGCTCATTTAGTGCTGGCGATCCTGCTCCACGTTGCATACTGCCTGCCTACTCGTAGATCCAGCCAAGCAAGTAATCTGACCGCAACCTCAAGCTCCAGTAGGAACAGAGTCCGGATTACGCTCATCGGATGCGAGGCAGCTTCACGGATCATGGCTCGCGCGAGGATCAGAGTGTGGTCAAGGGCCATTCCTTCGACATTTGCGAATCTTCCCATCTGTGCTTTGATCAACAGGTGCCCGAAGGTCACTCGTCGCCGCTGGGCAATGTAGTCTGGGATCGATGAAGGGACCTTGAGAACGAAGTTGGCTTCGGGAGCGTGGACAACCTTGAAGCCCTTGTTTCGAGCGAGTGTGGCTATGTAGGCGTCGTCATTCACGACCACAGAAGGGATTCGTTCAACAAGACTGGTTCTGAAGCAGTACAACTCTCCCATGACGAAAGATAGCTCACCTGTCGAGCCAAGTTCGGTCATCGTTTGTCGCATGACTCGCCATATGATCGCTGCCGACTTGGCAACTACCCCCTTCTGAGAGTTCTCAACAACTGGTAGTCCTCCTGCCACAGCAACTCTCTCATCCGAGATTGCTCGCAGGATTCCAGCAACGGAATCCTTAGGGAGTCTTATGTCAGCGCTCACAAGCGCGAGGACCTCGGTGGAACAGCTTGCCAAGACAAGGTTGATTGCGTTTGTTTTGCCGGTTCGACTCTTCTCCTCAATGAGCTCGACCTTGGGATTCGCGTTAGCGATGTCGCGAACAATGCTAGCCGTATTGTCAGTGCACCCAGATGCGACTACGACCACTCTGGCAAGTTGAGGCAGGTTCCTCTGGTCCAGAATATCCCCGAGTAATGTCTTGATGTTCTTCTCTTCATTGTATGCGCAGACGCCGATAGTCAAGTTCATGGGCTTGCCTCGACGAGCCATATCCTCTTGTGCGGACCCAATGGAGAAAGAGAGGTCAGCACGTTTATCAAGAAAGCTCAGGCGCGGGAGATTGCCCACGGCCAGGACCGGTTCTGTGCGCGCTCTGAGGCCAAGCAGCGGTCTTCTGCTTGGACAAGAGTAGGTCAGTTGAGGCATCAAGACGGCACCTCGGAACTCTTATGTAGAGTTCGACGTGGTGACATGTGTCGGTCGTAGATTGGTGGAGTCTCCTGTCGGCCTTCGCGTTTTCATCGCTCAGTTTGTCGCAACAGATTATTCTGATACTTTCCGTTATATTCTCTGGGTTGCTTGGGATATATGCCATCCATGCTTGGATGCTTACGTTGTTGGCATTTCGGAGGAGAACGCCTCCGGTAGCTACGCCTCCGACTGTTTGGCCGTCTGTGTCGGTTCATCTGCCGGTCTACAACGAGAAGCGGGTCATACCGCGGTTGCTTGATTCGGTCCTTGCGTTCGACTATCCTCGCGATAAGCTTGAGGTCATAGTGGTTGACGATTCAACTGATGACACAACGCAGCTTCTTCAATCATACCAGGAAAAGCATCCGGAGCTCGTTACCATAATACATCGGGAGAAACGCGATGGGTTCAAGGCAGGCGCGTTGCAAGCGGCTCTGGATATGAGTAGAGGCGAGTTCTTCGTTCTCTTCGACGCTGATCATGTGCCTGTCCCTGGTTTTCTGAAAAGGATGGTTCCGTACTTGTGTTCCGATAACGTGGTGGCGTTCGCGCAGCCGCGTCAGAGCTACCTGCATGATGTGAATTCATGGGTGGCGCGTGCTCTCGGTCTGGGGACCGATGCATATGCTTTCGTTGATCAAGAGGCTCGATTTTCGGCTGAGCTTCTTACGCACTTTAGCGGTAGCGGTGGCGTCTTTAGGAAGACAGCGGTGGTCGATGTGGGGGGGTGGAGTTCAGACACGCTTGCTGAAGATCTTGATTTGTCAATACGCCTGCGTTTGCGTGGTTGGCGTTGGGTGTATGACAGGTCGATTGAGTGTCCGGGCGAGCTTCCCGCCTCATTCACAGTTCTTCGTCGACAGCAGTTTAGGTGGGCCAGCGGCTTCGCAGGTTGCTTGAGTAAACACCTACGGCATCTAGTCACGACGAATCGGATGTCTCTGATGCAGAAGGCAGAGGCCATGATCTACCTATCAGGATATGTTGCTTCTCCGCTTATCGCCATTGGTGTCGTTCTAGCAATTATGTACTGTCTTGTGTTCCCGCTGGATTTCGTGTTGAATGGGTTCTGGCATAATGTCTTGTCTGCTTTCACTGTCGTGATGTCTGCGCTCATCTACACGGCACCACTAGCAATGTTCACAGTTGCAGTGTATAGGTCCACGAATGGCTGGCCGCATAGGATAAGGCGTGTATCAGACTTGTTCTACCTGGGGGTCCTTTCTGTCGGGATCTTTCTGACAAGCGCCAGAGCTGTAGTTAGTGGCTTTCTTAACAGAGCTACATACTTCTACAGGACACCGAAACGAGGCTACGTGACAGTGTCGAAGTCAAGTGCGTGAGGATGGGTTGGATGTCTAGGGTCTGTGTCACGATTCCCACGTATAATGAGCGTGAGAGCATTTCAAAGCTGATTCCCACACTCCTCCGTGTCTTTCAGGACAACGGAATAGATGGGTGGGTGCTTGTGGTTGACGACTCGAGCCCGGACGGAACTGGTGATGTTGTAGACGCGCTGTCCCGCGAGCATCCGAACATTCGGGTGATTCACAGAAAGGGGAAGCTGGGACTTGGAAGCGCCTACAAAGACGCATTCCGTGAAGCGCTAATGGATCGTAACACAGATCTCGTCGTCGAGATGGATGCTGACCTATCACATGACCCCACCTATCTCCCTGCTATCCTGCAAGGCGCTCAGCGCTCCGGCGGAGTTGGACTTGGGTCACGCTATGTCAAGGGGGGACGTATTGTTGGCTGGCCCTGGAGGAGAAAGGTCGTAAGCTGGGGCGCGAACTTCCTCACTCGGGTGATTCTCGGCTTGCCTGTCAAGGACGCAACAAGCGGGTATAGGGCGTTTACGAGAGATGCTCTCACCAAGATCGGATATGCGGACGCCGGCACGAAGGCTTACGCGTTCCAGGTCGAGATTCTCTACAGGTGTCGACGGCAGAGCTTGTCGATCGAAGAAGTACCGATTACGTTCTATGAGCGTCAGCTGGGTAAGTCGAAGCTATCAGGAGGAGATATGTTCGATTTCTTGAAGACAGTTCTGCGGCTTCGCTTCAGTTTCTGAGACTGTGCTACTTGAGCTGGTTTCGTTTGTCTATTACCAAGAGAAGCGAGACGATCAGCCCCACTGCGTACAGTACGAGTGAGGTGTTGAACGCCGCGACCACGTTGTTCGAGTACCAGCCGGACAGTGTCACCGAGTAGAACAGTGTCGCAATTGCCTCAACGATTCCGAGCGGAAACAGCAGTAGCGTCAGCCAAAATGCAAAGCGCCGTCCAAGAAGGACTCCAACCCCAGTGGCAAGTGAGACCACGCTCAGCGCGATGAGAGGAATCAGCCCCATATCGTAAAGGGCAGAGAAGGCAAGTCCGTAGACGCCCAACACAAAGAATATCGCACTGGCGACGAGCAGTCCTGTCGCATGAGTACGTTCTAGACCCGCTTTTCCAGCCAACGCTTTCAACTCACGGTCGGACGCATAACGCGGGGTCACGTATATCATTTTCACTCCCAGGCGTGGCCGGCTGCAGGCGAGCTAACCTCTCCATTCAGTGCAGAACTCCCTTCAAGGATAAACAAATAGGACGATGATATGCAGAGTCCTGCGGTGTTGCAACATGCGAGCTGGTACCGTTGGTCTTGGACCAAATTGAGTTACACGTTTCCCAATCTCAGATCTTCTCCGGATTCGGGAAACCATTTGACGAGGCGGAATTCGTTGTTCTCGGCGTGCCCTACGACAAGACGAGCACCTACCGTGCTGGCTCCAAGTTTGCTCCGGCGGCTATTCGAGAGGCTTCATTAAACATAGAGACGTACAGTTTCCGTTCCAAATTCGATCTTGAGGATGCTCAAATCTGCGACATAGGTGATCTGCACGTTGTGGATTCCGTCGATGAAACGATGCGTCGTTTATCGGCAGTAGAAGGCGAGATCCTCAAGGCGTCAAAGATTCCTATCGTCATTGGTGGCGAGCATACAATCTCGTTTGGTACAATTCGCTCCTTCCCCAGAGATATCGGCATCGTATGCTTCGATGCTCACGCAGACATGCGGGACGAATACTTGGGTGAGAAGTTGATGCATGCGACATTCCTCAGGAGAATAATCGAGAAAGTCGGCGCGGACAAGGTTGTACACGTCGGGCTGAGGGCGCTCTGCAAGGAAGAGCTGGCTTTCATAGAGAAGAACCATGTGAGGCACTTCTCGATGCGTGATCTTAGACGCCACGATGTGGAGGAAGACGCCCGTCTTATTCGGCGAGCGGTCTCCAATTTCGGGAAGCTGTACGTAACCGTCGACATGGACGTTTTCGACCCAGGGTTCGCTCCTGGAGTTGGGAATCCAGAGCCGGACGGCTTGTCGCCTGATCTCTTCTTCACGATTCTGACAGCACTGTGTGATGAAAGGCTCGCTGGACTAGACCTCGTCGAGCTGTCCCCGAACCACGACACTGGAGTGACTGCGGTGCTCGCAGCAAAGATACTCTTCGAAGCGATCTGTGCTGCAGAGTCGGCGAGAAGGAAGAGCTCGAGAAAGTAGGATCAATCGGTCCTTTTCATCTTTGAAATGAAATGGCCGTTGCAGTCGTGGGTGTGAGGATACAGACGCTGGCTTGTTTCTGAGCCATAGAGGCCGGGCAGACCAATCCTTGGGCTTGAGTCAACAGCTCTGAAGTCAGGATTCGCCGCCAAGAAGCTATTGACGACATGCTCATTTTCCTCAGCGAGAATGCTACATGTGCTGTAGACGAGCGTGCATCCCTTCCGTACAAAAGGTGACACGTTCTCCAGCATTGTCCGCTGGGCGCGTGCGAGCACGTGTACGCGTTCCGGCGTAGTCGTCCACTTCTCGGCAGGCGACTTCCAAAAGGTTCCCGTATTGCTGCACGGAGGATCAAGGAGAACGACATCGACCTGCATGTTTGTCGGGAGTGGTTTGCTGGCATCCGCGAGCAGAGGATGTGCAATCTCGACTCCAAGCCGAGAGACTTCTCGCCTCCAGAAATTCATTCGTGCAGAGGACTTGTCGATTGAATAGATCGCGCCCTTGTTCTCCATCAGTTGGGCTAGGTGCGTAGTCTTCGCCCCGGGTGCTGCACATACGTCGAGAACCGAATCTCCCGGCCTTGGGGCTGCGACTGCGCCCGCAAGCATGCTGGCCTTGTCCTGAATCACTATCCTTCCCTCCCTGTAGGGTTTCGTCTGCACGATAGGCCGCTTGAAAGACAGAACCTTGAAAGCCAGTGGGAGGCTCTGTACTGATTCCAGCTCGATTCCTGTCTCCTCAATCTCACGGAGACATGCCTCCTCGTTCACCGACAGCGTGTTAATTCGAATGTAGGACGAGGCTCTGTGTGCGTTTCGCTGCATCAACTTCAGGGCCGCCGGTCTTCCGAGGAGCACAGTGGAGGCAGACACAAACCAAGTAGGATGAAAGACGTTCAAGGCCACGGCTTGGTCATGGGGAAGTCTGCTCACCTCCTCAGGAATGTCAAGAGCAAGGATTCTTCCAAACATGGGTTCGATCGGCTGTAGTTTTCGCCAGCCAAGTGCAGAGCGCGCGGCGTGCAGAAAACGAACTACATCACGATCGTCCGCTCCGTGCAGTCTCGTCCAATAACAGAACAGTCTCAGAAGGCTCGCTATGCCATGCTCAAGGGAGGCAAGATCAAGCTGCCCACTACTTGCTCTTAGAATTAGATAGTCTATGAGGTTTCGACGACGAGTCGTCTCTAGGATGAGCAACTGGGCAGTCCTCAACTGATCGGCCCTCGTAATTCCCAGCTGTTTCGAAGTTCTTGCAAATGCAGTTCGTTCACTGAGTCCCTCGTGTTCCATCCAGCTTAGGGATTCGATGGCTAAAGCCACAGCGTCTTGCACTATTCTCATCCACTTAGAAACTAGCCCAGATTGCCTCGGATCTCATTCGTTCCAATTGGCCTCCTGCCACTATATGTGTTTCCAGATTTGAGGGGGCAGCCGGTCGGGCGTCTAGCTCAGGCATCCGCACAGTTAGGGCGCGGACAAGGATCTGTGGCCTACCATGGGCCACAAGGAGGCAAATGACACAAACGATTTCTATCCGAGCAGGGTCCCAGTACGGTGGAGCATTTCGCTGCATGCAGACACTCGACCAGTTCGTTTCTCCGGCATCGGGACAGAAACCCAAGCCGGCATCTTCAGGATTGGTCGAGCTGAGATCCCCCGCAGCTCCGCCTGAGATCCCACCCTCGTATTTCGTTTCGATAGGTTATGATGGTCAGAAGCGTAGCTGCTATGTCCTGCTATATGAGCCGAAGAGTCATAGAATCTATGATTGGTACGACACCTCTGGTCATAAGCCCTACTGTTTTTCAGACAAGTCAAAGGACGAACTCGAATCCATCGACTCCATTTCGAAGAATCCCGGATTTGAGAGGTTCGAATCAGTGGAGAAATACGATGCACTCCGCTGCAAGCAAACGACACGCACTATGATTGTTGCGAAGGATCCGTTGACCATCGGAGGTAAGCCGGTAGGTTCTATACGGGATGCAATTCGAGCGTGGGAGGCCGACATAAAGTATGTGGAGAATTACATCTACGACAATGGCCTCGAGCCAGGAATGATGTATGAAGTAAAAGCAGGCGCGCTCAAGAGAATCGAGTATTCACTCGCCAAAGAAGCAACTGCCCAAGTGGCACAACTGCTCAAGGAGGAATCAGACGAATACAGGAAACTGGCGCTAGAATGGATGCGCCTTCTCGAGTGTCCTGTGCCAACTTATCTAAGAGCGGCGATTGACATCGAGGTATTCTCTCCGGTAGCCACTAGAATTCCGGATGCCGAGATTGCCGATCAAGAAGTAATATGTGTCAGTCTTGTCGGGTCAGATGGTCAGGAGTGCGTCTTTCTTCTAAGCAAGGAAGGCAAGAAACAAGGAACGATCTCCTATCCTCGAAATGCCTCAATTGAATTCTACAACACTGAAAAAGAGCTTCTCGCCGCATTCTTCAAGGCCACGGTCGCGTACCCTGTCATCCTCACGTTCAACGGTGATGGCTTTGATTTCAGGTATCTCTATCACCGTGCGCAGAATCTGGGTTTCGCGAAAGAAGAAATTCCTATCGAGATGGGGCGGGATGTTGGCTACCTAAGAAACGGCGTCCACATCGACCTCTACAAGTTCTTCTTCAATCGATCAATTCAGATCTACGCATTTGGCCAGAAATACCGCGAGAACACACTTGGCGCGGTTAGTGAGGCGATTCTCGGCAGAGGAAAAATCGAGACATCTGCGTCAGTTTCTGAGCTCGATTACGGTGAACTCGCAGCCTACTGCCTCAACGATTCCGAGATCACGTTAGAGCTGACGAGAATCGATGACGACCTCGTAATGAAACTCATCACAGCTCTCTCGCGAATCAGTTACATGAGCCTGGAGGATGTGTCGCGACAAGGTGTCTCCAGCTGGATACGCAGCATAATGTATTGTCACCATCGAAAACGAAACTACTTCATCCCGCGAGCAGACGAGATCGAGGAGTTTAAGGGGGGCACAACAACCGAGGCGATCATAAAGGGCAAGAAGTACAAGGGGGCCATCGTCGTCGAACCTCGTCCTGGTGTCCATTTCAACGTAGCCGTTC
>Ga0315281_10007369_pt1 | contig 15502 bp, 11 predicted proteins | sample YL17G07_0_MG_FD_204540 | JGI IMG/M metagenome (GOLD analysis project Ga0315281, IMG submission 204540) | Sediment microbial communities from Yellowstone Lake, YNP, Wyoming, USA - YL17G07_0 | ecosystem: Environmental > Aquatic > Freshwater > Lake > Sediment | place: USA: Wyoming | collected...
AAAAGAAAAATCCCTGTGACGTTTATCCCCAAGGAATCTCTCGAACGAATGACAGAGGGGGGTGTTCACCAGAATATCGTGGGTCTGGTTAAAGAAACCCCATATACTGATGTTGAAGGAATTCTCTTCCATTGGAAAAAAGAAGGGACCAAAGCACTTATTCTCATCCTTGATGGTATCCAGGACCCACAAAATTTCGGCTCCCTCATAAGAACTGCTCTGGGATGTGGAGTCCATGGAATCATCATTCCAAAAGACCGATCTGTTGGAATTACCCCGGTGGTAATCAAAGCCTCCGCAGGAGCTGCTGCTCATCTCCCGATTGCCAGGGTGGTGAATATTGCTACCACCATCGATACATTAAAAAAAGAGGGAGTCTGGGTCTATGGTGCCTCAGGAGAAGTTAAAGATCTGATCTACCAACTCGATCTCAACATGGATTTGGCCATTGTCATCGGGGCAGAAGGAAAAGGGATTAGACCCTTGGTAAAGAAAAAGTGTGATAGACTGTTCTCAATTCCGATGAAGGGACCTGTCTCCTCTTTTAATGCCTCCGTATCTGGGGGAATGATCCTTTATGAAGTGACGCGACAACGTTTTTCGAAAGGATAAGAATGATGATTACTATTCAGAGACCTGGGCTAAATCCTCTGGAGATCGATTTCATTCTATTAGATTTTGAGGGGACCCTTGCCTCAGATCAGCGGGTTCACCCTAAGGCAAAAGATAAGATCAATCTTCTCTCTAAACGAACCCAAGTCTACATCCTGACGAAAGGAGAGAAAGGGCTGATTGAGGAGAGGTTGAGAAAAGTTAAGGCGGAGATCGCCTATTTGGCAGAGGCAGGTGCCTCCCAGCGGAAATTAGACTTATTACGCCAATTGGGGGCGACGCGGTGCGTTGCCATTGGCAATGGGGTTGAGGACGTACCCATGATCCAGGAGGCTGGCTTCGGCATCTGTATCATCAGCAGGGAGGGAGCTTCTGTGGAAGCAATGGAAAACGCCGATCTGGTGTTCATCGACATTCTTGATGCCCTTGACTTTCTATTAAAACCCCTCCGCCAAAAAGCTACCCTCGGAAAATAATCAATGCAAAATGATCATTGCAAAATTCATTTCTACTGTTAATTGCTAATTTCTTATTGATAATTTTGAATTGAGCATTCAGTTATGTTTCCCTATTACTTTATTCGATTCAGCGGACCTTTGCTTCTTATTCTGGTAGGACTAAAAATCCTCTCCGGCTATTCATTGGTGGGGAAGATTAACGGATTCTCCTGGCTTTCTAGGCTCCATGAAAATCGAGCTCTCGACTTCCTACTTCTTTTTGTATTCATTTTCCATGCCCTCTACGGACTTCGACTTTTTCTGATTGATTTTGGAATGGTGAAACAAGAAAAGCTCCTATTCTGGACTTGCACCATTATCAGTGCTGGATTATTTGCCTTCTCTTATTTCTATTTATTCTAAGAAAAACCCGCCGGCAATGAATGCCGACGCTACGTACCATTCCCGTTTCTAAAATGGAAATCCTCTCTCACGACATTTTAATCATTGGTGGAGGCCTCGCAGGCTTGAGAGCAGCCATTGAAGCCAAAAAGGTTGGCCGGGATGTGGCAATTCTCTCCAAGGTTCACCCTCTGCGATCTCACTCTGTGGCTGCCCAAGGAGGGATCAATGCCGCCCTAGGAAATGCACCCGCTCCTATTAAAGATACCTGGAAAAACCATGCCTTCGATACGATCAAGGGAAGCGACTATCTGGCTGATCAGGATGCTGTGGAGTTGATGTGCCGAGAGGGAATCGAGAGGGTAATTGAAATGGAACAATGGGGAACTCTTTTCTCCCGAACCGAAGATGGGAAAATTGCTCAGAGGCCTTTTGGAGGAGCGGGTTTCCCCCGAACCGCTTATGCAGCCGATCGAACCGGTCACAACCTCTTACACACACTCTATGAGCAAGTCATCGGCCTTCAAATTCCTGTCTATGAGGAGTGGTATGCACTTTCTCTCATTGTGGAGGAGGGAAGATGTGTGGGCGTCCTTAGTCTCCATTTTTTCGAGGGGAGGATTATTCCTATTCAAGCTAAGGCGGTTATTCTGGCAACTGGAGGATATGGTCGAATTTATCTTAGATCAACGAATGCGGTAATCAATACTGGAAGCGGCTGTTACTTAGCTTACCAAGAAGGCCTCCCTCTTGAGGATATGGAATTTGTCCAGTTCCATCCCACAAGTCTTTATGGGACGAATATCCTTATTACAGAAGCAGCCCGAGGAGAGGGGGGATATCTCATTAACGCAAAAGGCGAACGGTTTATGGAACGCTATGCCCCAAAGCTTATGGAACTTGGTCCTCGAGATATTGTTGCCAGAGGCACTCAGACAGAGATCGACCAGGGCCGTGGATTTGAAGGAGGATATGTACATCTCGATCTTCGACATTTAGGAAGAGAAAAAATTTTGGATCGCCTCCCCGGTATTCGCCAGATCGCCATGGACTTTGCAGGGGTGGACCCTATTTTAAAACCTATCCCAGTTCAACCGGCCCAACACTACTCTATGGGGGGAATCCCAACTAATGTAGATGGAGAGACACCTCTTTCTGGCCTCTTTGCTGCCGGTGAGTGTGCCTGTGTCAACGTCCATGGTGCCAACCGGTTAGGCGGAAACTCTCTTTTAGAAACGCTGGTCTTTGGAGCGAGGGCTGGAAGGAAGTCAGCCCAAACCGTTGAGACAAAGAAACAAAGTTTTAACCAGACCTTCTTTCAAGATCATCTAAAGGCGTTTCAATTCGAGCTTAAAGAAATTTTTGGACAAAAGAAAGAGGATTCCTGTTTTCGTCTTAGGGATGAGTTGAAGGCCTTGATGACCTTCCAGGTTGGAATCTTTCGAAAGGAATCAGATCTCCTCTCAGCAAGGAAGAAAATCAGGGAATTGAAAGAAAGATTGAAAAGGGTTGGTCTCGAGCAGAGAGATTTGGCCTTCAATTATGAATTAATTCAATACCTGGAATTGTCAGGAATGATTCTTCTTGCAGAGGTGATTGTGCAGGGAGCGTTAGCCCGGAAGGAGAGCCGCGGTTCCCATTTCAGGATGGATTTTCCAAATCGGGATGATGAACATTGGCTTCGTCATACCATGGCTTCCAAAACAGCAGAGGGAGTAAAGGTTGATTATAAAGGGGTGGCCATCACCTCCTACCCACCAAAAGAGAGAACATACTAACGAAAAACCCAAATGTCAAATGAATGTCAAAGTTCAAGACGGGATTCTGAAACGAGTTCAGAATGACATCCTCGTCATGCCGAACTTGTTTCGGCATCTCATTTGAGCTTTGGACTTGATTTGACATTTATTCACCTTTGGTTCATCAGTTCGTGCGAACTTTGGAATTTGAACTTTTCAGTTAACCTATGAATTCATCTTTGTTAACATTAAGAATTAAACGGTTCCATAAGGAGAAAGACCCTGCGCAGTGGATCGAAACCTTTCAAGTGGAGACCAGGAAAGGAATGAATCTCCTTGAGGCTTTGCTGCGCATTCAAGATGAACAAGATGGGACGCTTGCTTTTCGCTATTCCTGTCGGGGGGCTGTGTGCGGCTCCTGTGCAATGCGAGTCAATGGCAAAGATGTCCTGGCCTGTCGAACCCATATCGAAGATCTGTTGGGAAAACCTGCCCTTATTGAATCCCTTCCCCTCTTCCCTGTCATTCGAGACCTCATCGTTGATATGTCAACTTTTTTCAATCACTATCGGAAGATCGAACCTTATCTCCAAGGAAAACCCATCTCATCGCAATTGGAGTATCTGATGGAGGAAGAAAAACGTAAGGAGATCGATCCCTACATCAACTGTATCCTCTGTGGTATCTGTTTCGGAACTTGCCCTGCTTTTGAAAAGGACCCCCAATTCTTAGGCCCTGCTATGTTGGCCAAAGCTTATCGTTTTCTCGTTGACCCAAGGGATAGAAGGAATGAGGAAATCTTGAAGGCAGTAAATAGTCAACAGGGCGTGTGGGGTTGTAAAACTGTATTTAACTGTGTGAAGGTTTGCCCGAAAGAGGTCCCCCCCACTCATGCCATCGTCAAAATGAGGGGGAAGATTCTAAAATATCGCCTTGCTTTTCTTTTTTCGCAGTTTTCATCTTTATTTTGAAGTTTATCATAATAGAGACTTTTTCTCCCAATCTCCTTACCACCCTATCCCCCCATCTTTATTCTTAAGACCGGTAGGAGGCATTAATCTTCACATAATCAATGGAGAGATCTGTGGTGAGAACTGAAAATTGGCTCTTCCCTTGATGGAGATCAATGATGACCTTGAAGGATTTTTTCTTGAGAACCTGACCGGCTTTTTCTTCCAATCGAGGACCTACTCCCATTCCGTTTTTCACGATCGGAGCCTTATCAAAAAAGACATCGATTCGATTTGGATTGATTTGAACACCGCAGTGACCCAAAGCGCAAAGGATCCTCCCCCAGTTTGCATCTTCTCCGAAGAAAGCGGTTTTCACCAATGGAGAATGAGCAACCGCATATGCAGCCTGTTTGGCATCTTCCTTGGTTCGTGCTCCCTGAACCAAGATTTCAATCAATTTCGTTGCGCCCTCTCCATCTTTCACCAGACTTTTAGCCAAATCCTGGCAAACTTTTGTGAGCATGGATTGGAACACTTCGCCATCCCGGTCCATGCGATCCAAAAAAGGATGGCCTGCCTTTCCATTGGCTAAAAGCAAAACGGTGTCATTGGTGCTGGTCTCTCCATCAATCGTGATCCGGTTATACGATGCCTCAGCGGCCTTTTCCAGCATTCGTTGAAGGAGGGGAGCTTTAATGCAGGCATCCGTGACAAGGAAGGAAAGCATCGTTGCCAAATTGGGACGAATCATTCCTGCACCTTTCACCATCCCGCATAATTTCACTTGTTTTCCCTTGATGCGACAGGTGGCCACTTCAATCTTCGGAAAGGTATCTGTGGTCATCATCGCTTCCACAGTGCTCATCCAACCCTCTGGAGAAAGATGATCAATCAATTTAGGAATTCCTTCCTCAATCTTTTTCAATGGAAGGGGGCTTCCGATCACACCCGTGGAGGAAGGAAACACCAACCGTTCATCGATTCCTAACTGTCTCGCAACCAAGGAAGAAACCCTTTTGGCATCTCTCAATCCTTGACTCCCCGTACAAGCATTCGCATTACCGCTGTTCACAATGATTGCCTGGCAGAGGCCTCTCTTAATGCGCTCCATATCCAATTGCACCGGTGCGGCTTTCACAGCATTGGTGGTGAAGAGCCCGGCCACCTGGGCAGGAACCTCTGAGTGGATCAAGCCTAAATCCCTCTTTCCATCTTTCTTGATCCCTGCTGAAATCCCCGAAAAAAGAAAACCAGAAACTTTTAAATCGAGTGGCTTCATGCTTTTCCCCGCCCCTTTTAAAAAATAAGAGCTGACGAGTGTGCTAAAGAGTTTTACAGCGAAACCTTAATATATTACTTATTAGGGTACAAAACTATTTCAAGAACCACTAACAAGAAGAACCTTCGTTACCCATAAGATAAAGTCGCTTTGGAAAACTTTGCAGGCACACTTGGCAGCTCTTAGGTTATACCCTTGCCTCTTCCTCTTTGGGCAAGCAGCATCGCTTATACTTTTTCCCGCTCCCGCATGGGCAGGGGTCATTCCGTCCGACCTTCTTCCCTTCCCGTCGAATGGTGACGCCTTTGCCATCTTCTGTCTTTCCACTCCCGCCCTGGGCTGCCTCTCCACGGCTCATGACAAAGGTCTGTTTCCGTTCCATCTTGATTTCTTTTACTTCTTGTTCCTTGGCAATCTGAATGGCGAAGAGTTTTTCAACCATATCCTTCTTAATCCTCTCCAACATCTCAAGAAACATTTGATAGGCTTCTTTTTGATATTCAATGAGAGGATCCTTCTGACCATAGCCTCTTAATCCAATTCCTTCCTTCAATTGATCAACGGCGAGTAGATGATCCTTCCAATGATAATCAATGGATTGGAGCATGATCACCTTCTCCAGATATCGAAGCATCGGTGATCCAAATTCCTCTTCCTTCTTTTGATAAATGTCTTTTGCCCTCTCAAAAATCATCTCTTTCAAACGGCTTCGATTCAAGCCATCCTCTTCTATAGAAGGGGACCATCGGAACAAAAATTGTAGGTAAATGGCATCTTGAAGTGGTTTCAGATCCCAATCCCCTGGATGTTCCTTTTCATCCGTATAGAAATCAACGAGCCCTTCACTCTGCTCCTCGATCATCTCCACCACAGTGTCTTTCAGGTCTTCACTGCCCAGGACTTCTCTCCGTTGGGAATAGATCACTTCTCTCTGTTTGTTCATGACATTATCGTATTCCAACAGATGCTTCCGAATTTCGAAATTATGGGCCTCCACTTTCCTCTGAGCGCTCTCAATGGCCTTGCTAACAAGTCCGTGTTCGATGGGTTGGTCTTCTTCAATTCCCAGCCGATCCATAATATTGGAAATCCTCTCCGAGCCAAAAATCCTCAAGAGGTCATCCTCCAAAGAGAGATAGAATCGGGAGGAACCGGGATCGCCCTGTCTACCAGATCTTCCTCTCAATTGATTGTCAATGCGCCGGGCCTCATGCCGCTCGGTTCCCAATACGTGGAGGCCTCCCACCTGAATGACCTTCTCCTTCTCTTTCTTAACAATGGCCAAGGCCTTTTCATAAGCCTTCTTCATTGCTTCCTCGGTAGGCTCCTCATCCACCAAAGTCTTGGCTAAGAATTTGAGATTCCCTCCCAGGAGGATGTCTGTCCCTCTTCCAGCCATGTTCGTAGAGATGGTCTCGGCTCCTACTCTACCCGCCTGAGCAATGAATTCAGCCTCTCTCTCATGATGTTTGGCGTTGAGGACATTGTGCGGGATACCCTGTTTCTTCAGGAGTTGACTCAATCTCTCAGACTTCTCAATGGAGATCGTGCCCACGAGAACCGGACGGCCAGCTTGATAGAGTTCTTTGATCTCCCGGACCACAGCCCGAAACTTCTCATCCTCGGTTTTGTAAATGACATCCGGATAATTGGTGCGGATCAGGGGCATATTGGTGGGAATGACCATTACATCCAGATTATAAATCTTGCGGAATTCTGCGGCTTCCGTGTCTGCTGTACCGGTCATCCCGGCTAATTTTTTGTACATCCGAAAATAATTTTGAAAGGTGATCGTGGCCAGGGTTTGGTTTTCGTTTTCAATCTTTACGTTCTCCTTGGCTTCCACAGCCTGATGGAGACCATCGCTCCATCTCCTCCCGGGCATCAGCCTTCCGGTAAACTCATCGACAATGATCACTTCCCCTTCTTTAACTACATAATCCACATCTCTTTTAAAAAGGGTATAAGCTCTCAAGGCCTGATTGACATGATGAAGCGTCTCAATATTTCTGGGATCGTAGAGGTTTTCGACATGGATTAATTTCTCCACGTGGGCCACTCCCTCCTCCGTCAAAAAGGCAGTGTGGCTCTTCTCCTCCAACTGATAATCCTTCCCCTGTTTCAGAGAGGGGATGATGCGGTTGATCTTATAGTATTTATCAGTGGATTCTTCTGCAGGACCGGAGATGATGAGCGGGGTTCTGGCTTCATCAATCAGGATGCTATCCACCTCATCGACAATGGCATAGTTCAGATCCCGTTGGACATAATCTTCAAGGGTAAACTTCATATTATCCCGGAGGTAATCAAACCCGAATTCATTATTGGTCCCGTAAGTGATATCACAGTTGTAGGCTTTCTTCCTTTCCTGGTCATTTAGCTCGTGAAGGATCACCCCCACAGAAAGGCCCAAAAACTTGTAGATCACCCCCATCCATTCGCTATCTCTCCTCGCCAGATAGTCATTCACCGTCACAATATGCACGCCCTCCCCTTTGAGTCCATTCAAATAGGCGGGCAAGGTGGACACCAACGTCTTTCCTTCACCGGTTGCCATCTCAGCGATCTTGCCTTCATGAAGGACAATTCCTCCAATCAACTGGACATCATAATGTCTTTCACCAAGGGTCCGTTTCGCTGTCTCACGGACGACGGCAAAGGCTTCGGGTAGGATCTCCTCTATCGCCTCGCCTCGCTCAATCCGCTCTTTGAATTCAGAGGTTTTAGCCCGAAGCTGATCATCACTCAAGGGACTGATTTTCGGCTCCCTTTGGTTGACTTGATCGACGAGAGGTTGAATCCTTCTCAACTCCCTTTCGTTCTTACTCCCCACGATCTTCTTGATCAGTGACCCAATCATAAAATATCTTTCTCCTCTGGGTTCTTCTGTAATTTTAAAAAATTATATAACGGATAGGTTAAGGTTTCAACATCCAAAACAAAAATGCCCGACAAAGAATTTCTCCGTCGGGCATTTTCTCTCAGATTAAGAAGACTAATCAGTTCAAAATATATCTCATTGGGTTAACCGGAATTCCATTCAGCCTTACCTCATAATGGAGATGAGGACCTGTTGTTTTCCCACTCATCCCAACTTCAGCAATTTTATCGCCTCGTTTAACCTTTTGTCCCACTCGAACCAAAACTTTATTAAGGTGGCTATAACGAGTGATCATCCCAAATCCATGAGAGATCACTAAAATCTTCCCATGGGCCCAATCACTTCCAATGTCCGAAATAATCCCATCGGCTGAGGCAGTGACAGGGATTCCTATCCGATTTGAAATGTCAATTCCTTCATGCATCTGGGTCAACCCCGTAAAGGGATTGGTTCGAAAACCAAAACCCGATGTCACCCAACCCTGTACCGGCCATATGGAAGGGGTGTGGACCAACATCTCCTTTTTCGTCTGTAAGAGTTTCTCAAGTTCAGAAAGACTCTCTTCCTGGTTTGCTGCCTCTGACTTGAGACGATCGATATCGGTCTTCAACTGCTGAACCAATCCCTTCTCGTCTTTCTCTGCCCTCAATTTCTCTCGAACATCAGAGGGAGATGGCCCACCCATCCCCATAAAAGAAGCCGTTTCCTGCCCCTTCTCCAGATTGGCAATGATACGAATTTTCTTATCGAAATCCTTCAATTTGGAGAGTTGTTTCTCCAAGTCTTCAATCTTTGAAGAGAAAAAATGGATTTGGGATTTCTGGTTCTGCGTCTCCTGACGCAATTGACTCAGTTCGAAGGATTTTTTCCTGACCTGAATATAGTCACAAAAGAAGAAAATAGTAGAGAGGAAGCTAAAACCAACGAGATAAAGTGCAATCTTAAAGGTTTTTTTATGTATTCGGAGGTGCCGGGTCTTTGAAGTCTTTTGGCCAAAGACAAGGATGTTAAAGTAATCTTTATCCAAAACAATCTCCTTATTTCATTGGTTTATGATTTATATCGACTTTTGGAAGCCCTATCTTAATACCAAACTAAAGATTCTCCTGTCAAGGCTTTTTTTGCCCACCTCTCCTTCTCATGCTTTCTCCTTTGGAAAAAAAGAATATGTTTGGAAATTCCTTTTTAATTTCCACTAATTAATAACTCTTTCACTAAGAGACTTGGAGACCCAATCCCTCCAAAAAATCTGAGGTCCTCCCCTACTCCAATCACCTTTCGGAAGAGTTCAAAAAGGTTCCCTGCTATGGCGATCGATTTCACTGGATGGACTTTCTCTCCCCTATCGACCCAGTCGCCTGAACAGCCTAAAGAGAAGTCTCCTGAGATAGGGTCTACGGTATGGAGACCCATCACTTCCTCTATCACTATTCCCTTAGAGAGGTTTCCCATCAGTTTAGGTAAATCAAGGTCTCCTGGCTCAATGAAAAAGTTTGAGATCCCTACCCCGGGAGGGGATTTGATACCATGGCGCCGGCTGTTTCCTGTAGAGATGACCTGTGACTCTGAAGAGGATTTATTTTCCCGACCTGCCCAATATCTGTCATATAAATAACCGGTAAGCTCTCCTTGAGCGACTAAAGAGGTTTGTTGATTCGGCATCCCCTCTCCATCGATGGGGGCGGTTGAGATCCCTTTTGGGTAAAGTCCATCATCCACAATGGTGAGGAGGGGAGAAAAAAATCTTTCTCCTCGCTTTCCTTTCAGAGGAGACTTCCCTTTCTGGACTTGATCAGCTAAAAAGGAATGGGCAAGGAGTGATAAAAATTCTGAAGCTACGTGATTCCGGAGGAGTACTGGATAGACACCCGTAGGAATCCTCTTCCCGCCCAGACTTTCCAATGCCTTTCCCCCAGCTGATCGACCAACTTTCTCTGCATCGAGATCATTGAAAAAATGGCTGACTTCAAAATCCCATCCCACCTCTGATTCTCCCGATTCCTCGGCCACAGCGGTCACGCTCACAGAGGCAAGAGTGTGGTCATAAGAAAACTGAAGCCCATTAGAATTGATCAGGGTTGTCCTGGAGAGAACCTCCTGATAAGATGCCTTCCTCACCTTTTTTATTCTTTCCGAATCCACAGCCTTGGTGGCCTCCTCTAAATCTTTTGCTTTTTCAATCTTCGTCTTTTCTGAAATCCTCTCCAATGTTTCATCAAAAATGGGAAGCTGCGGAGGAGGGGTTTTGAGAACAGGTGCGAAATCGAAACAGGGATCTGCAGAGGTCGCCCCGGCACTCCCGATCGCATCCTCTATTACCCGATCCAGCTCGCTCGAAAAATTCTGTCTGGCAGAAGGAGATGGGTTCAGCAAGGTGGTATATGAAAAACCCATTCGTTGATGATTTAAAATACGAAAAGCCATCCCCAGGTAATGGGAGGCCTGAAGGGTTTCAATCTTTCCATCTTTCGATTCAATATCAAAATGGGAAGATTGATTGAAATAAATTTCATACCCGTCAAGGGACTTCCGTTGTAGAAACTTCAGGGCTTGGTCGAGGGATTCCATTACATCATCCATAGAAGCAATCCTTTAAATTCCAATAGCCAAATTTCAAATCCCAAACAAATTCCAATTGTCCAATATCCCAATAACCAAATGCCTTTTTAGAATTTCGATCATTGGGATTTTGGTCATTGTTTGATTATTGGTGCTTGTAATTTGGTTATTATCCTTACCATCGGATCAGGCTGCTCGCCCAGGTGAGACCTCCACCAAATGCAGTGAGGATGACCAAATCCCCTTTTTGGATCGATCCATTCCGAACCGCTTCATCCAAGGCAATTGGAATGGTCGCAGAAGAGATGTTTCCGTACTTCTCAATGGTAAGATAGACTTTTTCAATCGGGACATCCAGTCGCTTGGCCACCTGCTGAAGCATGCGTAGATTGGCCTGATGGGGAATGACCCACTTTACATCGGAAATTTGGACACCGTTAAAGGCAGCTGCTTCTTCAGCAGCCTCTGCAAATCGCTTCACTGCCACACGAACGGACTCATTGGCCTTAATCATCCTAAGGGTATGGAGTTTCCTGTCCACACTTTCATAGGAGATGGGGGTTGTTTTCGATCCACCTCCAGGAAGAAGCAAGTTTTCACCATTGGCCCCATCCGTGTGAATGTGGACGGAAAGGAGTTCGCTAATCTCCTTTCCTGACTCCCGGAGGGGCTGATTCCTTTCAGAATCATCAAAGACACGAAGCACCGCTGCCCCTGCCCCATCCCCCCAGAGGATGCAACTCTCCCGATCTGTCCAATCAAGGGTTCGACTCATAATTTCCACAGATGCGACCAGAGCTGTTTTGTAAGTGCCAGCTTTAAGATATTGCTCGGCAACGGAAAGACCAAAGACAAATCCACTGCAGGCTGCGGTCACATCGAAGGAGACCGCTTTCCGCGCGCCCAACTTCGCCTCTAACCAGTTGGCTCCAGAAGGGCAAGCGGTATCTGGCGTCATGGTGGTCATAATGATGAGGTTTAACTCCTCTACAGAGACCCCTGCCATCTCCATGGCCCGCAGTGAAGCCTCTTTGGCAAGGTCTGAGGCGTTGATATCGGGTGCCGCAATTCTTCGTTCTTTAATCCCGGTCCTCTTATAGATCCACTCGTCATTGGTGCTTAAGATCTTTTCCAGATCAAAATTGGTGAGGACCCTCTCCGGAAGAAATGAACCGGTCCCTAATATCCCAATCCTCTTGCCTCCCATCAGCAAACTCCTTCTTCATTGAATTAAAATCGTCTTCCCTATTCTGTAATAATAATCCCCCCTCACCTTCCTTTGCGAAAGGGGGGTTGGGGGGATGACGATGAGACCAACGAATGTGAAAGGGGAGGTAGAAAAGCCTGAGATCTGCGATCCTCCCATCACTCTTATACCAAAACAGGCCTTTGAGAAGGGAGACCGTCTTCCACCCTTTCCCTCTTTTGACCCCGATCAGGTGGGCCACCTCCCAGAAATCCAAATCCTCTTTTTCTATTCTTTTATAAAACCCCCAAAAGAGATTGGTTGAATTCCCTCTCTGCGGATCTTTCTCCCAACGGAAGATTCGAAACAGTGGAAATAGGTTCCTCTCAAAACCATCCTCTTTAAAGGGGAAAAGATAGAGAAAAGAGAAGGTCGTATGGCCGGTTTCACCCCTTTCATAATCGAAAAAAGGCCAAATTCGAAGGGAATTCTCTTTTTTAATCCCTTGACCATCCTCCCCTGTTCGGATTCGACTGAGGAGGAGGATGCGATGGGTCTTCTCCTGAACATCTCTCACCCTGTCCTCCTCCAATTGATAGAGAGGATAGAGGACGAAAATCCTTCTCAACTCTCCTTCTTTCTCTTTGTAACCATAGAAAGGAAAAAATTTTATCCCGTAAAGATTTTCGCCTTTTAAGGATTGAAAAAACGGCCAAGGAATGTCCCACTGTTCAAAGCCCGTGAGTCGATCCCTCGCATGAGAGAAGAAAGGCCAGAGAAAAGTTTTGCTCTCGAAATGTTTTGACTCTTTTGAAATATAGAATGGGAATATCATCCCTTCATTCACAGGATCATCCGTATCCATTCCCTTGGTCTGTTTTAAAAAGATAGGCCATAAGAAGAATTCCGATCTTGAGATTCCGAATTCCTCACGATACCCATAAAAGGGCCAAAAGCGAGCCCCTTTCTTCTTCTCTCCCTCGATGAAGGAGAAAAAAGGCCAAAGCAGGTTTGTGTTATGAACTCCCTCTGAAGTTGATCTACTGTAGAGAGGCCAGAAATAGAAACGAATTTCATCCTTCCCATAGCGCTTTAAAAGAAACCCGTAAATGGGAAAGAGGCCAAAATAGTCTTGCCCTTTTTCTGTCTCTCCAATAAAGAAAGGAAAAAATTGGAAATCCCATTTCTTCTTCCCATCGAAGGTCTCCTCTCTGAAAAGAGAAAGGGGAGCTAAGTAACCCTTTTTGTCACCCTCTTTGACCTGATATTTTCCAAAAGGGTAGACGACTTCTAATCTCCAGAGAGATTCTTTCTCCTCTCCTGTCCAATACAGAAGGGGCCGAATTCCCCATTGTCTTCGATGGGGATCTTTTTTCCACAGAAAGAAGGGACCCATCCCCTCGATTTCTTTCGTCCCTTCTTTTGGGTCAGAGAGGTATTGAAAGAGTGGCCAAAAATTGATGGAGATCGGTCTTTCTTCCGCCGCGGAAAAAGAGGTGATGGAGCAGAGGGATATAAAAATAACCAATAGATAAAATATCTTTTGGATTGCCATGTGTCATTAGCCCCTCACCTTTATCCTCTCCCCTCAAGGGAGAGGGTGAAGGGTTTTAAAAGAAAAGCCCGATGATGGTCCCCAATACCGTGATGGGGGTTTGCTCCTGAATCCCTTCAGCGGCTTTTTGAACCTTTTTCATCGTCTTCTCCGTTTCCTTCACCAAAGTATCATCATTGATTAGTTTCCCAAGTGTCCCTTCACCTTTCTCCACCTTCTCCGCGATCCCTTTCATGGATTGAAGGGTCTCCTTGGCGTCTTTGTAAAGAGATTCGTCCTGGATGAGTTTTCCCAAGGTCCCCTCACCCCGTTCAATCTTCTCCGAGACAGTCTTCAATGCTTCCGCTGTCTCCTTTACCCTCTCTACAACCTCTTTGGCATCCCGGTAGATGGTTTCATCGGTGATCAATTTCCCTAAAGTCCCCTCTCCCTTTTTCACCTTTTCTCCAATATCTTCCATCCGGGAGAAGGCATCCTTCGCTTTTTCAATCGTTTCCTTGGAATCTTTGGCAAGACTTGTCAATTGGCCCGAAAACTTATCGAAGTTGGTAATGATTCCCTCCACTTTTTTAGAATCCATAGACTTCAATACATCCCCCAAGGGTTTTATGACTTCTTTGAGGTCCTCTCGAACAGCGCTCATATTGGAAAGAAACTGTTCGACATCAGCCGGAGGAGCTCCTTGTTCAATCATTCCATTCGGTTCCACTTTTGGATTCCCCGGTGTGCCAGGGGTAATCTCAATATATTTCTCCCCTAAAAAGCCTTCCGATTTCAAATAAGCCTTTGCATCCTTATAAATCGTAACATGGTCCGGAAGATGGAAAGTGACTTTGGCTTTCCCCTGGTCTAATGCCACTTTTTCGACACTCCCTACAGACACTCCAGCTACCCTTACTGGTGCGTTCTTAGCCAGACCAGCGGCTGAGTTGAAATAGATGCTGAGCAGATACCCTCTCTCTTTTCCAATCTGGAACCTTTCGATCTTCAATGTCATAAAAATCAAAAGGAGGATTCCGATCACCACAAAGATGCCAACCCACGTCTCCGTACTCTTTTTTTTCATCCTCGACCACCTCCTCAATCATTTTCCTTTTACCATCCGCTACTTCTCCTCCTGCCGATTTTGCCGAGAAGGCAATATGAGAAGGGATGGATCTACAATTTTAATAGGACCTTCTGATCTCCCTTCGATAAATTGTTGGACAATTGGGCTGGAGGAATTCCTGATCTTCTCCGGAGTCCCCACCTCAATGATCTTTCCTTGATAAAGCATCGCAATCCGATCTGCAATCTTATAAGCGCTTTTCATATCATGGGTAATCGCAATGGAGGTGACATTCAATTTCTCCCTCATCTGAATGATCAAATCGTTGATGGCATCTGCCATGATGGGATCAATTCCTGTCGTCGGTTCGTCGTAGAGAAGGATCTCTGGTTCGATTGCGATCGCTCTGGCTAAACTCACCCTTTTTCTCATCCCTCCGCTCAACTCTGCAGGCATCAGATCCTCAACATTTTTTAGCCCTACGAGCACCAGTTTCTCAGAAGCAATCTTTCTGATCTCTTCCTCCTTGAGGTGCGTTTGGTGCCGAAGCCCGAACCCTACGTTTTCCCAGACAGTCAACGAGTCAAAGAGGGCTCCCCACTGGAAGAGCATTCCAAATTTTTTTCGGACTTCGTTCATCCTCTTTTCGCTCAAAGACGCGATCTCCAAGCCATTGACATAAATCTCTCCCCCATCGGGTGGCATAAGCCCGATGATACATTTAATCAGAACGGTCTTTCCCGAACCACTTCCTCCGATGACCACCATGCTCTCCCCCTGTCTCACTTCCAAGTTGACACCGCGGAGAACATCGTTTCCCCCAAAGGATTTATGAAGGTTGACCACACGGA
>Ga0315281_10007370_pt1 | contig 15502 bp, 10 predicted proteins | sample YL17G07_0_MG_FD_204540 | JGI IMG/M metagenome (GOLD analysis project Ga0315281, IMG submission 204540) | Sediment microbial communities from Yellowstone Lake, YNP, Wyoming, USA - YL17G07_0 | ecosystem: Environmental > Aquatic > Freshwater > Lake > Sediment | place: USA: Wyoming | collected...
GCAGGGCCTCCGTGCTGTCGTAGGCGACACCGAGCGCGGCGAGCAGCTCCGCGAGGCCCATCACCCCAAGACCGACCTTGCGGGTCTCCCGCGCCGCGCGACTAAACGCGGGTGTGGGGTAGTCGTTCACGTCGACGACGTCGTCGAGGAACCGCACCGCGAGACCGACGACCGAGCGCAAACGGTCCCAGTCCACGCCACGGCCGGTGACGAGGCGAGCGAGGTTGACGGAAGCGAGGTTGCATGACTCGCCCGCCAGGAGTGGGACCTCACCGCATGGGTTCGTCGCTTCGATACGCCCCATGGACGGCACCGGGTTCGCCCGGTTGATCCGGTCGAGGAACAACACGCCGGGTTCGCCGGTCCGCCACGCCTCCTCGGCGATGCGATCGAAGAGTGCCCGGGCGCGCACTCGGCCGACGGTGCGGCCCGTTCTCGGGTTCACGAGACGGTGCATGCGGTCGGCCTTCACCGCCGAGAGGAATCGGCTGGTGAGACCCACCGACAGGTTGAAGTGCGACAAGACCCCGGGCGTGGACTTCGCGGCGACGAAGTCGAAGATATCCGGATGACCGACGTCGAGCACCGCCATGTTCGCGCCACGCCGGCGGCCGCTCAGACGGATCACCTCGGTGGTCACGTCGAACACGCGGAGGAACGACACCGGGCCACTCGACACTCCGTGGGTCGTCGCCACCACGTCACCCGCCGGGCGAAGCCGCGAGAACGAGAACCCGGTTCCGGCGCCCGCCTGATGCAACACGGCGGCATCGCCGAGCGTCGCGAAGATCGACTCGAGCGAGTCCTCCATCGGCAGCACGAAACAGGCCGACAGGAGACCGATTCCTGTCCCCGCGTTCATCAGCGTCGGGGAGTTCGGGAGGAAGTCGAGACTCCGCAAGCTCCGCGCGAACTCCTCGGACCAGAACTCCGACGACCCCCGCCGATACGTGTCCTCGGCGCTCGCCACGTGTCGAGCCACCCGATCCATCATCTCGCCGGTCGACTCGACGACCTGCCCCCGCTCGTCCCGGCGTAGGTAACGCTCTCGCAGCACCGCGCGCGCGCCGATCGTGAGCCCGAGCTCGTCGCGCACGCGATCGTCGCGGGCCGCGTGAGGCTTGTCGCGTCTCACTCGGTCCAGGTGTCGAGGAGTTCGTCGGTGACCACTCGGAACAGGTCACGGATCGAGACGACACCGACCGCGCGGTCTTCGTCGAGGACGACGGCGTGGCGAACGTTCTCCGCGACGAGACGGAGAGCCACGTCGAGGATGCGCTCACCCGCGAGGGCGGTCACCAGCTCCTCGGTCATCACATCGGCCGCCCAGACCACATCAGGATCCGCGCCATTCGCCAGCGCACGGATCACGTCGCGCTCCGACACGATTCCCGGGCTGCCGTCGTCTCGTCGAACGAAGGTCGTACCGATCTCTTCGGCCGCGAGTACCGCCGCCAACCCACGGAGGGTGAGATTCTCGCCAACGGAGAATGGCTCCACGGCCATCACCATCCGCACCGGGCTCCTCGCGCTGATCTCCACGATGGCAGCTTGACGCCGAGCGGCGCACGACCACCAGGGCCAGAAGTCACGAAGCGTCGCGAGCTGGGTCTGTCAGAGGTCGTTGCCGGCGTACGAGAGGTTGAAGCTCTTGTTGGCGAGGGGGAAGTCGGGAACGATCGTGTCGTGGAGGGAGGGGGAGAGCGCGGGCCAGTTGAAGAAGGAGGGGTCGACCACTTTCACGCGTGTGAGTGTGCCATCGGCGGCGAGCTCGATGCGATGGACGATGGTGCCGCGCCAGGCTTCCGCGATCCCTACACCGCTGCGTGTGTTCGTCGGTGGTTCGATGCGAGCCAGTGTGGGAGCGTCGCGGAGCTGGTCGAGTTGTTCGAGGAGCGAGCGCAGCAGCGAGAGTGACGCGTCGATCTCCTGGACGCGGATGGCGAATCTGGCCATGACGTCGCCTTCGTCGCGGAGCTGGGTGCGGAGTGCGTGTCCGAGTGTGACGAAGGGGTGGTCGCGTCGCGCGTCGATGTCGATGCCGGAGGCTCGGGCGACGGGGCCGAGGGTTCCGAGATCGGTCGCTGTCTGGTGGTCGAGGACCGCGGTTCGGGTGAAGCGGTCGACGACAGTCGAGTTCTCGAGTGCGAGCTGACTGATCTCGGTGGCGTCGTCGACGATGTGTTCGAGTTCTCCGATTGTCGGCAGGGTATGCACGCTTGTTCCGCCGGGGACGATCGCGCCTCGGAGGAGGCGATGGCCGGTGACGCGTTGGTTGAGGCGCAGGAGTTGTTCGCGTATGCGGAGGGCGTGCGAGTAGATGATGCTGTAGGCGACGTCGTTGCAGAGGGCACCGATGTCGTTGGTGTGGTTGTAGAGACGCTCGAGCTCGAGGAGGACGGCGCGCAGGAGCTGCCCGGCGAGCGGCACCTGGCATCGGAGGGCTTCTTCGACGGCGAGGCAGTACGCGAGGTTGTGGCCGACCGCAGTGTCTCCGGAGATTCGCTCCGCGAGCTCGACTCCTGCGAGCGCGGTTCGTGTCTGGAAGAGGCGCTCGATGCCTTTGTGAACGAACCAGAGGCGGGCTTTCATGTTGAGGATGGTTTCGCCGAGGACCGAGAAGCGGAAGTGGCCGGGCTCGATGAGGCCGGCGTGGACGGGCCCGACGGGGATCTCGTAGACCCCGGGCCCCTCGACGGTCAGAAACGGGTACGGCTCTCCGGTGTCGAGCATCGATGGGGTCGGGAGCGCACCCTGGCGCATCGGATACCAGCCTTCGGGCCAGTGTTGGTGCAACACGAGACGATGGGGAAAGGGATGGTCGAACACCTGGATGCCGAAGAGGTCTTGCATTTCGCGTTCGAATCGCCCGGCGGGGAACGAATGGCGGGCGAGTGTCGGGAGCTGCGGGTCGTTGGGATCGAGACGGATCACGAGTTCGACGCGACGATCGGGTGCCGGCGCGACAAGCAGGTAGACGACTCGTAGTGCCGTACCGTCGTCGTGGGCTGCGGCGAGCGCGAGTCGGTAGCCCTGGTCACGCAGGGCTGTGAATCGGCTCACGAGCTCGTCAGCGCGTATGTCGATGTACTCATGGTGGGGTGGGGCGGGGAGTGCCGCGGGCCGCGCCGGTGTGGGGTCGATTGCCATGTCAGTGCGCCACGATCCGTGCGGCGGTGTGGAGGAGCTGCTGGATCGGCCAGATCGAGATCCCGAGCGCGGTGAAGGCGGCGAGCCCGAGGAGCAACGGTCGTGCGAACGCGGTGGCGGTTGGCGTTCGGCGCTCGTGTTCGTCAGGGATGCCGAACAGCATCTGTTTGGCGTGCAGGAGGACGGCACCAAAGACGACGAGGAGGAGCACTGCGGCGATGGCCATCACCCAGCCGAGACCCTGCGCGAAGCCGGCGTTGATGATCGCGATTTCGGTGGCGAAGAGCACGAAGGGTGGCAGGCCGAGCAGGCCGAGGAGGCTGAGGCCGAAGGAGACCCCGATGACGGGACGGCGCGCGACGAGTCCGTGGACTTCTCCGATGGCTGTGGTGCCCTCGGTGAGCGCGATCTCTCCGGAGCCGAGAAACGCGACACTCTTGCCGATGCCGTGTCCGAGCATGTGCAAGAGCGCGGCGCTCAATGCGAGGGGTGTGCCGATGGCGGCGGCGAGCGCGACGATCCCCATGTGTTCGATGCTCGAATAGGCGAGCAGTCGTTTGTAGTCGCGTTGGGCGATGATGAGCGATGTCGCGACGACCAACGACAGCAGTCCGGCGATGATGAGCAGCGTGCGCGAGAAGGCGGGGCCGAGGGCGAGGTCGGCGATGACCTTGACTCGAAGGATCGCGTAGAACGCGACGGAGAGGAGCGCGCCCGACATGAGTGCGGAGACGGGCGCGGGGGCTTGACTGTGGGCGTCGGGGAGCCAGGTGTGCATGGGAGCGAGCCCGACCTTGGTTCCGTAGCCGAGGAACAACAAGACGACTGCGAGACGCATCACTCCGGGGTCGAGTTGGTGCGCGATCTCGACGACTGAGGTCCATGAGAGGCTGGGCTCGCCGCCACCGCCACCGTGCGTGTGGGCGGCGGCGTACGCCACGAGGACGGTGCCGAGGAACGCAAGGACGATCCCGACCGAGCCGAGGATCACGTATTTCCAGGATGCTTCGAGTGAGTGTCGTGTGCGGCGGTGCCCGACAAGGAACGCGGTGACGATCGTGGTGCCTTCGATCGTGACCCACATGACGGCGATGTTGTCGACGAGGACCGCGAACACCATGGTGGCGATGAACGCGTTGATCAGGATGCCATAGAGCTGCGCGCCTCGAGCGGTGGTGTGGTGATGCGTGAGTTCTGCTGTGAGGTACGGAATGCTGAACCACGACGCGAGGAGCGCGACGGACCCGATCAGGATCACCATGAAGGCGCTGAGCGCGTCGGCACGCAGCAGTGTGTCGAATGTCTGGGGACCGTTGTCGAGGACGCGTGCGGCGAGGATGCCGCCGCCGACGACGAGCAGCCCAGAGGTCGCGACGGCGACGCGTCCGACCCACGGCTGCCAACCACAGGCGGCCGCGGCGACGGCTGGGGCGATGGGGAAGAGCACGAACAGGAGGAGCATCTCAGTCGTGTAGCTCTTGGAGTTGATCCAGATCCAGGGAGCCGAACTTGTCTTGCATCCGTGCGGTCAGGACTTGGAGCACGAGCACGGCGAGGAGCACGTCGAGGGCGACTCCGAGCTCGACGACGACGGAGACACCGGCGGCCGCAAGCACCGCGACGAGCGCGACGCCATTCTCGAACAAGAGGAAGCCGACGAGCTGTGAAGGTGCCTTGCCGCGCGTCGCGAGCGAAAAGAACCCGACGAGCACGATCGCGAAGCCCAGTGGGATGACGCGTGACTCTGGCCCGGATGAGAGGGAGACGACTGCACTGGTCGATGCGAACGCGAGGGCGATGAGCAGCGCGGCCGCGACAAGCGACGCGGAGACGTTCACGAGTGGTTGGGTCTCGCGCGCGTCGGGTCCTCGTCGCACGAGACGCAGCAGGACGAGCGGGATGACGCCGGCCTTGAGTGCGAACGCGAGCGTGGCCAGCACGATCGCGCTGACACTGGCACGGTCGATGCCGATGACCAGACCGGTGGCGGCGACCGCGGCTCCTTGGACGGCGAGGAGCCGAACGATCGCGACAAGCTTGCGGCGCCACAGCGTCAGGACTGCGGCAACGAGCGCGATTCCTGCGAGAAGGTTCAGGAGCTCCGCGTAGGTGGCCCGCGTCACCGGTGCACCACCGCGATGATGACCGCGAGGAACGACAGGACCAGCGAAAGGGCAAGAAGCTCGGGGACACGAAACAGGCGGATCTTGGCGGTGAAGACCTCGAAGACCCCGAGCAGGATCGCCAGCAGGCTGATCTTGCCGACGAATGCCAGCGTCCCCAAGGCCAACCGGGCGACGCTCGGGGTAGTCGCGATTCCCCACGGAACGAGGAGATTCGCGAGCAGCCCGAGGAAGATCGCAAGGCGTATCGACGATCCGGACTCCACGAGCGCGAGATCGGGACCCGCGTACTCGAGCACCATCGCCTCGTGGACCATGGTGAGCTCGAGGTGCGTGTTCGGGTTGTCGACAGGGAGGCGGGCCGACTCCGCGAGTGTCGCGATCGCGAGCGCGACGATTGCCAAGAGGTACCCGATAGAGATGACCGCCTCGGGCCGATGCAGCGTCGAGGCGACAACTGCCGGAAGGTTTGTCGTGCCGGCGAGGATCGAGATCGCGGCGATCGACAGCAACAGGGTGGGTTCCGTCAGCGCGGCGATGGTCATCTCCCGACTGGAGCCCATGCCGCCGAACGCGGTGCCGGGATCCAGTGCTCCGAGCGCGAGTGCGACCGTACCCAGGAGCAGCAACGCCGTGATCGTGACCAGATCACTGACGTGCGCGAACGGCGAAACGGTGCTGACGAGGGGGACGAGCGCCGCGGTCGCGACGGCGCTGCTCACCAAGACGGCGGGGGCGAGCGCGAACACCCAGCTGGCGTGTTCGGGCAGGAGCCGTTCCTTGGTGAGGAGCTTGCGGAGATCTCGCAACGGCTGATGAATGGGAGCTCCGACGCGGCCTTCGAGGCGGGCTCGAACCTTGCGGATCACCCCGATAAGCAGCGGACCGGCCACGACGACGAGCACGACCTGCAGGATCGGCACGGCTGCGCGCGTGACGCTCATCGGATGGCCACCAGGAGGAGGACAAGTGCAACGAAGCCGTATGCCAGATAGCGGTGCACGCTGCCGTTCTGGATCTGGCGTGCCCAGCGTCCCCATGCCGCGACGCCGCCGAGCACGGGACGGTAGACGCGCTCTTCGAAGGCGTCCTTGATGCCGCGTTGGAGGCTGATCGACTCGACGTAATACTGCGATTCCTCGCGATGGGTCACGTCGATGTCGAGCTCGGGGTGCAGCACGTCGTCGAAAACCCGCACCAACGGTTCGGCGAACGACGAGGCGGTGTATTCCATCCGTGCGGTCTGTTGGGTGCGCCCGCAACCCCAGTTCTCGGTGCGACGGCGCCGTGCACCGCGGGGAAGCACACGAAGCGCGACGGAGATCGCGACGACACCGACGACGACCGCAACACCGAGCACGACCGACGTGCCGACAATCTGCCACGGCAGGCTGACGGTCGTGCCATGAACCCTGAAGGGAGCGGGACTGGTCACGCCGCCCACCGCTGCGATGGCTCGAGCGAGTCCGCCGGCGAGCACTCCGACCGCAATCGCCAAGAACACGCACGCGCCGGCAAGCACTCCCATGCCCAGCAGCATCGATCGAGGCGACTCTTCGGCGTCTTCCGCGGCACGCGTGCGAGGAAGCGCGAGGAATCCCGTACCCGTTGCTTTGACGAATGTGGCGGCGGTGAGCCCCGTCGTGAGCGCGAGCACCGCGATCGCGACGGGCACCGCGACCGCGACGGCAACCACGTGTGACTGGGCACCGTGGATGAGCGATTGCAGCAGCAACCATTCACTCATGAACCCGTTGAGAGGCGGGAGCGCGGTAATCGCGACAGCCCCGAGCGTGAACATCGCGCCGGTCACCGGCATGCGGCGCATCAGACCGCCGAGCTGATCGAGGTCGCGTTCGCCCGTGCCGCGTACCACTGAACCCGCGGCGAGAAACAACAGCCCCTTGAACGCGGCGTGGTTGATGACATGCAGCAGCACCGCACCGAGCGCGGCCGCGGCGAGAACAGGATGCCCAGTCGACGTGAACAGTCCCGCGGCTGCGACTCCGACGAGGACCAAGCCCATGTTCTCGGTGGTCGAGTACGCGAGCATCCGCTTGAGATCCGTGCTCGCCAACGCATGCAAGATGCCGAAGAGCGCCGACACCGCCCCGAGCGCGAGCAGGACGAGCCACCACCAGGAGGGTCCTCCCCCGAGCAGCCCGAACCCGACACGCACAAGCCCGTAGATTCCCAAGTTGACCATCACGGCTGACATGAGCGCCGACACGTGGCTCGGAGCCTCGGGGTGAGCGCGAGGCAGCCACGCGTGGAGCGGCACCATGCCGGCTTTCGACCCGAACCCGACCAGCGCGAGGAGGAACACCAGCGAACGCAAAGCGGGAGCCATCGTCGAGCTCGTGTGCCGGATCGCGGCGAAGCTGCCATCAGCTGCGTGAGCCGCGAGCAGCGAGAACATCAGCAAGAGCGCAATGAACCCGAGGTGGGTCATGACGCCGTACCACATTGCGGCCTCGCGGGCGTTGGGACTGCGGCGCTGCTCGGCCAAGACCAGCAGCAGCGACGTGACCGCCATCAACTCCCACAGCATGAGAAAGGTCGACATGCTGTTGGCCGCGGGAACGAGCAGCAATGTCAACACGAACGCGGGAACCAGCGCTTGGAAGCTGCGTCCGCTCAGATGGTCTCTCGTGTAGCTGATTCCGTAGAGCGCAGCCGCGGAGGCACCACCTCCCGCCACCAGCACGAAGACGGCACCGAAGGCGTCCAGACGAAAGCTCAGACCCGCGAAGGGGAGTAGGTGTGGGAACTCTGCCTCGACTGGGCGGCCGGTCGCGAGGACACCCATGGCCGCGAGAAGTCCCCCGGCGCCGCACCCGGCGGTCAGCACGCCGGTGAGCAGTGTTCGTCGCCGGGGCTCACCGATCGCGAGCGCGGCAGCTATCGCGGCCGCACCGGTCGCCAACGCGGCGACCAAGCTGATCTCGGCGAAACTCACCGGCCCGTCAGGCGCCGCAGGCCACGCAAGAGATCGTCAGGGTGTGGTGGACAGCCGGCAATCTCGAAGTCCACCGGCACGAAGTCACTCACCGCGCCGGCGACTCCGTAACCCCCAGTGAAGACACCACAGTTCCGGGCGCAGTCTCCTACGGCGACGACCAACTTCGGCGACGCCGCCGCCTCATAGGTCTTCACCAGCGGTGTCACCATGTTGTGGGTCACCGGCCCCGTCACACACAACACGTCCGCATGACGCGGGGAGGCAACGAGACGGACGCCGAAACGTTCGGCGTCATAGACCGGCCCGAAGGTCGACGCGAGCTCGAGCTCGCAGCCGTTACATGAACCCACGTCGACCGCGCGTACCTGTACCGACCCTCGCAGCCGTCCCCCTGCAAGCATGAGTTCGGCGCCCGTCGCCGGCTCGGCTCGTTCCGTCACGCGGCCGGTGCGAAGAATCTTGCGGAACAGGCTCACAGCATCTCCACGAACAACAACCGGCAGTCTGACAAGCTCAACAACTTATCAGGATAGAAGCCGTTTGCACGGATCGAGGAACCCGGGGCACATCAGTGAGCCTTGTGTTGCCTGCGGAGCCGAGAAGGCCTGATAACCTCATCAGGTCCTCAGCGGTGGCGTGGCGGGTTGTCGCACTCGTCGGTCCCCGGAAAAGTCGGGAAGGGTTTCGTGTCTGAGCCGATCCAGCAGATGAAGGCGGAGTTCTTCAAGGCGCTCGCGCATCCCGCCCGCATTCGGATCCTGGAGGTGCTCACACAACGTGAGTGTTCGGTGAGCGAACTCATCCCCGAAGTAGGGCTCGAGTCCTCCCACCTTTCCCAACAGTTGGGCGTCTTGCGGCGTGCGAACCTCGTCATCACCCGCAAGAGCGGCAACAACGTCTACTACCGGCTCGCAGACCGACGGCTCGCCAAGCTCCTCGACCTTGCCAAGCAGATCCTTCTCGAGTACCTGACCACAGCACGCGACCAGCTCGCTGACGTCGACTCGTAGCTCACTCCTCGAACCAGGGCACCATTCTGGGGACGAAGAACCCCCAAGACCCGTAGCCGAGCTGGGTTGGCGAGCGCCGTGAACAGTTCGGCCGTGATCGCCGACAGTGGCACATCACAGCGCGCGAAGTCACTCCGCGACTGAGTCGGATGCTCCGAGTGCGTCATCGTGTGCAGGCTGGCGCGCCGGGCCGTCGGCTGGAGTCGCGTCCTCGGCTCTCGGGACCTCCGTCGATGCCACGACCCGGTCGCGTCCGGTGTGTTTCGCGTAGAGCAATGCGGCGTCGGCGCGAGCCACCGTGTCGGAGAACGTTTCGGGCGGCTCCCAGGCGGCGAGTCCCACGCTCACGGTGAAGGCGGGCACGCTCGCGCCGGCGACGGCAGACTTGAGCCGCTCTCGAACCCGCTCGGCCACCACTCGCGCGTCCGTGAGAGTGCAGTCGGGAAGGAATACCAGGAACTCCTCGCCGCCGTAGCGAGCAGGGATGTCCGCCGGGCGCACACTGTCGCGCAGCACACGACCGAACAGCCGGAGTGCTCGGTCGCCGATCTCGTGCCCGTACTTGTCGTTGAGGTCCTTGAAGTGGTCGACGTCGGCAAATGCGACGACGAACTGGTCGCCATGTTCGAGAACGTCGCGTGCCTGCTCTTCCAAGCTCCTCCGGTTGAAGAGCCCGGTCAGCACGTCGATACGCGCCTGCGTCTCACTCCGCGCGAGAACTCGCAGATAGCCGATCCGCTCGCCCGCCTTCCGCGCGACGAGTTCGAGCTCGCTCAGCTCCGTTGCGTCGGGAATCTCGTTGTCCGGGCCTGTGGTGTGGATCACACCCGTCGAGATGCCCGCGATGCTCACCGGGACGCACGCGGCGGAGAGGGCCTTGTCGTCGCGGTTGCGTAGGAAGGGGCAAGCATCGAGACGCCCACTGCTCAGGAAGAACCGGGTCTGGCCGCTGCTCGCCGCCGGGCAGTCGGCGGGGGAGATGACCGGGCACCGCGGAGCGGCTCCCGGAGAGTCGGTGGAGACCGCTTGGCGGAAGTGCGCGCGCGACGAGTCGGCGACCAGCAGCTCGACCGGATGGTCGGGGCGGACCGTGACCAGCGCGGCGAGGATCACGTCGTAGGTCGACTCCTCGGTGGGTTCCATCTCCAAGCCGCGTTGCAGCTGGGTCTCGAGGTCGGCGCGCCGCCTCTCACGATGGTGTTCCCGCTCCCGCGCTGCGGAGACCTGCTCTTCGTGGAGGGTGCCGCGCAGGAGAACGGTCGAGCCGGCGAGGAGGAGCATGACCACGGCGCCGAAGGTGGCCAGGATCCACGTGCGGGTGTCCGCGAGCGAGCTCTCCACGTCGGCGAACCCTTGGCGGATCCGTGGTGTGTAGAAGCGCGTGCGGATCTTTTCAAGGATCATGAGCCGCTCTGTAGCCAGGTCGTGTTCCCGGTTGAATGCAGTGAGGTACGCAGCGGTGTCGGTCGAGTCGGCGAGCCCGAAGACCGTCGCGCCGGCGGCGTCGATTTCTTTCGAGACGCGCTCGTATTGCTGCTGGAGTTTCCGCTCGGCGGTCGATCCAAAGGCAACGCGCTGGTAGGCGTGCCAGTAGGTGTCGCGAAGGTTCCCCAACCGCTGGGACTCGGCGACGAGTGCCGCCCGTTGGTCGGCTGGGCTCACCAGGGCGGTGACGAACTGTTGATACGTGGCCGCCATCTCCCGATGCGCGTTTTCGAGTGCCGTGCTGCCGCGGAACGCCCGATCTTCGAGGGTGGTGGCCGCGCGGTCGGGTACCTGCAGAGCCAGGAGCGCGACCGCGACGATCAGGGCACCACTAGCGATCGCGACGACGACGAGCAAACCCTCCCGCCGCGACGGCCTGAGGCGCCGATCGCGACGACGGCGCGCAACGAATCGTCGATCGTCGTTCGCTTCGCGAACTCCATTCATGTCGTCTTCCACCCAGGCGTTGGCCGAGATGAGAGGTTCCCGGACCGCTGATGGATCCCGTCGCGAGCACCAGGCTCAACGAACAGGGAGGGTAGTCGCGGGGGGCAGAGTGGTGACCTTCAAGCGCACGACGGGCTATGGCAGTGGTGCTCCGAGTTGGGTTGCGATGAGTCCGACGATCCCTGCGAGGAGCAGGGTGAACAGGACACCGCGACGTAACACGAACAGCGCGACAGCGGCTCCCGCGAGCAGCACGAACTGCCACGTCTCGCGGAGCCCGAAGGCGAGGGGAATGGCGGCGCCGATGATGGCGCCGATCGCGGCGGGGCCCGCGCCATCAAGGAACGAGCGTGGACCGGTGTCGTGGCGGAGGCGGTCGAAATGGCGGCCGCCCATGAGCACGAAGACGAAGGAGGGAGTGAACGCGACGAGCGCCGCGAGCAACCCACCGGCGATCCCCGCGGCTGCGTAGCCGACGACGGCCACGGTCTGGGTGACGGGGCCGGGTGTGAGCTGACCGAGCGCGACCGCATTGAGGAACTGCGCGTTGGTCATCCAGTGATAGTGGTGCACCGCATCTGCCTGCATCAGCGGAACGATGACGAAGCCTCCGCCGTATGACAGGGCGCCGACTTTGAACGCAACCCAGACGAGCGCGAGAACACCGCCGGTGGACGAGACGACGGTGATTGCGAGGAGCGGCCACGCGTGGGAGCCGAGAGGGTTGCCCGGACCGACACGCCGGCACGCGAGCTCGATCACGCCACAGCCGAGCAGTACCAGCACGAGCCAGGGGCCGACGGTCGCGGCCGCGAGCGCTCCGAGGAGCGCGTAGGTGACCCAACGCGAGCGTGCGTGCGTCCGTTTCCAGCTCGGGCGAGCGAGTCCGACGCCTGCATGCACGGCGACCGCGGCGACGGCGGCTCCGGCACCCGCGCCCGCGCCGAGCACCCAGGCGGGTGGCGATGCCGCCAGGAAGACCGCCGCGAGGCCCAGGATGAAGACGAGTCCGGGGACGATGAACGCGGCGCCGCCGACGATCGCGCCTGCCGGTCCCGCGACCTGCCAGGCACAGAAGATCGAGAGCTGCGTCGACGCCGGTCCCGGCAACAAGTTGCACGCGGCGACGGCGTCCTCGAAGTCGCGCGGCGTCAACCATCGCTTCCGGTCGACGCACAGTTGGCGCAACAACGCGATGTGAGAGGGCGGTCCGCCAAAGCCGGTGCATCCGATGCGCCCCCACTGCACCAGCACGTCCCACAGACCGACGCCGGCGCATGGCGCGGAGCTCTCGCTCTCCGTCACGCCCACGATCGCAGAATAGGAGCAGACCGTCTCCGCTCAGCGGTGATCAGGGCATGGTGGTGACGCCGACACGCACGCTCGACCCGTGGTCAGTGGCGACCACCTCGATCCCCGAACGGATCCGCTCGCGGAGTGCGCCGACGTGGCTGATGACGCCGACCATCCGGCCGCCCTCGCGCAGACGGTCGAGCTCGTCCATCGCGAGTTGGAGGTTGTCGGGGTCGAGTGTGCCGAAACCCTCGTCGATGAACAGCGCGTCGAGGTGCACGCCACCCGTGTGGGCCTGTACGGCGTCGGCGACACCGAGCGCGAGCGCGAGCGATGCCTGAAACGTCTCGCCGCCCGACAGCGTCGACACTTCGCGCTCGTCGCCGGTAAAGGCGTCGAGCACCCGCAATCCGAGCCCGGCTTGCTTGCCGCCCCGTTCGCCGTCGCTGTGGACCCGCATCTGGTACCGACCTGAGGTCATCTTCTCGAGGCGCGTGTTCGCGTAGCGGCAGATGTCGCCGAGATAGGCGGCGAGCACCCATCGTTGCAGCGAGACGCGGGGCGGCGTGCGGCCGGCGCAGCGATCGGCGACCGCGTGTGCGACTTCGGCGTGTGCGCGCCGCTCGGCGAGCGCTTCCTCGCCGGTGCGATGCTCCGCGGCGAGGCGGACGAGCTCCGTCTGCGCGTCGCGCGCGCCCTTGTGGTGCTCGACCGCGGTGGTGTGTGCGACGTCGGCGAGCTGGACGACCTCTTGGGCTGCGGCGGCGTCGGGCCGTTCGTCGGGCAGGTCGGCGAGGTCGGGGGTTTCGAGGATGCCCTGTTGCTTCACCACGTCGTCGTCGTACTCCTTGATGCGCTGCGCGAGCGCGGCACGAGTCGCGTCGTCGCGCAGCGCGTCACGCGCGTCTGCCGCGTCGGTGAACGGCGACGCCGCGAGCTCGCGGTCGAGACGCTCGAGCGCGGTGGTGTGCTTCGCGGTGGCCATCGCGACCCGCTCGCTGCCGCGCGCGAGCGGGTTCAGTGCCGCGACCAGCGGGGCGAGCGTGTCGAGCGCGCTTTGGGGGGCGACGCCGTCGCCGAGCACCTCCGAGACAGCGGACCGGAGCTTCGCCGCCTGCTCGGTGGCGCCGGCGGCTGCTTGGGTGGCCGTCGCCGCCTCCTTGCTTGCGGCGGCGATCTGCTGTGCGAGTTCGGCGAGGCGCGCGTCGATCACGGCCTCGCGCGCTTCGTGTTCTTTGATCGTGGTGGCGCGTTCGGTGGCGAGGCCCAACTCGGTTGCGGCCGCGGCTGCCGTCTCCTCAGCCGCCTTCGGGTCGTCGGCGGCGTCGCCGGCCTTCGCCTCGAGGGCAGCGACCCGCTGGTCGATCTCATGGGTCGCGGCGGTCTTCTCCTTCGCCGTCCGATCGGCAACTTCGGCCCTGGACTCGGCTGCGTCGACGTCGTCCGTGCCCACCGCGTCGAGGCCCGCCATCGCGGGCGCCGGATGGTCGGTCGCGCCGCAGACCGGGCAGGGTTGGCCTTGGGCGAGGGCTCCCGCCAGCGTCGCGGCGATGCCGTCGAGGTAGCGCTGGCGCAGGTCCTGGGCGGCCTGGCGGGCGTCGATCGCGGCTCGTTCGGCTTTGGTGCCGGCGCGGGACGCCTTGGTCTGGTCCTTTCGCGCCGCGACCAGACCCGCGGCCGCGTCGGCGCGTGTTCGGGCGGAGGCATCGGCCTGCTGGAGCCCGGGCATGCGGTCGCGCGCGCTGCGTGCGGCCACAAGGTCCGCGGTGACGGTCTCGCGTTCTTCACGACACGTGGTGGCCTCGAGCGTCGACTCGGCGACGATCTTCTGATGGGCCTGGGCGGCTTCGTGACGCCGCGCCGCCTCGGCGGCCAGAGCGGCGGCATCCCCGGCCTTGCGGCGCAGCTCGTCGAGAACTGTCCGATGGGCGGCGAGCGCGCTGAGGGTCGCGGTGATCGCGGCCGACGGCGGGAGCGCGCGGAGATCGAGGCCGGTCGCCTGGTCGGGCAGCGCAATGCCCGCATCGCGAGCGGCGCGCGCGTCGTGGAGGGTGGCTGCGATCTCGGCGTGGAGTAGCGCGAGTTCGTCGCGTTGCGCGAGTTCGGCTTCGAGGCTGCCGCGTAGGTGCTCGGCGCGGTCCGCGCGCCCATGTGCGGCGCGGTCTTCGTCGATCGCGACCCGCTGCTCGGCCAGATCGGCCGCGCGTTGCCGTGCCGCAGCCCGACGATCCCAACGGCCTGCGATAGCGTCGACCTGTTCCTTCCGCAACTGGGCGTCGCGCTTCGCGCGCTGTGCCTGCGACACCGCGGCGTACGCCCCGGCGACGACCGGCCCGACCTGCTCCACGAGCGCGTCGAGCGCGGTCTGGTCGCTGGGGACTGCGTCGTCCGGCTCGGCCGCGAACGGCCGCCACTCGTGCGCCGCCTGTTGGCGCATCACCGCGAGCGTTTCCTGTTGTTCGTACACCTGGCGACGCGCGTTCGTCGCGTGCGCGTCGAGCCAGTCGGCCACGCGTTCGTAGAGCACGGTGTCGAACAAGGTCTTGAGCAGCTTCTCGCGGTCGCCCGAGTCGGCGCGGAGCACCTGTTCGAAACGGCCTTGGGGCAGCAGGATGACCTGCTGGAACTGACCGGCATCGAGCCCGATGAGGCGCTCGACCTCGGACCGGACCTCGGTGATCGACGACGCGACCGGCACCGGCCTGGTGCCCTCGAGCCGGACGAGCGTGGCTGTGCCCTGCTTGGTGGTCTGGCCCTCGCCCCGCACCTTCGGCACGGTGTGGGTGGCGGTGCGCTCGACGACATATCGGTCGCCCTGGGCGGAGAACTCGAGGGTGACCCGGGGCGTCGCCCGGGGCTCGGCGTGATCCGACTTGAGGGTGTGGGCGCCGCGGGCGCCGGCCGCTTCGCCGTAGAGGGCGAAGCTCATGGCGTCGAGCAGGAAGGTCTTGCCTGCCCCGGTGGGCCCATGGATGAGGAACAGGCCGTCGAGCGCGAGATCGTCGAACTCGACCTCGGCCGGGTTCGCGTAC
>Ga0315281_10007371_pt1 | contig 15501 bp, 11 predicted proteins | sample YL17G07_0_MG_FD_204540 | JGI IMG/M metagenome (GOLD analysis project Ga0315281, IMG submission 204540) | Sediment microbial communities from Yellowstone Lake, YNP, Wyoming, USA - YL17G07_0 | ecosystem: Environmental > Aquatic > Freshwater > Lake > Sediment | place: USA: Wyoming | collected...
CCCACGTTTTCATCGAAGTAAACAGGGGTCAGAAATTCTCCGTGACCCATCAAGCCACGGATTCGCACGGCGCTCTCCACTTTGGGAAAGCGCGAGACATAAGGAACGACCCATCCCAACTGCGAGCGCAAGAAGGCTCTGGCCTGGCTGTTACCCGGTTGCACCGGGTCAGTGGGCGAGACGCTTGCCTCGGCGTACCTCTTGATGAGCTGTTCGTTATCGAGCGCATCAAGCAGAAACGAGATGGCCCGATGGATATTCCCATTCGGGCCGCGATACGAATATAAATCAAGATCGATCGTCGTGCCCAACTCAGCCACGAGAACCAGACCGGCGATTGTCATGTTACTGTACTTGAGCGCGGATTGGCCGCGCTTGGTCTCCTCTGGAAAACTTCCATCCGGCCTCATTGTGTCGATGTACGTCCTGTATATCTCGACCGCTCTCTCAGTCATGCTCATGCTGGAGGTCGCGATGCCAACGGCCATCTGTGTGGCCGCAGAATTAAGCACGAGATTCTGGGCGAGACGCGACCGTTCAATGCGCGGTGCGTGCTCGTAGTCCTGGGCCCTACGCAACATCCAGTCAAAGATTGCGCCCTTATCCTGGAAGGCGATCAACCCCTTTTCTTGCAAAAGGCTGGAATAGATGGCAATCGGCCTCAAGGTTAGATTCCCAGAGAGCGTCCCGGCAACGAAGGAAACGGGGAATGCCTTGTGCTTCTTGCGGTCGAATTTCAGCGCATCCGCATCCGCCAGCTTCTGGACCCATCTCGCGAAATTTATGCAACTTGCCTTGTTGCCACCAAGACAATTCGACCCCAGCTGCGCCAAAGGTTCTCCAATGGCACGTACCGGCCTGAAGAGTTGTTCCGAGCCAAAGTTACGTCCTGGCGTCTCATGAATGACGACAGGAAATATCTCGTCTAAGACGACTTGCTCATGTACCGCTTGCGGAGAGACAAAACAACGCTGCTCGACGTTGGCGCCAGCGTGGAAAAGATCGACTAGGCCGCGCGCACTGGCGAAAGGCGCACCGCCAAGAAGAACGGCCAGTACCAGCGATGGAAAAAGTTTAAACAAGCTGCTCATGGTTAAGTTGAATGTGGAGCGTCATTTCAAACTCGTTTGGAAACGACAGTAATTACGCGATTAACAATCACGCTGGCGGTGGATGGTCGTCGGAGGTAAGAGACAAAACCTGCGGACGTAAGCATATCCACAATGTTTGACCCAAAGTCAGTGTAAACAAGTGAACGTCCACCTTTACCATTGCCATGGTAATACTCTGGTAGCAATGGCTTGTCTATGTCGCCAGATGTATCAACGCGCGCAATGGTCTTTGCTGGTAGCGGATCTTGCAGAGGCACTGTGAACACGTGATAACCACCTGACTTCAACACCCGCGCAATTTCAGCAAATGCGCGCTCCGGCTTTCTGACATGTTCCAGAATGTCAGAAGTAATCACGAGATCAAATGAGGCATCCGCAAAGCCAAGTTCTTCAAGGCTCTGGTGCGGCACTTCTAGTGGAGCTTGTGAGCGCTGCTCTTCCAGATAGTAATCGGATTGCTGGTAATGTGGCAGACTCTTGAACAAGCGACGAAAAGGGCCGATTGTGCCTGGCTCATAGATATGCAAGTGGCGGAACTCAGTTTTTTCGACGAGATCAGACAGAGTGCTAGCACGCAGGCTGTCATAGCATGCAAGAATCAATTGGGCTTGCTCACGCTCGCGTAGCAATGCCTTGCATTGCGCACAGCGATAAGTTTCTCGAATGGGACGTACTGCGCGCTTGAATTCCTGGAAGTGACCGCAAATGCTACACAATCCGAAGTAGCTGTCGGCCTCGAAGTCAGTTTCCATGAGCATTCTCCTTCAAGGGTGCGAGCAACTCATCGACGTGCGAGCGAAAACGCTCTTCCCAACTGTTCTCATCGATATAGCGCTGCAATGCCGCCTCGTCGATTCCCTCCTCCTCAAGCGTGCTAGATACATGCTCAAGAAACTCGTTATGGGTGTGTGCCACGCGTAAGAATTGTGAGCTTGCATCGATATTGTATATCTGGGTGGATACCACGGGCACGCGCCATGATAAATAAACATAAAGCTTGAGCGGATTCATGCTTTTAGTCATGTCCATATCGAGATGAGGAATGATGCCGACATCGAACCGAGAGAGCCAGGCACCCACATCTCTGTACGGCACTACACCAGCAAAATGTACATTGGGATATCGCCTCAGCCGCAATACCTGTGGATTTGCGTGCGTTGAGCCAACTAGCACAAGTCGGCAATCAGAAAACTTCTCTGCAATCTTTTCAAGGAGAACAATGTCGATTTTTTTCTCAAGGTTTCCAACGAAACCTATCGTCTTCCCTTTCCAAGACTTGAAAGCATCAAGCTCATCATCGTGAATAGGCTTAGATTTTTGAGGATGCGTATCGCACCCATTAGGCACAAGGCGGGCACCTGGAAAAAATTCGCGCATGGCATCAAGCATCGGTTCACAATTAACAAATGCCATGTCGGCCATCGTCAGCATATTCTTGTAATTTTCAGTAAGTCGCTGACGCTCTTCTTCAGAGATCCCCGGCCAGGCACGGTGGTCATCCACCACATCCACCACTACTTTTGCTGGTTCAAAATATTGAACAATAGCAGGGGCCAAATAGTTCTTTGGGTAAATCCAGAAAACTGACTTCTTTGCGATTACACCTTCTCTCGACAGCACATTATTTAAATAAGGAAAATAGATTTCAGAAAGATGCGGTTTATTAGTTTCTGTCTCTCTGGCTCGGCATTGGTCTGGCGGATACACAAAAACGTTGTAGGAGACCTTTTCTGAGTCTTGTGATCCCAACATTTTTTCATAGGTGCTGACATAGACCCATCTATGCTGGCTGGCCTCATCATTTGATTGCTGCCGCTGTATCAAGTCGTATTCTGACATTGGCGCATCGAACACCACTATTTTGCGTACGTCGAGGCGTGACGCAAGGTATTTGATGACCATATCGTGGCGACGCCCATAGAGGCCCGTATCGTTTTGCTTCCAGAAAACAACCACGTCGATGCCCAGGCGTCGTGTTTTCATTGGTGACGGCAAGGGTTCCCCAAGTGCATGGTGGCTAACTTGTATGAGTTCGGTCACACTCGGGACATTTTTTGTTGCCTTGCATGAAAGACATCGTTGAAACAACTCGTGCATTTGTACAGATGCAGCAGCGTAGCTATATCGCCGCAAGAATCTGCCGCGGACATTTCGCTGCCATCGCAAAACCTGTTCTTGGTTTCCGGCAATACGGATTAAGGCTGCGGGAATAGCTTCTGTATTGATGAGTTCAGCCACCCCGTCATCGACTAGTTGTTTTAGCGGTGGCGTGTTGCTTACAAGTAATGGGATGCCCATAGCTACAGCATCAATAGCTTTGGCAGGGAGCTGAAACTTCGATATGGCGTGCCCTTCATCTTGAGGCAGACAGACAACATCAGCCATCGCAATGACTTCTGGAATTGCGGCAAAGGGTTGGTTGGCTAGATAGATGATACGGCCGGGAGCCAACTTATCTAACCTAGAGTAAACGCTTCGGTCTGGCGCGGTGCCAACTACCACCAGCCGGAAACTTGGGTCTGCGACTTGGTTTACTGCATTAGCCAAAGTATCAATACCTTTGTGGAGGCGTGGTGTTCCAAAAAACAGCACGACTTTAGCGTCGACTGGAACGCCGTAACGATGACGCGTTGCAAGTTTATTGTATTTTTTGGGATCGAATGCACGCTCGTCGCGTACGTGAGGAACGATCATGCCTCCGAACTCTTTTTGCAATGCAGCATTCGAGACGATAATTTCGTCAGCACTCTTGCATAGGCTTTGTGTGAGGCGGGTCCACAATTCGGCGTATGGCTCAAAACTATTTGAAGCAGCCCCAGCTGGCTTGGATGCCAACTGGTCGAGGCTCAATTCACTTTGGTTCTTAAAGAACGAAAGCTCGTGGTCATCCACATCGACGATAAGAGGGCATCCCCATTTTTCTCTGATCATCATGCCCAAAACTACCGATGGCAGCCTTGGCTTACAAGCAACGACAACATCCGGTCTGATGCGCGACGCGATGTTTTGAAGGCTTTCGAAGAACTCAGGGAGATTAGAGCCGGGTAATGTAACAACAGGAACTCGGCCCTTTCGTACCGGTTCCCAAATGCTATCCCCATATTTAGGGAACTGAAACCCAACGAGCAATGCGTGCCTTGCAACTCGCTGTACTACTTCCGCAAGCATATAGGAACGCCCAAGACAGTTGTGTCCTACATCCCATGTAATTATAAGGACAGTAATGGGCAACTTCTTTTTGATTTGTGGCAAAGCAATCTGATCAATTTTTTCCTCTTTTTCAGAGTAACCGGATTTAGTGACATAACCTCGCTTACACATCAATTCAATATTGAAGTTAATTGTGCGCGCCAGTTCCGGCATAATAATCAATGCTGCTTCATAGGCTTGATATGCGATATCGTATTTTTCTTCACGAAACGCCGTATTGCCTATTCTTAACAAACTCACTTTTCAGCCTCCTTGCTGCGACTTTGGGGCAACTTTATGCTCCCACCAATTCGAAATTGGATGTCCAGCAATGTGACAGGTCGATCGATCGATCGATGGCCGACATCGTGGTTGGGTTGTTCATTGAACTGCAACAGCAGGCTAAGCACATTGTCTTGTGTCCAACGTGCTCGGTCGATGATGGGCTCAGCAAAACCGAGATCTTCGTCCCACAGTGGTTGGGTATTTTCGGGCGACCAGGTGTAGTCAGGTGCGGCTAGCAGGGTGGCGACCATTCGCCCGTGGCTGTGGTCACCACGCGTGATTACGTAGGCGTTGTCTTGTCGATCAATCACGATCTCGGGGCGGCTAATTGGAATTTGCAGAGTACCGTGACCTTCCAGAGCAAACGGCTGTGTACGTTGCGAGATGATCTGGTGATGCCACGCCTTGCCGTCGAAGCGCAAATGCTGGTACTGGGGGATACCATTGGGATCGTCTGCATAAAAGACGATATGCGGCCGATTACGGCTGTCTAGCGCCATGCTGCATTGGTTGATGAGGTTGCTGCCGGGCGACACCGGATGGATGGTTTCGGTATTAACCTGGGTAATGGGCAACCTGTAGGGGCGACCGTGAGAGGTATGCCAGTTCAAGCCGTTATCTTGCGAATAGGCATAGCCGATATTAACGTTGTTGATGCGTTGTTCTTCCCCCAGCGTATCGGTGCGCCAGACGAAGGAAAGATGCAGGGTGCCATCGCTACCGATGGCGGGATGATTCCAGTAGGCGTTACTGGTCCAGGGTTTTTGGTCAGCGCCACTGAGGATGGGATTAGGATGGTCGGCCCAGGTTTGCGTGGTTTCGTCGTAGGTTTTGAGTCGGGCGGTACCTTTGTTATGGATACCGTCGCGATAAAGCATCGTGAGCGGAAAACCATGATGCGGCAGGATGAAAGCTGGATAAGTGACTTTGTCTTCTGCTTTACCAGTCATCGGGAGCTCATCTGTCCAACTCGTTATATCGTTGGGCCGCAGACTCCTGCGGTAGCGAAGCTGTGTTGCATGATGGTCGTAACAGATGTGCAGATGGTTGGCGCGGTCTATTCCCAGGCTAATGCTGTTGTGTGCATCGCAAAGGTTGTAGTCGCCTTGGATATCGTGCGTGCAGAGGGTATTGGATGCCAGATCGCGCTGCACTAGGCGCAAGATATGAGCATCAACGTAGAACGCGGTAAATTGGTTGCCTTGATGAGTGAGAATGCCATGGTGACGGAAAATGACTGTATTGATGCTATTGCCAGCCCAAGCATCGCCAAGTTTGTGTTCAACCAATTTTTCAATACTAAAGTCACTGTCGGAACGCGGGAAATTGGATGCGCACCAGAGATCACCGAATAGCTTGTTTTGTTGATGTCGCGCCAACCCTAATTCGCTGCATTGCTGACTGATACGAGCCTGGGTAAGCAAGCGAATATCGGCTCCAGGGGCGCCAACAGCGATGGCGGCCTCAAAATTTCTGAACGCACGCGCTTGCTGTCCGGCCAGTGTAGCGGCGCGGCCCAGGCTGTTGTAAGCACCTGCGACAAGGATTTGGACAAGCAGCTTCTGGCTAATGCCCCAATCTTTGGCCAGGCGAATGTATTGCATGGCGTGGTTGTTGTCTCCGCATTGCAGACGACCAGCCGCAGCTAGCAAGGCCAGCTTGGCGCGGTCCGGGTGGTGTTGCAGGGTATCGCAGTCCAGTTGGGCAAGGCTTTGCCAGTCGCCGAACTGCCATTGGGTGCGGGCGCGCTCGAGCAGGTTTTCATCGTAGGGGACGATGGATTGCTCAAGTTGGGCCTCGAGCACAACGACCGGCTGCTTGGCCGGTGCCTTGCGGCGACGGGGCGCAGGTTTTTCAGTCATGGCAGTGCATCCAGGTCGGTCAAGTGCCCTGCTTCGCTTGCTGGTGATCAAGATTGAGCTTCATAACCCCGGCTCCCGCAAAAGCATGTCCTTGATGAGGTCGAGCTGTGCTTCGGCCCGCACCATTTCTTCGTGCATCATTTGCTGGCGTGCCGAGAGTTCGGCTTCGCCGGCGTGACGGCTTTGGGTCTGCTGCTGTAGCTCGTTGATTTGCTTCAAACGTTCCGCCGCGAGTTTGGCTTGCTCGTCGTGCCGTCCTGTCAGCGCTGTCTTTTCCTGTTCGAATTTTGCTTGTGCCTGTTTCAGCGCTTCGATCTGGGTGTGTCGTTCCGCCGCGAGTTTGGCTTGCTCGTCGTGCCGTCCTGTCAGCGCTGTCTTTTCCTGTTCGAGTTTTGCTTGTGCCTGTTTCAGCGCTTCGATCTGGGTGTGTCGTTCCGCCGCGAGTTTGGCTTGCTCGTCGTGCCGTCCTGTCAGCGCTGTCTTTTCCTGTTCGAATTTTGCTTGTGCCTGTTTCAGCGCTTCGATCTGGGTGTGTCGTTCCGCCGCGAGTTTGGCTTGCTCGTCGCGTACGCGAGCAAGTTCCTTGAGTTGGCTTTCTATCTGGGTTCGCCGTTCGGTCAACCTGCATTTTTTCTGCGCATCGCGAAGACGGGCGCGTTTGGATTCGTAACGAATTTGGTTGACTTGTCGCGACTCGGAGTCGCTGAAATTCGTATCCTGCGGTAGCACGTCAAGCATGGCATCCGCTTCGAGTACGTCGCCTGCCTCATGGAGCTTGAATGCCAGCCATTTGAGGCGGTAAGCCTTCGGGTCTTCGTTGTAGGCGCAGCGGGCGGCTTCGGCTGCCTGCGCGGCGTTGCGGTGTTTCAGGTGGCGCGCCAAGGCGGTCCATGCGTTGGCTTTCATGCCCGGCAAAACTGCTGCAGCGGCAAAAAGCGTCTGCACCGCATCGAAACCGCCTTGATCGAAGGCGGCAATAACCTTGCCGAAGTCCTTGCCGCCGAGCGATTCGGGGGCTTGCTGCTGATTCGACTGACGCCATATCTTGAGCAGCTTGGCCGGCACGCCAATGAGCGAACCGCCGGATTCGACGCTCTCGATCAAAATGTTGCCCAAGCGAACGTTGAGCGCATTTTTCGCTTCCAGTTCATGTGCCTTGGCCTGGACATCGACGAGGGTGCTCAAGCGCTGTGCTTCAGCGAGGGCTTCTGGAAGCTCGTCATCGACCCAACTTCCGCCAGTCAGAACGGGAGCGCCCTGCCCTTTTTCGAGCGCCCGGCATTTCAGGAAGTACTGTTCCAGCTCTTCCTGCACCTGGTGAAGCTGGAGCAAGAGCAGTTCGTTTTCTTCTTCCAGTTCTTTCACGCGCGTGTCGGCGCCGGTGAGGTTATTTTGTGCAGTCATTTTGTGGTTGTCTTCCAGATGCCCTGGGTGTCAATGAGCGTTTGATGGTTGCCGAGGTTAGGCTGGATGCGCTTGAATTCACGATGACCAACCAGGAGAACGATGACGTTCGCCCAATCAAGCGCCTGCTCTGTGTCCATAAATTTAGCGCCATAAGCAGCCAATGACTCTGGCAAGTTTGCCAGATTGGGGTCGACTACAACAAATTGCCCTGGGTAGCGACTGGCAAGGGCTTGCGTAATGTGCAAAGCGGGGCTTTCGCGCAAGTCGTCTATGTCAGGCTTGAAAGTGATACCGAGGCAAGCGATGCGGATATCTTCAACGGCAATGCCCGTCATGGCAAGTTCTGCAATGGCCTGGTCGACCTTGCGAATGACCCATCCGGGCTTTACATCATTGACATTGCGTGCCGCACGGATCAACTTCGCTGCTTCAGGGGCACTATCCACGATGAACCAGGGGTCGATGGCAATGCAGTGCCCGCCCACCCCGCAGCCGGGTTGCAGGATGTTGACGCGGGGATGACGATTGGCGTGTTTTATCAGCTCCCAGACATCGATGCCCTGCTTGTCGCAGATCATCGAGAGTTCGTTGGCGAAAGCGATGTTGACATCGCGGAAGCTGTTTTCGGCCAGCTTGCACATTTCGGCCGTGCGCACGTCGGTGACGATGCATTCGCCCTGCACAAACAACTTGTAGAGCGTGACGGCAGCTTCGGAACACTTGGGCGTCATGCCACCGATCACGCGATCATTGGCGACCAGTTCATGCACGATGCGGCCAGGGAGAACGCGTTCGGGACAGTAGGCGATGCGGATATCGGATGCCTCGCCTGCCTGCTGCGGAAAGCTGATATCCGGCCGCATCTCGGCCAGCCAGTCGGCCAGCCGCTCGGTGGTACCAACTGGCGAGGTGGATTCGAGTATGACGAGGTTACCTTTCGCCAGCACGGGAGCAATCGACCTGGCCGCGGATTCGATGTAGCTCAAATCCGGCTTGTACTCGGCTGTCAATGGTGTCGGCACGGCAATGAGGAAGGCATCGGCAGGTTCGGAACGCGTAGTCGCTTGCAGGTAACCGGTCTCTACTGCGGCCTGGACCAGAATATCCAGTTCGGGTTCAACGATGTGGATATTCCCTTGATTGATGGTGTCGACAACATAGGCTGAAACATCAACGCCAATCACCCGCTTCTTGCGTGATGCCAATAGGGTCGCCGTGGGCAAGCCAATGTAGCCAAGGCCAATGACGGAAAGGGTATTCAACATGTGCGCACCAGAATTTCGCGGATGCGCAGGGCGGCCTTACCATCGCCATAGGGATTATGTGCGCAGGACATGGCTTCATAGGCAGCCGTATCGTCGAGCAAACGATTCACTTCGCGGACGATGGCCGAGCGGTCGGTGCCAACGAGTATCGCCGTTCCTGCCTCGATCGCCTCTGGCCGTTCTGTTGTCTCACGGGTCACGAGGACAGGTTTACCCAGCGCCGGGGCTTCCTCCTGAATCCCGCCGGAATCAGTGATGATCAGAGCGGCTCTATCCATAAGGTAAACAAAAGGCAGGTAATCTTGCGGCTCGATCAGAAATACCCCCGGAACGTCCTCGAGAAGGCGATGGACCGGTTCCTTCACCCTTGGGTTGAGATGCACCGGATAGACGACTTCAACATCACCTCGTCGCGCAATTTCTGCCAGTGCATGGCAAACGCTTTCGAGACCAGATACAAAGCACTCCCTGCGGTGGCCGGTAACGAGAATCAGGCGCTTGTGCGGGTTCAGGAAGCCAAAGCGCGTTTCCAGCTCGCTACACAGGGCGGCATCTTTATGTATGCGGGCCGCGGTGTCCAGAAGGACATCGATGACGGTATTACCGGTTACGTGGATGCCCGCTTCGGAAATGCCTTCCCGCAACAAATTGTCACGCGCATTCGATGTCGGGGCGAAATGATATTTGGCCAGAACGCTCGTGAGCCTGCGGTTCGCCTCTTCAGGCCAGGGAGCGGACAGGTTGCCCGTACGGAGTCCGGCTTCGACATGACCCACCTCAATCTGCCGGTAATGCGCAGACAGCGCGGCTGCAAGCGTGGTCGAGGTATCTCCTTGCACCAGAACCAAGTCAGGGCGAGCATCATTCAATACGGAGTCAAGGCCCACCAGTGCCCTGCTGGTCATGCTCAGGAGCGTTTGGTCGGGTGTCATGATATCGAGATCGTAGTCGGGATGGATGCCAAAAAAATCGAGCATCGAGTCAAGCATCTGGCGGTGCTGTGCCGTCACGCAGACTTTCGTCTCGATTTTGGGTTCGTCCCTGAGTACGTTGGCCAGCGAGGCCATCTTGATCGCTTCCGGGCGCGTTCCAAATACGATGAGAACTTTCATTCAATAACATCTCAATCCACGTGATCGCGCACAATGCCTTCGAGCATTTTCACGATCCCAGCCAGCATGGCGGCAAACAACAGCGTGACCACCGTGTTGTAGATGCGGCCCGGTTCCATCGGATATTCGGGAAGGGACGGCGTCTGGAGGACCGACACTTTCTTGAGTGTACGCGTGGCATCCATGCGCCCCTTTTCAAGGGCAACCAACGCTGTCTTGTAGATGTCTTGGGTAAAGTTAACCTCCATTTTCATGCGCTCGAATTCTTCGACTGTGTAGTTGAGCGACTTGACTGAGGTCGAGGTCAGCTTGGCCTTTTCCTGTGCGATCTGTCGCTCAACGGCCTCAATGGCCTGCTTGATCATCAGGATGTTTGGATGATTTTTGTCGAGCGATCTCGGCAACGAGGCCAACTGGGTTTGATACTCGGTTCGCTGCCCCTCGAGATTGGCAATGATGGCGCTGATGCTTTCTGCTGTCGCTTGCGGTGATACCAGGCCTTTCTTGTTCTGGAAGCTGAGCAAGGCTTGGCTCGCCTGCAAGAAACGCTGCTGCGCCAGATTGACCTGGGTTGTCAAAAACGTCACCTGCACTTCAGCCAGTTCATGGCCGATCTGGTTCATGTAGCGCTCGCCTTCCTGGACCAGTACGCTGGCGATTGCCTGCGCGGTTTTCGGATCATAGGCCTGTACCTTGATGCGCAAGACACCGGCGAAGTCGTCATAGTCCACGCTGACCCGCGACAGGTAATAGCGATGAAACCATTCCATTGACGCATCCTTGAACCACATGTTGGAGACAGGATCCCGACGCCAACCACTATAGTGCGAACGCAAATCGAGAGCGGTATCCAGCTTCTTGAGCATATCCACCGAGAGCAAGTATTCACGCAGCAAGAGCTGATCAGCCCGATTGGGGCCTCCAATGCCGCCCACCCCGATCATCGATGCAATATCAAAGCCTGTCCCGCTGATCTGGTCCGTTTTCTGGATGATCACGTTGGCTTCGGACACGTAGCGATTCGAGGCAATCGTCAGCCAGTATACCGATACCACCAATGCCAAAACGAAGATCAAGCGCAACACCTGCCGGAATAGCGTAAGAGAAAACAATGATAGCGTTATGCTATTCCAGGCGTTCATCAGCCTTCCCTGGATGCTCTTATGATTGTTTTGTTTGGAAATGGTCATTTCAAAAAACTGTCCTTATATGCTTTCAATGCGTCTTCGATCTGGTCGAACCAGTGAGCTTTGCCTTCGGTAATCCATATTCCCGCCTGGCAAAATTGCCTTAATGTGCCTTCATCATGAGCCACCATAATCAGGCCAGCGCGGTCTGCCATGTCCTTGAACGCCGCGGCGGTCTTCTTGCGAAATGACGCATCCCCGGCTGCGGTCACCTCGTCCGATATATATACGTCAAAGTCGAAGGCCAGCGACAAACCAAACTGCAAACGGGAGCGCATACCTGATGAATAGGTGCTCACCGGCTCATCGAAGGCTACCCCAAGCTCGGAGAAATCCCGAACAAAAGCCAAGCGATCCGCCAGATCCGCCTGATGGCCATGCACTCGGCAAACGAACTTCGCATTTTGTCGGCCCGTCAGCGAACCTTCCAGCCCCCCTTGTCCCATGGGCCAGGAGACTCTGCACCTCCGCTCGACACGCCCTTTGTTAGGGTGGTCCACACCGCCAATGATGCGCAGAAGGGTCGACTTCCCTGCGCCATTGATGCCCACCAATCCGACATTCAAATGCGGCGGAATCGTCAAGCTGATGCCTTGCAGCACCCAGCTGCCAACGCCGTGCCCAGTCTTGTACCGCTTGTGAATATTTTCGACAACGATCATTGCATCATCAGCCGCACAGCAAAGCGTCGATATAACAGAAGCCCCAGGCAAATACTCGTCAAGGCCCACGCGTACAGATATCCCAGACTCGTCCCCGGTACTACATGGTAGTAGGGAACAAAGCCCATACGTACCACCTCAAGACCATGCGCGATCGGGTTGATCATGAGCCAATCGCGATAGGGCAAGGGAACGGAGGAAAGGGGTAGGATGGTGCCGGAAATTATGTAAAGGGGAAGCATTAGGATATTGAGGACGTGCTCCAGTTCCCGCACTAATTCCATCAAGACCGATGCCACGAGTCCATATCCCACAGCAAACAGCCACAGCCCGGCAGCGGCCGAAAGCACCATCAGCGGATCATTAGGCAAGGTTGAATGGCCCAGCAGCGTCGCCAGCGTCAGGATGGCAATAGATATGAGTATCATCAAGAACGCCTCCAATCCTGCGCGCACAATCGCCGCATCGAAAGGTTTGACCTGCCGGTAGGCAAACAAAGGGCGGTTGCAGTCCATGCCATACAGCACCTGTATTGCAGTACGACGGTACAGAAAAAAAGACAGTAGACCAACCATCAGCCAGATCGTGATATCCATCCCTCCCACGGCATGCGCTCGTATTGCAGCATAGCCAAACGCAAAGAAGCTGATGTGCATCATGGGCTCAACCACAAGCCAGAGCCATGCGCCCCGCTCCCGGAAGAGGCGATCCAAGGCTTCGCGCAGGAAAATTGCCCGCCAGACGGAAAGCGTGATGGATAGAGGACTACGAACAGTCGGCATGGTCATAGGGCACTGGTTGCCAACGGGTAATCACTGTAGCGCACGGTTAATGTTCACTGAGGGCACGGCGACCGAAACCACGAGCCTCAGGAATTTCTGGAACTCAGCTTCCGGAGAATTCGAGACGTAGATCACGTCGTGATTCTGAACCGGGAAGTTTTGCGTCACGAAGAATGAAGCTGGATCGCGCAGATCGACTTGGTAGACCACCGGCACCTTGCCGTCGGCGGTTTTGGCCGAGGCCCCTTGCAAATCGATCAGCTTCGCATCCTCAAATCTGAATATGAAAACACCCCTGGCATCAGCACGATTGTCGTTGAGGCCGCCCGAACGGGCCAAGGCCTGAGCCAGCGAAATGCCTTGAGCCTCAAAGGAGATCTCTTCGTTCTTGCCAGTAGCGCCGAGCACTGAAAAGCTTTGCGGTTGATACAGCGCAGTAACGACGTCGCCCGGTTTGAGCAAAACATTCTGCCTGGGATCGCGAATGATAGAATCAAGCGCCATCGTGGCTGTTTTGCCCTCGCGACTGAGTTGCAGCGCCATCCGATTCACCGGTTGCTTCACGCCACCGCTAGCAGCCAATGCGTCCAGCAGGCGCTCGCCTTTTGGGGTCAGCGACATCAGCATGCTACTCGATACCTCTCCGACCACCGTGACGTTCGAGGAGTTGTTCTTGATGACGCGCACCAACACCTGCGGCTGATTCGCCCTGCCTTGGAGACGTTTTACGATATCCGTCTCGATTTCAAATGTCGTTCTGCCCTTTACCGAAACACGTCCGGCGAAGGGCATGTTGATCGCGCCATCAGTGGCGACCATCTGCTCGGGGAAGGTTACGACATGGGTGGTCATCGGACCAGACTTGAGGTCGAATATCACGGCACCAAACAGCATGGCGGGTGGCGCTTCCCAAACGGATACTTCAACAATGTCACCCGGCCCGATCAGATAGTTATTGTCGCCTGCGCTCTGGAACACATCGGCGAATTGCCCGAGTTTATTGCTCTCGGCAAGTTTTCTGGCAAGCGCATCATTCACATCGACGAGCTGGATGCCTTCAATCCGGCCCGTATCGCGCTTTTCCTGCACCTGCTCGCGGCTGGCGCCTGAGCCAGAAAGCCAACCCGGAAGGGTTGCGCAACCCGAAAGCGAAAGTGCCAGCACCACACTGGCGAGCGACGCGCGTGGATAAAGAAAGATGCCAGCAATCTTCATATTGATAATCCTTTTCTCATTGCTTCAACCGCGCGGACAACATCTCGTTCTGTATGCATTGCGCACATAAAGAATCGGAGCCGCGCGGTTCGCTCTTCCACCGCCGGATAGATGATCGGCTGCACGTTGATGCCCTGCTCGAAGAGCCGGCTGGAAAGCTTCACCGCTTTAAGCGAGCTGCCAATAATTGCCGGGATGACGGCAAAGCCTTGCGAAAATCCCGTGTCGATGTCGGCTTGACGCGCCTGATCCAGAAAGCGGCACGACCTTTCTCGCAACCGAACAACACGCTCCGGCTCTTTGTGCATGATGCGTAAGGCTTCCAGAGAAGCTGCGGCCAGCGGCGGCGACATGCCGACGCTGTAAACAAAACCTGGCGCGGCATATTTGAGATGTTCAACCAAGGCCCGCTCGCCGGCGATGTAGCCGCCGCAGCCCGCCAAGGTCTTGCTGAGCGTACCCATCCAGATATCCACATCCTTGCCCGCGATGCCGTGGTGTTCATGGCTCCCCTTACCGGTTTCGCCCAACACACCAAGGGCGTGCGCCTCATCTACCATGAGGAATGCCTTGTGGCGGCGCTTGATCTCGATGAGTTTCGACAGATCGGGCACATCTCCGTCCATGCTGTAATGGCCTTCAACAACGATGAGCACACGCTCGAACTGGCCACGGATTTCCGCCAGGATGCCATCCAGCGCGGCCGTGTCATTGTGGAGAAAACTCCGCCGGGCACTGCCGGAGAGTTTGACGCCTTCGAGTACGCTGTTGTGGATCAGACTATCGTGGATGACTAGATCCTTCGGACCGAAGAGGTAGCCGATGGTACTGACGTTAGTGGCGTGTCCACTGACGAAAACGATGCAGTCTTCTACTTCATATAGCTCAGCCAAGGCTTCTTCGAGTTCACGCTGGATGAGGCGCTCCCCAGCCACGAGGCGACTGGCGGAGGCCGATGTGCCATAGCGGTCGATGGCATCCTTGGCCGCTCTATTGATCGCTGGATGGCCGGAAAGCCCCAGATAGTTGTAACTGGAAAAGTTAAGGTATTCACGCCCATCGATACGGGTGGTCGCACCGGCTACGCCATCATGAACCTTGAAGAACGGGTTAATGATGCCGAGACGATTCGCCGCCGCCTTGGGCACCAGCATTTTTTCATAACCGGGATGGCGGTCGAAGCGGTAGAAGGCCTCCGGCACATTGGAACGACTCACCCCTCGCGATGCGGGAAGCGCGGCCGCCTTCCCGTCAGAGCCGACTTTCTTGCTAAGGAAGCGGTTGATTAATTGGGTTCTGGCCGTCTGGCCGAGGGAGGATTTGGTCATGCGATCAGCCTCGTGCCGCTCGATGTGGCGTTATGAAATTCTGCAACCAATGGTTGCAGTTTTGGCTGTTCAGTATAGCCACAGAATTCAGTTGC
>Ga0315281_10007372_pt1 | contig 15501 bp, 25 predicted proteins | sample YL17G07_0_MG_FD_204540 | JGI IMG/M metagenome (GOLD analysis project Ga0315281, IMG submission 204540) | Sediment microbial communities from Yellowstone Lake, YNP, Wyoming, USA - YL17G07_0 | ecosystem: Environmental > Aquatic > Freshwater > Lake > Sediment | place: USA: Wyoming | collected...
CGGCTCCTGTAAGGCCTCAAGGATCTCATTACTGTTGAGGGTAAAACTCCTGGGGATGCCTTCCGCCAGATTGCGGCCGCGCACTTCGATTTCGCGGACTTCATTGCCGGGATAGGCACAGCCGATTTCATGTTTGACGCGTTCGGCGGTCGCTTCCCCAATCAGGCTGCCATAATTGCGCCTGACGTAATTGATAATGGCCTCGTCTAATTTGTCACCGCCGATACGGGCGGAATCGGAATACACAATGCCGTTAAGTGAAATGACCGCAACCTCCGTGGTGCCTCCGCCTATATCCAGCACCATGGAACCACGCGGATCACTGACCGGCATGCCTGCGCCTATGGCCGCAGCCATGGGCTCTTCGATCAGATGCACGATCCTCGCGCCGGCCCCGGCAGCGGATTCCCGGATGGCGCGCCGCTCCACCTGTGTTGAACCGCAGGGCACACACACCAATACGCGGGGACTGGGTTTAAATAAAGTCGACCCATGCACCTGGTGTATAAAATACTGAAGCATTTTTTCGGTAATTGTAAAATCGGCGATAACACCATCCTTGAGTGGCCGGATGGCGATGATATTACTCGGGGTCCTGCCCAGCATGCGCTTTGCTTCTTTACCTACGGCACGTATGGATTTCGCGTTAATGGTGTCGCCGTCCCTCTGGATGGCAACGACTGAGGGTTCGTTCAGTACGATCCCTTTCCCGCGCACATAGATCAGTGTGTTGGCTGTACCGAGATCGATGGATAGATCGCTGGAAAATAATCCGCGTATGGCATTGAACATTGGAGAATCTGGCTTTTAAAAGTAATTATGGATAACACCTGCTTGTGTCATTAAGGATCATGCGCGGCGACTGGAGACGGAGATGGCCGGTGTTTTAGTGCCTCTCGCTGCTGCGCATCCGGTAAAAGCGGCTAACGATATTGATTTTCGCCGGTATTTTCAAGCCGCTGCAATACACTTAATACCTGATACTATAACTTTACCAACAAGAACACTTTTGGGCAAGTTGAGTAATGTGATAAATTCTTCTTTTTAAAAGAATAATCTGGGAAACTCTGCATAAATGTCGACGCTGTCATGCCGGTTAAACCCGGCTGCGGTGAACTAACTGTTTGAAGTTCTGCATGAGTGTCTTTACCGTCAAGCCGGTGTGAACCCGGTTTTTGCCAGGAGGCATTTTGTAACTGGTTGTTTATACTGGATTACGTCTCTGGCTTCGTTGACAACATATCCATGGATCACTTCTCCGGCTCGCCCCGGAGGTACGAGACAGGGTATCTTACACGTATTCGGAGTCCCCTTGGGGGTTTGTATGGCACTGGACAAAAAAGATATCGAAAAGATCGCCTGGCTGGCGCGCCTCGCCATAAACCCCGGGGATGTTCCGGGCTATGCCCGGGATCTGTCCAGCATCCTGGGGCTTGTGGAACAGATGAAAGAGGTAGATACAGTGAACATTGAACTCCTGGCGCACCCCTTGGATCTTAACGCCCGTACGCGCGAGGACGTCGTCACGGAAACCAATCAAAGAGAGAATTTCCAGCAACATGCCCCGGCCGTAGCCAACGGCCATTACCTGGTACCCAAGGTCATAGAGTAAATCCTCTTCGAACTTTCATGCATCGAAAAACCCTCGCCGCACTGGCCCAGGCATTACGCAAAAAAGAAATCAGCAGCGTGGAACTCACGCGACTGTTTCTCGATCGCTGCCAGACCAGAAACCCGGAACTCAACTGTTTTATCACGCTCACGCCTGAACTCGCCCTGGGGCAGGCACAACGTGCGGACGCAAGAATCAAATCAGGATCGGCAACACCATTGACCGGCATCCCCATCGCGCATAAGGACATCTTCTGCACCATGGGCGTCAGAACATCCTGTGGATCAAAAATGCTGGATAATTTTATTGCGCCATACGATGCCACGGTCGTCGCGCGGCTGAATGCGGAAGGAATGGTCATGCTAGGGAAAACCAACATGGACGAATTCGCCATGGGTTCATCCAACGAGACCAGTTATTACCAGCCCGTCAGAAATCCGTGGGATGTGGGGCGCGTGCCCGGCGGTTCCTCAGGTGGATCGGCCGCTGCGGTGGCGGCGCGTCTCACGCCCGCCGCCACCGGCACGGACACCGGCGGTTCCATCCGGCAACCGGCGGCCTTGTGCGGTATCACCGGCATCAAGCCAACGTATGGCTGCGTGTCCCGTTACGGCATGATTGCGTTCGCCTCCAGCCTCGATCAGGGCGGCCCCATGACCAGGACCGCCGAGGATGCCGCCATGCTCCTCTCCGCCATGGCCGGTTTCGATGAACGTGACTCCACCTCTGTCAATAACCCTCCCGTGGACTACTCGGGCAAACTCAATGACAGCATTGCCGGTTTGAGGATCGGTCTGCCGCAGGAATATTTTGACGAACGCCTCAATTCTGAAGTCAGTAATGTCATTCATGAAGCAATAAAACAACTGGAGAATCTGGGAGCAAAAATCAAAAATGTCAGCCTGCCGAATTCCCGGTTGTCAATCCCCGCCTATTACGTTGTGGCGCCGGCGGAGTGTTCGTCCAACCTCGCCCGTTTCGATGGCGTGCGCTTCGGCTACCGCTGTGAAAATCCGCAGAACCTGAATGACATGTATTGCCGTACCCGCGGGGAAGGGTTCGGCCGCGAAGTGAAACGCCGGATCATGATCGGCACCTATGTCCTTTCCGCCGGTTACTACGATGCCTATTATCTCAAGGCGCAAAAGATCCGCCGCCTCATATGTGATGAATTCCGGAAGGCCCTGTCCGAGGTCGATGTCATCATCGGGCCGACGGCACCAGGGCCGGCCTTCCGTCTGAAGGAACTCATTGACGATCCCATCAACATGTACCTGTCGGACATCTACACGGTATCGGTGAATCTGGCCGGACTGCCGGCCATCTCCCTGCCGGCCGGCATGGTGAACGGCCTGCCCATCGGCATGCAGATCATCGGCAATTATTTTTCCGAGGCGTGCCTGCTGAACATTGCCCACCGTTTCCAGCAGGCCACCGACTGGCACGAGCGCATACCGGAAGGCTATAACTAGCATGCAATGGGAAACAGTTATAGGTCTCGAGATCCACGCGCAGCTTGCGACACGGAGCAAGCTGTTCTCCGGCGCCGCGACTACCTACGGCGCCGAGGCCAACACCCAGGCCTGCGCGGTGGACCTCGGTCTGCCGGGCGTGCTGCCGGTGCTCAATGCCGGTGTCATCGAGATGGCCATCAGGTTCGGGCTCGCCATAAATGCGAAGATCCCGCCCCGGTCGGTGTTCGCGCGCAAGAATTAATTTTACCCGGATCTGCCTAAGGGTTACCAGATTAGCCAGTATGAAGCGCCCATCGTCAGCAACGGCCAGGTGGAAATTCAGCTTGCCGATGGCACAGCAAAAACCATCGGCATCACCCGCGCCCATCTCGAGGAGGATGCCGGAAAATCTGTCCACGAGGGGTTCGGCAATTCCACCGGCATTGATTTAAACCGCGCCGGGACGCCGCTACTGGAGATTGTGTCGGAACCTGACCTGCGCTCTGCGGTAGAGGCCGTGAGCTACATGAAAAAGATCCATTCCATCGTGCGCTATATCGAGATCTGCGACGGCAACATGCAGGAAGGATCATTCCGCTGCGACGCCAATGTCTCCATCCGGCCCAAAGGACAGAAAGAATACGGGACCCGTACCGAACTCAAGAACCTCAATTCTTTCCGTTTCATCGAACAAGCTATTAACTACGAAGTGGCAAGACAGATCGATGTCCTCGAAGAGGGTGGGCGTATTATCCAGGAAACGCGCCTCTTTGATTCCCATAAAAACGAAACCCGCTCCATGCGCAGCAAGGAAGAGGCCAATGATTACCGCTATTTCCCCGACCCGGATCTGCTGCCGGTCAAAATTGAATCTGCTCTGATTGAACAGGTCAAGAAGACCATGCCGGAATTACCGGATGCAAAAAAACAGCGCTTCATGGATCAATACCAGCTTTCTGAATACGACAGCCTGACCCTGACGGCAACCCGCGAAATCGCCGATTATTTTGAGCGCACGGCGACGGCGTCACCGGGGGACGCAAAACTCGCGGCCAACTGGATCATGGGTGAACTCGCTGCCACCCTCAACAAGACCAACATGGATATCACGCAAACCCCCGTCACTCCGGAAATGCTGGCTGGTTTGATCATGCGCATAAAGGACAACACCATTTCCAGCAAGATGGCCAAGGAGGTCTTCGAGGCCATGTGGCAAGGTGAGGGAGATGCCGATGCCGTCATCGCCGTGCGGGGACTCAAGCAGGTGACGGACAGCGGCGAGCTGGGGAAACTGGTCGATGAGGTGCTCGCAGCGAATCCCGATCAGGTGGCGCAACTGCGCGCTGGCAAGGACAAGGTCATGCGTTTTCTCGTCGGACAGATCATGAAAAAATCACAGGGCAAGGCCAACCCGCAGCAGGTCAATGAGTTGCTCCGGGAAAAGTTGAAGCAATGACGTCGTTTGTATCAACTGCATCAGCATTTACAGTACTGATATCTTGTAATTATCAACCACACTGAATACACCACTATGCATCCAACCCTGATCACGATACTCCTGTTGTGCTGCAGTAATATGTTCATGACCTTTGCCTGGTACGGGCATCTCAAGATGCTGAATACCAAACCCTGGCTCGTGGCGGCGCTGATAAGCTGGGGGATCGCCCTGTTTGAATATCTGTTGCAGGTGCCGGCCAACCGGATCGGTTATACGGAGATGAGCGCCGGTCAATTGAAGATACTCCAGGAGATCATCACGCTCATTGTGTTCGTTCCGTTTGCATATTTTTACCTGCGTGAACCGCTGAAGCTCGATTACCTCTGGGCCACATTGTGCATACTGGGCGCGGTGTTTTTCATCTTCAAGGGGAAGCTGGCGGGGGCGTAGAAATAGAACTTTATTTCATGAAATGCTGAATCTGCTGCCGATCTTCAAGCCCAGCGCCTGTTGCGCACTGCCTCTATTCACCCCGATCTCAACCAGTCCATTCGAATTTCCATACCAGAACGCCTGCCCGGCCGGGACGGCGGCAAAGGTGTTGGCGTGTTTGATAGTGCGATCACCATCCAGGATCAATTTTGTCTCCGGTTTAATCATCCTTGAGCGCAGGCCGGTCATGCAGTTGCCAAAGGCATCAATATAGACAATCTCGTTCAGATCATCCAGCCAATCGTGCCGGTCACGCCATTCTTGCCGGGTGGCGGGGATGTCAACGTCGTTTGCAAGCATCGCACATACCGGCGCATACAGATCACGCCCATGAAAACTGGAAGATAACTGTTCCGGTCGCCAGTCGATCCTGCGGCAATCAATCTCAACTGCACGGCGCACCACCAGATCGAACAGGCCGTTGTCAGGTCCGACATACCAGCGCCGGTCCAGTCTCAGTAGCACAGGTTCATCCGTAAAACTGCCGACGCCGGGATCCACTACGCAAAAAAAGATGGTGTCTTCAGGAAATCCTGCAGAATACGCCGCGAGGAGATATGCGGCAGCGCGCGGGTTATGTTGCGGCAGATCAGGAAACAGGGTGATCACCTTTTGATCCGACGCCATCCGTGGCAGCACTGCCTCAACCTGCCCGAGATAGGGCCCCTGCAGTCCGTAATCAGTAAATACAATGATCATCCGGGAATGGTAACGGGGAGATTAGAAATTATCCACACCGACTCCATTTTTTGTTGTAGGGCAACTGTATCAGTTGCCCTCAAATAAATGGCAAGTCGCAGACGTGCCCTACAGCAGTTGTCGTATTGACCCTTTGCTTACTGCCATCCTTCCCATAAAACAAAAAACCGGGCAAGCCTGGTTTCTGCATTCAGTATTTCGTGATGTTTTTACTTTTTATCCTGCTTGCCTGCTTCCGGTGCTGCATCACCGGCCGCTGGTCTGTCCATAAGTTCCACGATGGCCATGGGCGCCTTGTCCCCAGGACGGGGACCGCATTTCAGGATGCGCAGGTAACCGCCCGGACGCTTACTGTAGCGGGGACCCAGTTCGTTGAACAGCTTGGTGACAGCCTCCCGATCGCGCAGACGGGCGAATGCCAGCCGGCGTTTTGCAACCGAGTCACTCTTGGCCATGGTGATCAGCGGTTCTGCTACCCGGCGCAGTTCCTTGGCCTTGGCCAGGGTGGTCGTGATCAGTTCCTGCTCGACCAGAGACACTGTCATGTTCTTGAACATCGCCTTACGATGGCTGCTGTTGCGATTTAATTTTCTGCCGCTTTCTCTGTGACGCATGGCTCTTCCTTATACTTTCAACTTTTCACTTTTAACTATTGATGTGACACCGTGGTCTTGGGTTCAGCCAGGCCCGGCGGCGGCCAGTTTTCCAGACGCATGCCGAGGGACAGCCCGCGTGACGCCAGGACGTCCTTGATTTCGGTCAGTGACTTCTTGCCGAGGTTGGGGGTTTTCAGTAATTCCACCTCGGTCCGTTGAATCAGATCGCCTATGTAATAGATGCTTTCGGCCTTCAGACAATTTGCCGATCTGACGGTCAGTTCCAGGTCGTCCACCGGACGCAGCAACAGGGGATCTATCGCAGGTTCGGCGCTGGTTGAGGTTACCTCAGTCTCTTCCGCTTCCAGGTCTACAAATACGGCGAGCTGGCTGCGCAGAATCTGCGCCGCCTCGCGGACAGCTTCCTCGGGATTGATGGTCCCGTTGGTCTCGATCTCGAGCACCAGTTTGTCCAGGTTCGTGCGTTGTTCCACGCGCGCGCTCTGTACCTCATAGGAGACGCGCCGGATGGGACTGAAGGATGCGTCCAGTTTCAGTTTGCCGATTACCTGATCTTCCTCATGGGAACCGATGGATACCGGCTGATAACCACGACCCCGTACGATCTTCATGATCATGTTCAGTTCTCCGGACTTGGTGAGGTTGGCGATCAGATGATCGGGATTGGCGATCTCAACGTCATGGTCCAGGGTGATGTCGCTAGCCTTGACCTGGCCCGGGCCGCTTTTCCTTAAGGTCAGTGTGGCTTCATTCCGGGCGTGCATGCGTATGGCCAGTCCCTTGAGATTGAGCAGGATATCGGTGACATCCTCCTGCACACCCTCGATGGTGGTATATTCGTGCAATACATTTTCGATCTGCGCTTCCACAACCGCACAACCTTGCATGGACGAAAGCAGGACGCGACGGAGTGCGTTCCCCAGGGTGTGACCAAACCCGCGGTCCAGTGGTTCAATAATGATCCGCGCGCAAAAGTCATTAATGGGCTCAACCTCAACCCGACGGGGCTTTAATAATTCATTAAATGCGACTGACATGGTTCCTGTCCCTCCTTAAGCTTACTTGGAGTAAAGCTCGACCACGAGTTGTTCATTGATATCCGGCGGCAAATCACTGCGTTCCGGTACGGATTTGAAAATACCTTCCATTTTTTTTGAATTCACATCTACCCATTCCGGGAAACCGTATTGTTCCGCGATGCTCAGGGCATACTGTATGCGCGCCTGTTTTTTGCCCGCTTCACTGATGGTCACCGCGTCCGCGGGCTGCACCTGGTAGGAAGGTATGTTGACAACCTTGCCGTTGACCATAATAGCCTTGTGGCTTACCAGTTGCCGGGCCTCGGCCCGGGTGACGCCGAATCCCATGCGATAGACCACGTTATCGAGACGGGATTCCAGCAGTTTCAGCAGGTTTTCACCTGTGGAACCCTTGATGTGCGACGCCTTTTTATAGTAATTGCGGAACTGTCTCTCCAGTACTCCATAAATACGGCGCAACTTCTGCTTCTCCCGCAACTGCGTACCATAGTTGGACAGGCGTGACCGTGTCTTGCCGGCCTGCTCACCGGGCATTTTGTCAATCTGGCATTTCGACTCGAGCGGACGGGCCCTGCTCTTCAACAGCAGGTCCGTGCCTTCGCGCCGGCTCAGTTTACATTTAGGACCTAGATAACGTGCCATGTTTGCTCCAGTCTATAGTCTATACGCGACGTTTTTTGGGTGGACGGCAACCATTGTGCGGGACAGGCGTCACATCGGTGATGTTGGTGATCTTGTACCCGGCTGCGTTGAGGGCGCGTATGGCGGACTCCCGGCCGGGGCCCGGACCCCGGATGAATATCTCAAGATTCTTGAGACCATATTCTTTGGCGGCCACACCCGCTTTCGATGAAGCCACCTGGGCGGCGAAAGGAGTGCTTTTCCGCGACCCGCGAAACCCGCTGCCTCCCGAAGTCGCCCAGGCCAGTGAATTACCCTGACGATCCGTGATGGTAATGATAGTGTTATTAAAAGAGGCATGAATATGTGCAATGCCGTCCAGGACGGTCCTCTTTACCTTTTTCTTTCTGGGTGTCACTTTTACCATATTTTTGATCCCTATTTTTATCTCTTGATGGCGCGCCTGGGTCCCTTGCGGGTCCTGGCATTGGTCCGGGTACGCTGGCCCCTGACTGGCAGTCCTTTCCGGTGACGGATGCCACGATAACAACCAAGATCCATCAGGCGCTTGATGTTCATCGACACTTCACGGCGCAAATCACCCTCGAGGGTGTATTCGCCGATGGCAGTCCTTAACTTGTCCAGTTCATTTTCGCTCAGATCCCTGACCTTGGTTTGCGGTTTCAGGCCGACAGCCTGGCAGATATCCATTGAACGCTGCCTGCCGACGCCATAGATTTGGGTCAGAGCAATGTTCAAATGCTTGTTGTCGGGTATGTTTACCCCTGCAATTCTAGCCATCTGGTCTTTCTCCCTTCATGTTCAATCGTGCCATGCAATCATCAACCTTGGCGTTGTTTATGCCGGGGTTCGGAACAGATAACGCGCACGGCACCCTTGCGCCGGATGATACGGCAATTGCGGCACATTTTTTTTACCGAAGCTCTTACTTTCATTGCTTACAATCTCCCGGCAGTCCCAAAATACATTTCAGCGTTTGCCATAACCTTTCAGACTGGCCTTCTTCAGCAAGCCTTCATACTGGTGCGACACGAGATGCGCCTGCACCTGGGCCATAAAATCCATCACCACCACTACAATAATCAGCAGCGACGTGCCGCCGAAATAAAACGGCACATGGAATTTCAGTATCAGAAACTCCGGCAACAGACACACCAGCGTGATATACACCGCGCCCGCCATGGTCAGCCGCGTCAGGACGCTGTCCAGATATTTTGCCGTCTGTTCTCCCGGCCGCATGCCCGGGACAAAGGCGCCGGATTTTTTCAGATTTTCCGCTGTTTCCCGGGGATCAAACACCACCGCTGTATAGAAGAAACAGAAAAAAACGATAAACGCCGCATATAACATGACATAGATCGGTTGCCCGGGTGACAAACCTGACACCAGATCCTGCAGCCAGTGCATCCCTTCACTCTGGCCAAACCAGCTGCCGAGCGTGGCCGGAAACAGGATGATACTGGAAGCAAAAATCGGTGGTATCACACCGGACATGTTCAGCTTCAACGGCAGATGACTGGACTGGCCGCCGTACATTTTCCTGCCGACCTGTCGTTTGGCGTAATTGATCGTAATACGCCGCTGGCCGCGCTCCACGAACACCACCAGGCCCGTTACAATAATCGCCAGCGCAAACAGGGCCAGCACGGAAAACAGATGCAACTCTCCGGTACGGGATAATTCCAGCGTACCGCCAATTGCTGCCGGCAGACCGGCGGCGATACCGGCAAAGATGATCATGGAGATGCCATTACCCACACCGCGTTCTGTAATTTGCTCCCCGAGCCACACCAGAAACATGGTGCCGGTAACCAGTGAAACGACGGCGATGATCCGGAAGCCCATGCCCGGACTCAACACGACGTGTTGCCCCTCCAGTGCCACGGAGACGCCATAGGCCTGGAAGACGGCCAGCAATACCGTGCCATAACGGGTATATTGTGTGATCTTGCGTCGTCCCAGTTCACCCTCCTTGCGTAATTCCTTCAGTTTCGGATCTATAAACGACAAAAGCTGCAGGATAATGGACGATGATATATAGGGCATAATCCCCAGGGCCACGACCGACAAACGACGCAGGGCGCCTCCCGAGAACATGTTGAACATGTCGAGTATCGTCCCCGTCTGCCGCTTGAACAAATCCAGCAATGCATCAGGGTTGATGCCAGGCACCGGTACATGCGTGCAGATCCTGTACACAATCAGGGCCCCCAGCAGGAACACAATGCGCTGGCGCAGTTCCTTGAGTTTGCCCAGACCGCCCAGGCCGCCCGGGATTGTCGGTGCTACTGCAGACATTTGTATTTCCCGACTATCATCAATTAAGCACCTTGCCGCCGGCCGCTTCAATCGCTGCGCGCGCGCCCTTGGTAACCCCCAGTCCTTTCACCGTCACCGGTTTGTGCAGTTCCCCGGAAAGAAAAATCTTCGCACGCTTGATGCCTTTACCGACAATATTGGCCGCCTGTAACACCTCCAGGTCTATCACTTCATCGGTAATCCCGGAGAGCTCGCCCAAACGCACTTCCGCCGTTATCTTTGCCAGCATTGAACTAAAACCGAATTTGGGCAGACGCCGTTGCAGGGGCATCTGGCCGCCTTCAAACCCGAGCTTGTGGTACCCACCGGCTCGAGCCTTCTGGCCCTTATGACCGCGGCCGGCCGTCTTGCCCAACCCGGATCCAATACCGCGTCCGGCCCGCTTGGGAACGGTCTTCGATCCCTTCTGTGGTTTCAGTTTATTCAGGCGCATCTTATGCGTCCTCCACGGCGAGCATATAGGACACTTTGTTGATCATGCCGCGGATTTCCGGCGTATCAGACACTGTTACGGTATGACCGATACGGCGCAATCCCAGTCCGGCAATGCAGGCCTTGTGGTCCGCCAGCCGCTTGTTCAAGCTGCGCTTGAGGGTCACCTTGAGCTGTTTGGTTTTTTTGATCATGAGTCCGTTATTATTCCAGTATGTCCTTGAGCTTTTTGCCGCGCTTGGCCGCCATCTGTTCGGGAGCAGACATGTGCTGCAGACCCTTGAAGGTAGCGCGCACCACATTGATGGGATTGGTCGAGCCAAATGATTTTGCCAGGATGTTGCGTATACCCACCACTTCAAACACCGCCCGCATGGCGCCGCCGGCGATAATCCCGGTACCATCAGAGGCAGGCTGCATATAAATTTTCGCAGCGCCATGCTGTGAAGTTACCTGGTAATGTATGGTGCCCTCATTTAAAGGTACGGTAATCATGTTACGCCGCGCATCTTCCATGGCCTTCTGGATGGCGATCGGCACCTCGCGCGCCTTGCCGCGCCCGAATCCGGCCTTGCCATTGCCATCGCCTACCACGGTCAGCGCAGCAAAACCGAACTGCCTGCCGCCCTTGACCACCTTGGCGACGCGATTGACCGCGACCAGCTTCTCGAGAAGGTTTTCATTGCCTGTGATTGAGTCAGTAACCGCCATAGTATCCTCTTAAAATTCCATACCGCCCGCACGGGCAGCCTCGGCCAGCGCCTTGATACGGCCGTGAAATTTAAATCCGGACCGATCAAATGCCACTTTCGTTATCCCCACTTTCTTCGCCCGCTCCGCCAGCACCCGGCCCACCACCGTCGCCGCCTCAATGTTGCCGCTGTATTTGATCTGCGACCTGACCTCTTTGTCCAGCGTGGAAGCGCAGGTCAGCACCTTGCTGCCGCACGGCGAAATAATCTGTGCGTATACATGCCGCGGGGTCCTGTGCACACAAAGACGATTGGCGCCGCGCAACCTGATCCCGGCGCGGGTCTTGGTGGCCCTGCGTAATCTTGCAATTTTCTTCATCATAAGTTGAATAAAAATCAGGCCTTCTTGGCCTCCTTGCGGATAATCGTTTCATTGAAATAGCGAACACCCTTGCCCTTGTATGGTTCCGGCGGACGGAAATCACGTATTTCCGCGGCCACCTGTCCAACCATCTGCTTGTCAACACCCTTGATTACAATCTCGGTCTGAGACGGGGTCTCTATGACGATCCCGTCGGGAATGGCAAACTTGACCGGGTGCGAAAATCCCAACGTCAGATTCAGAGTTTTGCCCTGGACCTGGGCGCGATAACCAACGCCCACGATCTCGAGTTTATGCTGATAGCCCTCAGTCACTCCTTTGACAATGTTCTGCACCAGCGCGCGCGTGGTCCCGGACAACGTTTTGGCCTGCTGTGAATTGTTGTTGACGCTGAATTTCAGTTGGCCATCCTCGTGTCTGACCGTAACCAGGGGATGGGCCTGATAGGTCTGTGCACCTTTCTTGCCCTTGACGGTTACACTGTTACCTGTGACGCTGACTTCAACGCCGGCAGGTATCGTAATCGGATTTTTCGCAATTCGTGACATCGTCTTATTCCGTCAAGCCACAATACACAAAACTTCGCCGCCTATGCCTAAGGCGCGGGCGCTTTTATCGGTCATCACCCCTCTGGAGGTGGAAATTATGGCGATACCCAATCCTCCCAGGATTTTGGGCAATTTGTCCTTTGGTTTAAAACTGCGCCGTCCCGGCTTGCTGACCCTTAGCAATTTTTCAATGACCGGTTTGCCTTCAAAATATTTCAGTTCTATGGACAATGTTTTCTTGCCGTCGGCGTCTTTGATCTCATAGTCGCTGATATAACCTTCTTCCTTCAGAACGTTGGCGACTGCCACCTTGAGCGTGGAAGACGCCATCGTCACCCGCGGCCGGATCCGCGCCTGGCCGTTGCGTATCTGGCACAACATATCTGAAACTGGATCTTGTAAACTCATTCTTTAACCCTTGTCATTTGTTACTAGTAACTTGTTGTTTGTAGCTGTCATTTACCAGCTTGCCTTGACCAGACCTGGAACATCTCCACGCATGGCGGCCTCCCTGAGTTTGTTACGTCCCAGCCCGAATTTCCTGTAATAGCCGTGCGGACGGCCCGTGAGGTGGCAGCGGTTGCGCAAACGCGATGGGCTGGAATCACGCGGCAGCATACTCAGATTCTTGCGCGCCAGCGTGCGGTCCTCTTCACTCAAGGAAGTATCTTTGACCTGCGCCCTGAACTCAGCGCGCTTGGCCGCATGTTTCTTGATTAGATGCTTACGTTTTAACTCACGATTGATCATTGAACGCTTTGCCATTACCGTCCTTCCTAAGTGCGTAAGGGAAATCTGAATGCAGTCAGCAGTGCACGGGCTTCTTCATCGGTGCGCGCAGTGGTGGTTATGGTTATATCCATGCCACGCAACACGTCGATCTTGTCATATTCTATTTCCGGGAAAATAATCTGTTCCTTGACGCCAATGCTGTAATTCCCGCGCCCATCGAACGCGCGCGGACTGAAACCGCGGAAATCGCGTATGCGCGGTATGGCAACGGCAATCAACCGGTCCAGAAACTCGTACATGCGCGCGCGGCGCAAGGTCACCTTGCAGCCGACAGGCCAGTCTTCGCGCAACTTGAAATTGGATATCGCCTTGCGTGAATAAGTCACGACCGGTTTTTGGCCGCTGATCTTGGCAAGGTCCTCAACCGCATGCTCCACCACCTTCTTGTCGGCAACGGCTTCACCGACACCCATATTGATGGTGATCTTGCTGATGCGCGGCACCTGCATGACGGACTTGTACCCATATTGCTTCTGCAACAGAGGTATCACCGTCTTTTTATAATATTCCTGCAATCTCGCCATATCAGTCACTTTTACGTTTCACTTTTCACTTGTAGCCTGTAGTTAAATATCCACAACTTCTTTGTTGGACTTGAAATAACGTACCTTGCGCCCGTCTTCGAGCTTTCTCGCTCCCGTCCGATCCGCCTTTCGCGTCACCGGGTTCCACAAGGCGACGTTCGAAATACTTACGGGCATTTCCTTTTCAATAATGCCGCCGGGGACACCCTGTACCGGATTGCCCTTGGTATGCCGCTTGACCATATTAATATTTTCAACGATGACCTTGCTCTCGTCGCGCAGTACGTTCAGCACGATGCCGCGCTTGCTTTTGTCCTTGCCGGCCACGATGACAACCTCGTCCCCTTTTTTGATCTTGGTCTTGCGCATCGTTACAGGACCTCCGGCGCCAGGGACACGATCTTCATGAATTCACCCGTCCTTAATTCCCTCGTTACCGGGCCAAAAATACGCGTGCCTATGGGTTGCAACTGATTGGTCAGTAACACCGCTGCATTGCTGTCAAAGCGTATTACCGAACCGTCGGCGCGGCGCACGCCCTTGCGCGTACGCACCACTACGGCATCATACACTTCGCCCTTCTTGACCTTCCCGCGCGGTATGGCGTCCCTTACGCTGACCTTGATGACATCACCGATGTTGGCGTAGCGGCGTTTAGACCCGCCCAGTACCTTGACGCACATCAACAGGCGCGCGCCACTGTTATCCGCTGCATCAAGCATTGTCTGCATCTGAATCATGGCTGGTTCTCCATGGCCTGATTATATTTCCTGAGCCCTGGTTACAACCTTCTGTAACCGCCACGCTTTCCGTTTGGATATGGGCCGGGATGATTCGATCACAACAATATCACCCTCCTTGCACTCATTTTTTTCGTCATGGGCAAGAAGCTTGGTCGAGCGCTTTATGTATTTTTCATAAAGCGGGTGCTTCACGGTGCGCTGTATGAGTACCGCGATGGTTTTATTCATCTTGTTACTCACGACACGCCCGGTGAGCGTTTTGGGTTGTTTCCCTGTTTCAGTCATCATCAGTTACCTGCGGCCTGTTCCGCCATAATTGTCTTTATGCGCGCGATATCACGTCTGACGCGCTGCACTTCATTGGGCTTGCTCAACTGACCAGTGCCTTTCTGCATACGCAGATTGAACTGTTCACGCTTGAGATCCTGCAACAGCTTGAGGAGCTCCGCACTGTTCTTTTGTCTCAATTCCGCTGCGTTCATCACAATAAGGTCCTGTGCACGAAAGTGGTCAACACCGGCAGTTTGGCGGCGGCCAACCGGAAGGTTTCCCGCGCCTGGTCTTCGGGTATGCCTTCAATTTCATATAACACACGTCCCGGCTGTACCTGCGCAACCCAGTATTCAACATTCCCCTTGCCGCCTCCCATGCGCACTTCCAGCGGCTTCTTGCTGATCGGTTTGTCCGGGAATATCCGGATCCACACCTTGCCACCACGCTTCATGCTGCGTGTGATCACGCGTCGCGCCGCCTCAATCTGCCGGGCCGTTATCCTGCCCCGGGTGGTCGCCTTCAGGCCGAACTCGCCGAAGCTTACCTTGTTGCCGGCCTTGGCCGTGCCGCGATTGCGGCCCTTCATCTGTTTTCTGAATTTGGTTTTCTTGGGTTGCAGCATGTCAATACATCCGTTTTATTCCGCGGCGGAACTTTCAGGATTGGCGTTTTCTTCCACTGCCGTCCCCGCGCGTCCAAAAACTTCGCCCTTGAATATCCACACCTTGATGCCGATTACGCCATAGGTCGTCATAGCCTCGGCAAAACCATAATCTATGTCGGCCCGCAAGGTATGCAGCGG
>Ga0315281_10007373_pt1 | contig 15500 bp, 12 predicted proteins | sample YL17G07_0_MG_FD_204540 | JGI IMG/M metagenome (GOLD analysis project Ga0315281, IMG submission 204540) | Sediment microbial communities from Yellowstone Lake, YNP, Wyoming, USA - YL17G07_0 | ecosystem: Environmental > Aquatic > Freshwater > Lake > Sediment | place: USA: Wyoming | collected...
CGAAGCGTCGATGGACCTCGCCCGGCATCCGGCGCTGATTGAGGCTATGGTGAAGGCGAACTTCTTCTATGTCTTTCTCGGCATTGAAAGTCCTTCGAAAGCGTCCCTGGTGGAAGCGAAAAAGTTCCAGAACCTGGCACTGGAGCCCATTGATGCCGTGCAGTTTCTGCAGCGGAGCGGGCTCTGGGTTACGGCTGGATTCATCCTCGGGTTTGACTCCGACACCGAAGACACTTTCGCGCAGCAGATTCGCTTCATTGAGCGCGCAGCGATCCCCTGGGCCATGTTAAATTTCTTGCATGCGGTGCCGCAAACCCCGCTGCATGACCGAATGAAGAAAGAGGGGCGCTTGATCGAATCCAGGGTCAGCAGTAGCGATTCCACGCCGCCGAACTTCCATACAGTTCTGCCTGGCGAAGTTCTCCTGAGGGGCTTTCAAGAGACTATTGCTTCGATCTACCACCCGACGAAGTTCTACGAACGCGCGCGGCGTTCTCTCTCGAATTGGAAGAGCAGAAATTGCCAGCGGCCTGCCCATCAGCCGACGCTGGGAAGTATTATCAAGATTGTGCTCCGTTCGATCTGGCATCAGGGCTTACGGTCTTCCTACCGGGGAGCGTATTGGAAATACTTCTTTCAAATCCTTGGCCGGTATGCGATGAACCGCGCGAAGCTTTGGCTGGGCGTCACCCTCTTAATCTCAGGGCACCACTTTATTCCCTATGCCAAGGACGTGGTGCGGCAGGTTGAAGGGCAGATCCGCAAAATCGGAAATGAGCCGGAGCCCGTTGCCTCCGAGTTGTGAGAGCAGGGGTTAGCGGAAACGGACGCGGGCGACATGCCATGTCGCCCCTACCAGGGATCCCTGCACACATACGGTTCAGCCTCCGTTTCTGCAGCGGCGGTGTCCTCACCGGCGCTTTTCCGGGCTGAGGACAGCGGCGCTACAACAAGACCGTGCCACCATGTTCTGCATCCCTCAATATCTCGGACCGGAATTTGACATGGCAAGGGTGGGGGCGGAAAATAGACATGGGGCAAGACTAATGGGTGTTACGACGGCCAAACCCCAACTGCACGAGGCGCGCTGGTGGGAGCCGACCCCCCAGGGCAAGGCACACTGCTATCTCTGCCCTCGCCACTGCCAGATCGGCGAGGGGCTGACGGGATTCTGTTTCATCCGTAAGAACATCGGCGGGAAGCTCTACAGCCTCGGTTACGCCCAGCCTGCCGCGCTCCAAGTGGACCCGATCGAAAAAAAGCCGCTCAACCACTTCCTGCCCGGCACGAAGATTTTCTCCCTGGGCACGGCCGGGTGCAACATGGGCTGCTTCTTCTGCCAAAATTGGGACATCTCCAAGTCGCACTCGGACCAGGTGAGCTCGGAGCGCCTGGAGCCGGAGGCCGCGGTTCTCGCGGCCATCGAATACGGTTGTCCGAGCCTGGCCTTCACCTATAACGAGCCGACCATCTGGGGAGAATACGTGGTTGACATCGCGAAGCTCGCCCACCAGTTCGGCCTGAAGACGGTGATGGTGACGAACGGCTACATTACCCGCGCGGCGCTCCGTGACATTTACCAGCACATTGACGCGGCCAACGTCGATCTGAAGGCTTTCACGGAAGACTTCTACGCCAGGCAAACGCTCACCCACCTTCAACCGGTGCTCGAGGCGCTGAAGATTCTCCGCCGTGAGACCAGCGTATGGTTTGAGATTACCACCCTCCTGATTCCCACCCTGAACGACAGCTCGGAGGAAGTGAAAGGGCTCTGCGGCTGGATCTTGGAGAACCTGGGAGACGATGTTCCCCTGCACTTCACGGCCTTTCATCCGGCGTTCAAGCTGCACAATAAACCCAGTACTCCGCCTGCCACCCTGCACCGGGCACGCCATGTCGCGATGGAGATGGGGCTGAAGTACGTCTACGAGGGCAACATCCTCTCCGAGGCTGCCCACACCCTCTGCCCGGGCTGTAAGCGGACAATCGTAAAGCGCTCCTGGCACCAACTGGGCGACGTCCACATCAACGAAGATGGGACTTGCCAGTATTGCGGCTACAAGATTGCCGGCGTGTTCAAGAAACCTGCCTTGCCCTCCCAGAGCGCCGTCCATTCCCTGCGCCGCAAAGTCGAAGGCCTTCAGAACGCCAACCGTGTCGCTTAGACAAAGCGTGAGACTCGCCTAAGTCCCTCTACTGAAGTCCGTAGAAGAAGTATCCCGGCCCCACGCGCATGTTATGAATGAGCGCAGGCGGCGAGAGCGCGGCGATCAAGAGCCCACCTGCCATCTGCGCCAAGGCTAGCGGCCAGACATTGCGGTGCCGGGCATAGACTTCTGCCAGGACAAATCCCCCCAAACTTGTGGCGGCCAGGAGAATCGGATTGGGGATGTGCGCCGCGCCGAACATCAAGCCCACCAGGAGCGAACTCAGGTGGCGGTTGCGGACGATGCCCATCAGCCGGTTGTGAACGTACGATTGCGCCAAATACTGCTGGAAGAGGCACCAAACGCCGTAGGTGGCGAACACGACGAGTGTCCGCTGGCTCGGCGCGGCGAGAATCAGGGTTCGGCTGGCAAATCCGTAAAGGAGGAGAGGAATGTAAATAGCTACGGCGAGGGGGAAGATAGTGCTGGCGCCGGCGCGCAGGCCGCGCCAGGTGAGTCCGAGGTCGTGGAGCCCTTCGCGGTGCGCGACGTGGCTGCCCAGCACGGCGGCGAGTAGCGCCATCCAGGCACGCGGGTAAGTGAACTGCCAGCGCCAAATGTACAGGAGGATGCCAGCGTAAACGAGCAGGAGTTCGAGTCCCGTGGCGAGGCGTGCCGTGGGTGTCGCAGTGGCGGAAGAAAGAACTTCAGGTTGCGAGGTCGTCGCGCTCATGATGCCGCGGAGGTTCATTGTACGGCAAGAACAGCAGGGATGGAGAAGGAGAAGAGTTACAAGGTTCGCCCCGGGCCGGCTTGCGGATGTCTTCAAATAGTAACTGCCGCGGCAGGGGCCAGCGCCTGGCGGTCGGAGGGTGGCGGCTATCTGGAGCCAGAGTAGTAGGACCACTCGCTGGCCCAGGTGGCCACGCGGAACCAATAGCGACCGAACATAACCACTTGCTGACCGAGGAAGAGCAACGCGACCAGGATGGGTCCGCGGTATTGGGTCCACCCGGCCTCGGCTACCGGCGCGTTGATCAGCGACCACGGAACTACCAGCCGATAAAGCCCCAGCAACGCAAGCCCGCAGAGTGCCGGCAGGGCATAGACCGTCACGGCCCGGCGAAAACGCGTCAGGCAGAAGCCCAGGGAAGATAGGAAGGCTCCCGCGGCGCTTGAACCGTCTTCCATCACCAGCTTGACTCGCGCGTAGTCCAGGATGAGGTTTACCAAACCCACGCCGAGCAGTAGCAGGAGGGCCGCTCCCAGCCGCACCCAGAAATCAGCGCGATCGCTCTGCCAGTCATAGGTCCACTTATCGATGACGTTGCCCAGGCTCTGGTGCAGCAGGCGGAAAACAACCCAGTAGCAGAGCAGACCCAAAATCATCAGGCGAATCAGCCGCCAGGCGTAACGCCAGGTGTCGCGAAAGAACTCGCCCAGCGAGAAGGGCGCGTCAGGATTCCGCAGGCGGCCGAGGACACCTCCCGCCAGGATGGTATTCACCGGGATCGAGAGCAATCCCACCAGGGCAATCACCGCCGCGTAGCGTCCCAGCGATCCCGGGCTGTTGAGGGAGAAATCCGTCAGCCAGTCGGTCGGCAAGCCCCGGAGAAGCTCCTGGCTCATGAGGCTCTGCCCCGTGAATTGCAGGATGCCGCGATAAATGGGCAAAGCGGCCAGGGTGGCCAGTCCGAGATTCGCGAGGAAGAGTACCCAGACCGCCCCCCGGCCGCGGCGGGCCAGGCTGAACCCTTGCTGGATGGCTGCTCTTGAGGTCATCGTGTTCCTCCGCAATGTGCTCACGTAGCGCCGGCCTTCAGGCCGGCAGAGAGAGTTGCCCGGCGGAAGCCGGGCGCCACGTGCTAGCCGAAAAAGCTCGCGGCAAAAAACAGGTTCTCTAACCAGAAGATCCACCGCACATACCATTTGGCGGCGGCGCGGTTGTCTTGCTTGGTGAGGCGGCTGTTGTTGGTGAAGTTCGCGTCCAGCGCCAGCTTTCTGGCCGGGTCAACCTCGGCAGAGACCACCTTGGCGGGCTTCTCATAAACGTACTTGATCCAGCGATACTTCCCCTCCCACAGTTCGCGCACCGTTTCTCCATTGGCGAAGCGAATCAGAACGTCCACGGGTGCGGCGGCCTCGCCCAGGCGCCGGACGACGACGGTCGAGCGGTAACGCTTGTCCGTGCTCTTCTCAAAGGCCTCGCGGGCGGGCTCTTCGAGGTAGGGCACTTTCTTTCCGCCCTCGTCGTAGATCCCTGCTTTGCCCTCCAGCGGCACGGTGATGATGTCGGCCACCGCATAGTCCACCAGATTCGAGCTGTAAAAGAACTGCTGGAAGAACCAGTCCAGGTTCTGGCCGGAGACTTCGTTGACCGTGGCAAAGAAATCCGGTGGGGTGGGGTGACGATAGCGCCACCGCTCGTGATAGGTGCGCAGGACGCGCGCCATCGTCTCGGGGCCCAGGTAGCTTTCCAGCGTGCGCAAGGTGAGCGCCGTGCGACCGTAGGAGTTGATGCCGTAGCTCGAGCCGCTCAGGTATTGCCAGCCTCTTCTGACCAGTTCGTCGTCCTTGGCGTGCTCGAGGTACCCGTAGCGGCTTTCGGTGCGCTCTGGGGACTCCACGCAGGAGAAGTACGCGCCCAGCGGAAGGTGGTTGACGCCCGCGAAGGGAAACGATGGCACGGAGACGTTCAGCCAGGATACCGCGGGGATGGGCATTCCCAGGACTTGCTCGTAGTGGCAGCTCGCGCCGTAAGCGGTCTCCAGCACCTTGCCCGTCGAGTACGTGTTGAAGCCCTCATCCAGCCAGGCATCCTCGAATTCGTTGTTGCCGACCAGGGCATACCAGAATTGGTGTCCAAACTCGTGCACGGTCACGCCCTCGGGGTCGAACGAGCGCTCGCCCGGCCAGAAGTAGGTTCCGCCGGTGAAGAGCGTGGGGTATTCCATGCCGCCGGAGTTTGAGTGGCGTGCGGGGTCAACCACCGTCAGGGTGTCGTAGGGATACTGCCCGTACCACAGGCCGAAATACTTCAGCCCATAGAACGTGGCGCGGAAGTAGCGCTCGGCGAGATTTTGGTGGTCAGGTTGAAGGAGCAACGTCACGCTGACGTCGCGCAGCGCCACCTGATCGGTGGAAAGGTTCAATATCTTGGCCCAAGCGAAAAGCTCGTCCGGCTTCACCTCGTTGGCCGCTACGAAGGTTCGGGTCAGTGGCACGAAGTGCGGGCTGGCCGTCCAGGCAAAGTCGTGCACATCCTCCTGATAGAAGTTGTAGGTCGTGGTCTGGTCCGGGTTCTGCCGCTTGTCGCGGAGAAATCCCGTCGCGCCCACGATGTAGCTGGACGGCACGGTGAGCTCCACGTCGTACACGCCGTAATCCGCGAAGAACTCGGTGTTGGCATGAAACTGGTGGCAGTTCCAGCCGCCCGGCGGCGGAGGTGTGCTTGGCCCGTAATGGTGGGCGCGCTCGGCCGCGCTCTCGTAAACGCCGATTTTCGGAAACCACTGCGCCACGAAGAAATAGTCATCCACGTAGCCGGTGCGGGCCAGGCCGCGCGGCAGCTTGGAGGTGAAATCCACCGCAAGTTCAATGATTCCCAAGGGTGGAATCGGCTGAGGCAGTGCCACCCGCAGCACAGTCTGGTCGGCCGCGTTGTCGTCGTCGGGATGGACAAAGGATTTGGCGGAGGTCAAATCCGCGCCATCCACCATCTGGATCTTATCCACATCCACCCACCCCCACTTGTCTTTCTCCGGCGTGGTTCTCCATTCCTTGAGCGCCTCACGCCGCCGGCTGACGATGCTTTCCCGCAGGAACGTGCTATCCACGTTCTTGAAGGCGTTGAGATAGAGGTGGAAGTAGAGGTCGGGGATGGATTCCTCGGTGTGGTTCCGCCACCTCAGGGTATAGTGCCCTTTGACGGTTTTCGTGGCTGGGTCAAGCCGTGCCGACATCTTGTAGTGAACGATAGGATTCTCGAGGTGAGACTTGTAGGTTTGTCCCCAAACGAAAGTGCTGGCGCACGTGACCGCCGCCAGCATGGCTCCTACGGTGTTTCGTGGGATTCGCATCGTCCCTCCCCATGGGCTGGAATGAAGGGTTCAAGCGGGTGACGGACCGCCCCGAGTCAACCGGATACTCAGGCCGCGCCATTCTACCAGAGTCGCCGGGCAGGAGGAGCAGCAACAATTCCCGGGTCGGTTTACGACTTTGACCGAGAGTGGGTTGGGGCCTCCTGGCGTCTGTCGCTTCCGGGCTCAGGCCGGGCTCTGCCCATCGGGAAAACGAACTGGGCCGCCACCCAGAGGCCGGCCAGCAACATCAGCCCTACGAATTCCAGTGCCGCGGCCCGCAAGAGCTTGCTCTGGGGAAGGCGCAAGGCATCGCGCAGCCAGAGCCAGAGACAGTTGTCATAGACGTAGGGCCCGGCCGGACAGTCGCGCACCGCCCGGGTGGCGGCAAAAAGGATGAGTCCGGCAAACATCACACCTATCAGGATTCGAAGCAGTTTCAGCATGGGAAGGTCATCGCGGCCTGTAGCGCCCGCCGGCAAGCGGCCATCTCTGTGTGACTGGAAGGTCGCCTCCGCGAATGACGTGCTGCATTCTACTCGCGTGGCGCCGGGCAGGGAAGAGAGTCAGCACGATGCCCCCCGCTGCTAGAGTGGCGTCATGAATTCACAGGTTCATCTGAGAGAAGAGTCCTCGAGGCGAAGCGACCTCGGCACGTCGGTACTTCTCGAGAGAGTTGACTGAGCCTGGCCCGGAGTTTTCAGAAAAGTCCTCCGAGGTTCAACACCACGATGGCGATCAGAATTGTCGTCATCCCGAGCGCGAGCAGTCTCCTTGTTCTCCGAGAGGTGGACTTCCATTCCCCGGCCAAGATTCCGCCTACGTTTGCCGCAAGGATGATGGAAGCGCTGAAAAGCGCGAAGCCTACCGAGGTCCCGTACCTGCCCGCCAACGTAGCGCCAATTCCGTATAAGACTATTCCACCCAACCAGAGCAGCGCCATGGCGATAGCCAGCGCGCCTTCCTTTGCCCACGCGCTCGTCCGGAAGGCCGACCAGGTGCCGTTGCGAAACAGCAGATAGACACAATAGAGCAGGTTGGGAATCAGGCCGGCCGGCAGGACCAGTGCCCAGACCGGATACGTGGAGGTGGCGGGATTCGCGCCCAGTTCCAGGCCTCGGCGGACGAGGTCGTGGCCAAAGTGGAATCCCAGGTTGAGATTCGCCCCGAACAAGCCGGTGAAAATCGTAATCGCCAGTCCCGCCGCGAAGCTCATCACGGCTCCGTCACCAACGCCAGCGCCCGTGGCCTGCTCCTTTTCTCTGCGGCGTCCCGCTACGCTGTAGAGAACGAGGCCGGGAAAAAGAATGGGCAGGCTGGCTAGTAAGAGGAGGCCGCGCGGACGAAACAGGTCGGCAGGATTGGCAGTCAGAATCGGAATAAGTGATCCGAGAAGACATCCCAGACCCGAGACGACGGCGAAGGCGAGGGCCATGCCCACCGCTTTGATGCTGAGTCCGAAGGTGGTTTGGGCGATGCCCCAGAGGAAACCGAAGAGCAGAGGGAGGAGAATTACTCGGCTGGGGGCTTCACGATAGAGTTCGCCCAGTTGCGGCACGAATCCTGCCGCCAGCACCCAGGGCAGGACCAGCAGCGCGGTCAGCGAAAACACCAGCCACGTGTTCTCCCATCGCCACTGGCGCGCGTACTTCATGGGAAGGGCAAAGCTCCCGTTCAGGCCCCCGCTCGCAATGATGACGGCCATGCCTAGCCAGAAGTGCTCGAGCATGAATTGTTCTCCGGTCGGACGGAAATTGAGGGCGGCGTGAAACAGATGGTGCCGCGGGACGGAGTTGAACCGCCGACGCCAGCCTTTTCAGGGCTGCGCTCTACCACCTGAGCTACCGCGGCACGGACCTTCATTCTCGGACGGAATCCCCACGCTGTCAAGAATGGGAGAAGGGGTGTCAAGGCTGTGTCCCAGCGTCGGGCAGGTCGAGCCGGACAGAAAGGGATGGGGGCTGGTTCCATCTGCCGTTGTGCTTCTGTGGCTCCTGAACCGCGCGAGAACCTACTGCCAGCTTGAGGCGGGAAAAGAGCTAGTCGTTCTCCCAGTCTTCGGGCGGGAATTCGACGCCCCAGAAGCGATGCGGCTCAACCCATTCCAGGCCGACGCGGCCCTCGTTCGGGGTGTTGGACTGGCCGACCCAGACCACCTCGAACTGCGCCACGCGGTTCTTGTCCTTGGTGCGCACGGAAAGCTCCTGCCCAAGGTTGAGGTGATAGGAAGTGCGGACCGACAAGCCGTGCTTGCTGACGGTAACCGTCTCGGTTTCCTCCGCGAAGTTGAAGCCGTCGGCATCCAGACCGCCGAGAATGATACGTGCGGTGTGAGGGATTCTGCCGGTCCGTCGCCGATTGGGGGTTTCTTCGGTTGGCATCAGAAGTCCTCCCGGAAAACGATTGCGTCGTTATGAGCCGCGGCAGCAGCCGCCCGCCACTGCCTGCGGGAGGGCCCAGCCCTCCTTTACCGCAGCGAGGTGTCAACCTCGTGGAGCCAGTCGGGCCGCTTCAGAACTTCGCGAGGCTTGGAGCCGTCCGGCGCGCTCACAATACCGTCTTTCTCCATCATGTCGATGAGGCGTGCGGCGCGGCCGTAGCCCAGGCGCAGACGGCGCTGCAGCAGCGAAGTGGACGCCTTGCCGGACTCGACCACGATGCGGACCGCCTCGTCGTACACTTCGTCCAGTTCCTCCGCGTCTTCCTCTTCTTCCAAGGGCTCGCCGTTGCGTTCCTTGTCGTGGAACGGCGTGAAGAACTCGTCATTGTATTGCGGATGCGACTGGGATTTCCACCAGTCCACCGCCTTGCCGATTTCCTTCTCGGTGACGAGGGGTCCGTGCAGGCGCAGCAACCGGGCGCTGCCGGGCGGCATGAAGAGCATGTCGCCCCGGCCGAGCAAGGCTTCGGCGCCGTTGGAATCCAGGATGGTGCGGGAATCCACCTTGGAGGCGACGCGGAAGGAAATCCGCGAGGACATGTTGGCCTTGATGAGCCCCGTGATGACGTCCACCGAAGGGCGCTGCGTGGCCAGGATGAGGTGAATGCCCACGGCGCGCGCCATCTGCGCCAGGCGGGTAATGGATTCCTCCACCGTCTGCGGCTCCACCATCATCAGGTCGGCCAACTCGTCGATGACAATCACGATGTAAGGTAACGGCCGCTCGCGCTCGCCGGTGGTATCGAAGAGGTTGAGGGTCGAATCCGGCTCAAAAATCTTATTGTACTGCTCGATGTTGCGTACGCCGTGTTCGGCCAGCTTCTTCAGCCGCTCTTCCATCTCCACCGTTGCCCGGCGCAGGACGTTCGCCGCCTGCTTCGGCTCGGTGACGATGGGCGTGAGCAGGTGCGGGATGCCGTCGTAAAGGCCGAGTTCCAGCCGCTTCGGGTCAATCAGGACGAACTTGACTTCTTCCGGCGTGGATTTGTAGAGCATCGAAATAATCATCGAGTTGATGGCCACGCTCTTGCCTGAGCCCGTGGAGCCGGCAATCATCAGGTGCGGCATCTGAGTCAGGTCGCCGATCTTCATCTTGCCCGTAATGTCCTTGCCCAGGCAGAGGCTCAGCTTGGAAGCCGAGGCGGCGAACTCGCTGGACTCGACCAGTTCCCGGAGGTGGATGGTCTCGCGGTGGAGGTTCGGCACCTCAATACCCACCGTGGACTTGCCGGGGATGCGCTCGATCAGGATGGACTCCGCCTTCATGGCCAGGCAGAGGTCGTCCACGAGGTTGGTGATGCGGCTGTACTTGATGCCCGCTTCCGGCTTGAACTCGTACGTGGTGACGACCGGTCCGGGATGAATCTGAGTCACCGCGCCCGTCACGCCGAATTCGCTGAATTTGTCCGTCAACCGTACCGCGCGTTCCTTGAGCTCGTCCTCGTCGATGCCCTGCTCGCCCTCGGGGGGACGCAGCAGCGTGGCGCTGGGCAGCTTGTAGGCGTGTGGGCCGCGGCCCACGATCCGGGGCGGCGGCACGGCAGCTTCCACTTCCAGCCCGGCCGCGCGAACCACAGGAGCTAGGGGACGATTCGCCGTGGGCGCTTCCCGGGATTCAGCCACGGAGCTGCGAGGGATGGCGGGCTGAGCGGCGGCGGGTGCGGCCGGTGCGGGTTTCGCTCCGACCCGCTGAATGACCACAGGTTCCTTGCCGACCACGCGCGCGCGCTCCACCTGTCGCTGCATGCGGGCGCGTTGCCTCGCCTCACGCCAAGCGTCCCAGCGTGCGCCCAGGGCCTTGAAGAAAACGAGTCGGGTGCGGAGGAACTGCACGGCCGCGGAGAAAGAGAACCGCGTGACGAGAAACAGGGAGGTCAGTAAGGCGGCGCCGGCCACGATGGCTGCTCCCAGGCGGTTGAAGGTGTGGACCAGTCCGGCGGTGAGCAAATAACCGGCCAACCCGCTCCCGCGTACCAACCCGCCCACCGGCGGCGTGTAAGGGAAGAGTTCCAGCAAGGAAGCGAGCGACCCGGCCAGCATCGCTGTGCCCACCGCCTTGGTCCACGGCGCTTCAAACGGTCGCGCCAGGAGCCAGCGCGTTCCCACCACAAAGAGCGCCAGGGGAACAAGGTAGGCCACCCAGCCGAGCGCCTGGTAGAGGAGGTCGGCGCTAAAAGCGCCCACCAGTCCAATCCAGTTGTGGATGGCGGTGCCCTCAATGGCGGAGGTGTGGAGAGACGGGTCCTGCGGCAGGTATGAGCCCAGGCTCAGCAGGAGCAACAACCCGGCTACGTCGAGCAAAAAACCTATCAGCTCGGAGAGCCGGCGGGCGTCGAGCAGGGGCGATTTGGAACCGGGAGTCGGCGAGGTGCCGTCGCGATGCTTTAGGGCCGGGGCTGCGGCAGGGGCAGGCATCTTCTAGCCTCTCTGAACTGGCGCCCTGTAAATACGGGTCTCAGGTCACAAGTTCCGGGTGCCGGGAAGAGACTTCCTTCGACACCAAGAACCTACCACCTGGCACTTAGGCGTGACGCAACCCCCATCCGAGGAGCAATACTACCACGCCCAATGCCACGCGGTAAACAACGAAAATTTTGAACGTCCGGTGCTCCAGGTAGCAGATCAGCCACGCGATGACAAGATAGCCCGAAACCCCGGCCAGCAGGATACCGACCAGGAATGGGAGGCGCATATCCGGCGGGATGCCGTGATGGAGAAGCTCCACGCCCTTCTTGAGCACGGCGCCGCCAATGATGGGCGTGGACAGCAGGAAGGAGAAGCGCGCGGCAGTCTCGCGGTTTACGCCGCGGAAGAGGGCCGCGGTCATGGTCGCTCCCGAGCGGGAAACGCCCGGGATGACGGCCAGCGCCTGGGCCAGCCCCACCAGGATTGCATCCAGTAGGTTGACCTGACCGAGCGTGATCTTGGGGGTTCGCGCCTGGTCGCCCGCCCACATCAGCAGGCCCACGACAATCAAAGCAGTGGCAATCACCTCCGGGTGACGAAGTTGACTTTCGGCCGCGCTTTCGAACAGCCAACCAGCCACTCCAGCCGGGATGGTGGCAACCACCAGGAACCAGAAGAGCCTGCGGTCTTCGCCGGAATGCGAGTTCTGCAGCCTGCCGATTCCCGAGGCGGCCGAGAACATGTCGATCCAGGCGCGCCAGAAATAGGCCAGGACAGCAACGAGCGTCCCGGCATGCAGCGCCACGTCAAACGTCAGCCCCGGGTCTTTCCACCCTAGCAGCCAGGGGAAAAGCGCCAGGTGGGCGGTGCTGGAGATGGGCAGCACTTCCGTGAGGCCTTGCACGATGGCGAGAACAACAGCCTGATAAAGCGGCATAGACCTCCGACGGACTTAGCGATTTGGCGATTGAGCGATTGTGTGAATCTCCAAGAGCCCAAATTCGCACCTGCGAACCAGTGGGCATCGTCGGTTCATCTGTTCAGATGTACGACGGGATCCCAGTTGTTGAGCCAACGGGTGAATTCGCGACACGGTTCCTGATATATGCCATCTGCAATCCGGAGCTGATCTTTCCGTGGTAGTCCCCTCGTTTCCCAGCAACGACGCTCTTCCGTAACCCAAAGGTACGTCTGAAACACCTTCTGCTTCTGCGAGCGATGAATCGATTTGAGTCGCCGCAATAACTCCCCGGGGGGAACAATAACGAAATCTGTTGTGTGCTCAGCGAATCCTTGCAATACCAGGACCCAGAAATCCGCCCGTGATTTCCGAAGTTTTTCGGGTTTGATTGTCCACCAGCCACAGGCTCGAAGGCGCTTCTGTAATACGAACTCCATGAGGTAAAGGTAATCCTTAGAGAATTTCACTTGAAGCGAAACGGCTCGTCGGTTGGTGCGATTCGAGACAAGCAGGTCTATGCCGCTGTCCTTGGTCGGAATCCAAACGTTGACTCTTGGGAAACGTCGCTCAACCTCCGAGCCGACAAGATACTCACCTGCGTGGACAGTGAACAACGGTTTCATGACTCTCAGACCTCCAGGATCACCGGCAAGACCATGGGTCGCTTGCCGGTTTCCTGGTCGAAGTGGCGGCGCAGCGCGGTGCGGATTTTCTCCTTGATGACGCCCCAGTCGCCCACTTCCTCGAGGTTCGATTTCTCGATGGTTTTGAGGATGACCTCGCGGGCGCTTTCCACCAGGTCCTGGGCCTCGTCCAGGGGCACGAAGCCGCGCGAGACGATTTCCGGCGGGGCTTTAAGCTCCCCGGTGTGCTCGTTGATGGCCAGGATGGGGATAACGATCCCGTCCTCGGAGATGTGGCGGCGCTCCTTGAGGATGACATCCCCGACCTCGTCCAGCGTCCCCACGTCGATGCACACGCGTCCGACTTTGACGCGGCCGGCGCGGCGCGCGCCCTGGCTGTCAAACTCCAGCACGTCGCCGCTCTCGAGCAGAAAGGCCTCTTCCCCGACGGCCGCCAGTTCCTTGGCCATCAGCAGGTGGCGGCGGAGGTGGCGGTATTCGCCGTGGATCGGAACGAAGTACCGGGGCCGCACCAGATTGAGCATCAGCTTCAACTCTTCCGCGCTCCCGTGCCCTGAAACGTGCACCGGCGGCTGGCTGCCGTCCTGGTAATGGACGCGCGCGTCGCGCCGATAGAGGTGGTCAATCATACGGAAGATGGATTTCTCGTTGCCGGGAATGATGCGCGCGGAAATCACCACGTCGTCGTCGGGCTCGGCGGTGAGCCACTTGTGGCTGTTGACGGCCACGCGCGAGAGCGCCGCCAGCGGCTCGCCCTGGCTGCCCGTCAGCACCACCGCCACTTCGTGCCGCGGCAGCTTGCGGAGGTCCTGGGGCTGCACCAGCAGTCCGTCGGGGATGCGGAGCAGCCCCATCTGCTGGGCAATCTCGGAATTCTGGAACATGCTCCGGCCCACGAAACACAGCCGGCGATGGTATTTCTCCGCGAGGTCCGCCACGAGTTGCAGGCGGTGCATAGAGGTCGCAAAGCAAGAGATCAGGACGCGCCCGCGTGCCTCCGCCATGATCTCCTCGAAGCGTTCGCGGACGCCGCGCTCTGAGGGGGTCATGCCGGGCCGGTCCACGTTGGTCGAGTCGGAAAACAGCGCCAGTACCCCCTGGCGACCGTAGGCCGCCAGCGTGTGCAGGTCGCTCACGCGCTGGTCCATGGGGCTAGGATCGAACTTGAAATCCCCGCTGTAGATGATGGTCCCCACCGGCGTGGTCAGCGCCAGCGCCCCCGCTTGGATGATGCTGTGGGTGAGGTGAATGAACTCCACGTGAAAGGGCCCGATGTCAAAGGGCGCGTCCGGGTGCATCTCGCGCAGCTCGACCTCGTCGGCCAGGCCGTGCTCGACCAGCTTGGCGCGCGCCAGCGCCAGGGTGAAAGGTGTGCCGTAAACGGGCGCGTCCACCTCGTCCAGGACGTAGGGCAACGCCCCGATATGGTCTTCGTGACCGTGGGTGAGCAGGATAGCGCGCAGCCGTTCCTGGTTTTCACGCAAGTAAGTAATGTCGGGGATGACAATGTCCACGCCAAGCAACTCGGCGTCGGGGAACATCACTCCACAGTCAACCACCACCAGGTGGTCGTCGTACTCGAAGGCCATCATGTTCATGCCGAACTGGCCCAGGCCTCCGAGGGGTATGGCGCGCAGCTTATGTGTTTCGGAAGGAATCGTCGTGCCTCCTCATATCTGCCAATCCTATTATACTGGCATTCGGCAAGGGGGGGTAACGCGCAGCCCGGCGGGCCGCCGCTTTCAACCCTTCCGCTCTTGGACTTTCCGACTCTTGGCCTTCCACTGTCGACCCTTGACTTTCAACTTCCGTTGGTCAATATTTTCGGCGGAAAGAATCCACGGCATGAAGCCCCCCTTGCCGTGGCGACCAGCTGACCGGGAGCCCAAAATGGAAATCCTGGATAAGCTGTGATCTCGAGAAGGGAAGACACCCATGACGACGCGGGGTGAGAAACAGTTTATCCAGCTACCCAAATTTGCGGCAAGATTGTACGATAACCTTACCAGTGTAAAGGGCGTGAACAAATCCTTTGACCAAATTGCGGAGTTTATCACTAGCGCGGTTAGTCAGGGCAAGCTCCTAGATATTGGGACCGGCCCGGGTCGGTTGCTTGCCGAAATCTACACAAAGAATCCCCAGCTCGAATTGTACGGTCTTGATATCTCATCGTCAATGGTAGAACTGGCCAGGCACAATCTTGAGACTATCCACACTGATTTGCGAGTAGGAAATATCAGGCAAACCGATTTCGCGGACAGCTTTTTTGATTGCGTTATCTGTTCGGGTAGTTTCTATTTGTGGGACGAACCTGTGCAAGGGCTAAATGAAATCTACCGCATCCTAAAACCGCGGATGAAAGCGTATCTTTTCGAATCCAACCGTGAGCATGACAAAAAGGAATTGAACATTCGCTTGAATGAGAATCTAAGAGGATACGGTATCATCCGCAGATTTCTTTCCAGATATTTCATGAGAAAGCAACTGCGAATGACTTATTCCAGCACGGAAATAGGAAAAATAATTAGCCAGTCCAAATTTCAAAACCAATACGGAATCTACAAGATGGAGCTCGGGAATTTGCCCATCTGGTTAAGAATTGAGCTACAGAAAATATAGGGAGTCAAGTCCTGAAAGTTCTGTAAATTCGCATTTCCTTGGTGAGCTAAGTGGCGAAGGGCGTAGCCCGAAGCCACTTAGCTCAGCCGACCTCGACCATCTCCTGCTGGCTGACGGTTGTCTCGTCCATCTTCAGGTACACCCTCTCCATCCCTTCCAGGTTCGTTTCCATCGCCAGGGCGGAGATCAGCCGTAGGCACGCGG
>Ga0315281_10007374_pt1 | contig 15499 bp, 15 predicted proteins | sample YL17G07_0_MG_FD_204540 | JGI IMG/M metagenome (GOLD analysis project Ga0315281, IMG submission 204540) | Sediment microbial communities from Yellowstone Lake, YNP, Wyoming, USA - YL17G07_0 | ecosystem: Environmental > Aquatic > Freshwater > Lake > Sediment | place: USA: Wyoming | collected...
AGGGGAGGGTGGGGGAGCTGCGGTCCCCCAGCCCTCCCCTCAAATCCTCATATCAATCCTTTCCTCAGCAACAGCGGCCGCGGGTCCACCAGGTGTCGGGCCAGCCAGGTTTCCGCCTCCGGGTGGCCCAGGGCCAGTCCGATTAATTCGGTAAAATAGAAAACCGGCAGATAGTAATCTTTGCCGAACTTTTTCGCAATGCGCGTCTGGGTCATGTCCAGGTTGGCCTGGCACATCTGGCAGGAGACCACAAACGCCTCGGCCCCCGCGGCCAGGGCCCGCTCATAGAGGCGGCCTACCAGGGTATCGATGATGTCGGGCCGGGCCACTGCCAGGCCGGCGCCGCAACAGTCGGTCTTGTAAGACCAGTCTAAAGGTTCGGCCCCCAGGACCGTGAGCAGCCGCTCCAGGTTCTGGGGATTTTCCCAGTTCTCTTTATCGGTGACCTTGGGGGGCCGGGCCGCCAGGCAGCCGTAATAGCCCAGGGCCTTGAGCCCCGCCAGGGGTCGCACCACTTTTTTGGACAGGGCCGCGAGCCAGGCCTCCTGGGTGAGGAAATCCAGCAAGTCCCAAGTTTTAATGCCCCGGGGCTGGGATTCGCCGGCCCCGGCCAGCGCCTTTTCCGCCGCCTTCAACCGGTTAAAGCACAGGGCGCAGGGCACCACCAGGTCCCGGCCGGCCTTTTCGGCCAGGGCCAGGTTCCGGGCGGGAAGTTCCAGGGCCAACTGGTGATTGAGGCTGTGGGCGGCGCTGGCCCCGCAGCAGTTCCAGTCCTCCAGCTCCGCCAGTTCCAGGCCCACCAGGGGAGCCACCCCGGCGATGGAGGCGGCGTAATCCGCCGCGGTGCCTTCGAGAGAACAGCCCGGGTAGTAAGAAACCTTCATAGCCGCTCTAAGCCCCTGCCTTTTGAAAGATTTGGTCGATCTCTGCCCGTCCTCTCAAGGCCGGGGGTCCAACCGGGCGTAGCCGGCCGCGTTTGAACAAGGCCCAGCCCAGTTTGAAGTTTTCCCAAAGTTCCCGGGCCTGGGGCCGCCGCCTTAGTTTAAAAAGGGTAAAGCGCCGCATCAGCGCGGCTTCGGGCAAACGCCCCCCGGCCTGCCGGACGCTTTCCAGGAAAAAGCGGTGGAAGGCCGCCACCTCGGGCTGGGGCAGGGCCTGGCCCCGCCGCACGGCCTCTTCTTTGAGCCAGTCCATGACCCCGGCGATGTCGATGCCGTTGGGGCAGCGGGTGGTGCAGGTTTCGCAGGCGGCGCAGACCCAGATGGTCCGGGAGCCCAGGAGCAGTTCCTCCTGGCCCAGCAGCGCCAGGCGGATGACCCGGTCCGGGGGCACGTCCATGGCAAAGGTCAGGGGACACCCGCCGGAGCATTTCTTGCACTGGAAACACGAGGACACCTGAATGGCAGTCTCCCCGGCCAGGCGTTCCTGCAGCGACACGGAGGGAACCAGGGCTGTGCTTGGGATGTCAACCATAAGCTAAACTCAGGAGGTCAATTTAACTGTTAAGCCTTTATAGATATAATACCGTATAGAGAGACAAAATTCCTGGAAATTGTTAAATCCACCAGTATCCGCCTATCTTATCAAGATATGAGTATATTATAATATCCTTATATTTTCATGCAAGCTTTTTTTGAAAATTTTTCCAGAAAGTTTTCGAGCCCGGCAGGCAAAGGGAAGGGGGAAAGGAATCTGCCCCTTCGACAAGTTTCAAGTTCTCTGCGAATTTATCAGTGTAGGACACCGCCCCGGGTGTCATAAGCGTCTTTAGACGCAGGCGATGGCGCCTAAGCTACATTTTGATTCGTCAAGTTAATTACTTAGATTTTCGCAGAGCCTCTCGAAATCCCGATGCCCGGATAAATTGCCGGTAAGTCTCTTCTTTCCTCCCCCTTGATGGGGGAGGCCAGGTGGGGGGTGGCGATAAATTGGGATGCCTTGCCAATCTGGTCAAACTATTCAGAATAAGACGTATTTTGAGATTTTGGAACCATGAAGTCTTACAAAATCTGGACTATGTTTGGAAGTGATCAGTACCAATTGCCTGAACCACCCTCCCCTAACCCCTCCCATCAAGGGAGGGGAAAAATAGAGGAAGCGAGACCTCTGCGAAGGTATAAGTGTGGGACACCGCCCCGGGTGTTCCACCCGGTTGGCATGTTTGATTTCAAAAGCACAGCACTTTGTCGCAGGTTTGCACCATGTCGTAAAGGTTTTGCTGGGTCACGCTCTCGCCATACTCGTCTGCTCCCAGTCCCCGGGAGCGCAGACAGGTGCCTCAGACGTAGAGGACCCCATCACTTAAGGCGAAGGTTTTCAGGAGGTCTCCCAGCTTATACTGGGGCGCATCCACCTCCTGGTATTGCACCGCGCCGGCATTGAGGAAGAGAAACACATCATCCATTTTTTCCAGGCAGAGATTGGCGAAGCGAAAGGCATTCCAGAGAATTTCCGGATCCTTGGTGGAACAAATGATTCCCAGCTTCATCTCCTTGACCTCCTGTGGACCGTTTTTTGAGGGTGATGGTGGGGCGCGGTGCGCTGTCCGGGTGGCTGTAATACCGAGTTGCGGCCGAATATTTTTCTACCAATTTTTCTTGGTGGCACAGGCGTCTCGCCTGTGCAGCGCAGGCTAAAGCCTGCGGCTACCAAAGCAATATTTGAATGCAACTCGGTACAAGATCATTTCGCCAGGGCACGGGCCCGCCGTGCCCCTAGAGAAAACCACGTCATTCCAGGGGCACGGCGTGCCGCGGCCAACAAAAACCATTAAAGGTTCATGGCTAAGCCAAAGGCTGTTTTTCATCTGCTCGGGTATCCTGTGCAGGGTAAAGGAGGGCTGCTTTCGCCCTGTTTGCTTGCAGCTTCTTACCATAGCGCAATTTTAGGGGATCAGGAGATTCATGTCAAAAATATTCCCTCCCTTTAAGCGCAGGGGGGAGGTGGGCTGCGGCCGGTTTTTCAGCTGGGAGAAAGGGGAATTGGGCGCCCTGGCTGTCTATCCAAGTAGAAGGAAATTTTTGCTGGCCCAGGCTTTCCAGCCTGTGCCGGCGCAGGCTAAAGCCTGCGGCTACATTTTTGCGGTTTACTTGTCAAAGGTTATCCTGTTATCAGGCTGCCTGGTAAGTTATGAATAATGGCGCTGGATTAGCGGGCCGAGGTTTCCCCCGGTAACTTATCGCTCGCAGGCTGGGGGGAGCGGTCAGCTGAAGCCATCCCGGTTTTCGAGGGGCGGGGCAGGTCATTTTTCCCCGTTTGGGTTTGAGGGTTCCACCAGCCTCCCCCCAGGGCGATGAACAGGGCGGCGGTATCCTGCAAACGCAGCGCCTGGGCCTGGATATAGCCGAGCCTGGCCTGCTGGTAAGCGTTGTCGGCGGTAAGGATTTGCAAATAGTTGACCAACCCGGCCGCATAGTTGGTCTTCAACAACTGGAGCGCTTCACCGGCGGCGGCCAGCGCCGCGGCTTGAGCCTGCAGGGTCTCGGCATCGTGTTCCACGGCGCGCAGCGTGTCGGCCACCTGTTGGAAGGCGCTGACCACCACCTGCCGGTAATCGGTTAGGGAGGCCTCATAGGCTTGCATGGCGGCTTTGCGCTGAAACCACAAGCTCCCGCCTTGGAATACGGGTGTGGCCAGGGTGGCGCCGAAGGAATAGAAATTTGCCGGACCGGCAAAGAGCTTGGCCAGGTCAGAACTGTTTTGTCCCAGGTTCCCGCTCAGCGTGACGCTGGGAAACAGGGCGGCGGTGGCTACGCCGATATTGGCGCTGGCGCTGTGCAGCGTAGCTTCGGCCGCCAGAATATCCGGGCGCTGGCGCGCCAGTGCGGACGGCAGCGTGACCGGCAGTTCCAGGGGCAGGGTGAAGTCCGCCAATTCAAGGCGGGGGGCCGCCCACTCTGCCGGGGTGCGTCCCGCCAGCGCCGCCAGGAGATGCTGGGTCTTGTTGAGGTTCAGCCTGAGGGGCGGCAGGGTCGCCTCGGTGGCGGCGAGCTGGGATTGGATGCTGACGACGGTAGAGTAGGGGACGGTTCCCGCCTTGAACTGGGTTTCGGTGAGGCGCAGTTGTTCTTTTTCAAAAGCGATGATTTGTTCCGTGGCCTCGATTTCGGCCCGGTAGGCCGCCTGGGCCACGGCGGCGTTGACGACATTGCCTAAGAGTGTGAGATAGGTGGCCTGGGCAGTGTAATTCTGGTAATCCGCCTGGGCCGCCAGGCCCTCGACGGTGCGGCGCTGGCCGCCAAAGATGTCGAGGAGGTAGGAAACAGTGCCGGTGAGCGTATAGAGGCTGAAAATGCTGGGCGTAGCAGCACTGCCAAACTTGGCCGGCGAAAACTTCTGCCGGGTGGGATTAAAGCTGGCACTCACCTGGGGGAAAAAGACGCCGTAGCCCGCCCGCAGGTTCTCCTGGCTTTGGCGGAGGCGCGCCTGGGCGGACTGCAAACTAAGGTTTTCGGCCACGGCATCTTTGATCATCTGGTCCAGCTTGGGGGATTTGAACAGACGCCACCAATCCTCGGCGATTTTGGCCCCCAGGGCAAAATGCTGGACCTGCTGGTCTGCCGCCACTGTTTGGGTGGGTTCCTTTCCCTGGGTATATTGGCTGGCCGCCGGGGGCTGGGGGCGGACAAAATCAGGGCCCACCGCGCACCCCGAGAGCCCCAGGGTGGATACCAGCCACAGGCCGCCCAGGCAAAACCACGCCGGTATCCGCCTGGCCCCTGCCTGACCGTCAGGCCGCGCCCGCCTGATTGGAAATTCGCCTAGAGATTCACTTCGTTTCCACATAAACGTCCACCAGCATCCCCGGATAGATGTTCAGGTCTTTCGGCGGCGTGAACCGGAATATGACGGGCAGCACTCTCACGTCCACTCTTTCGGTTCTTTGATTCGACAGCTCGATCTTGGGGGTCACATAGGGTTGTATCCGCTCAAACTCCAGGGGGATGTGGTTGTTCGTTCCCCGGATCAACATTTGCGCCTTCATTTGGTCCGGCGGCGGCAGCCTGGGGACCAGAATCTCGTCAATATAACATCTGACCTCGAGATAAGGCTGGGAGTATCCCATGATGATGACGGGATTATAACCCTGGGTGTAAGTGCCATAGATGCCCTGGGGGTAAACGAAACTGCCCACCGCGGCTTTGACGGCCAGCACCACGCCGTCCACCGGGGCCCGGATGGTGTACTTGACCAGCAGGGCCTTGCCGCTCTCATAGGTTTTAGTCAGCGCTTCATATAGATGCTGCTGGTTTTGGATGTCATAAATCCAGGCGCCGGCCTTGGTCAGTTCGTACTGTTTCTGGGCGACGCCGAGATTCGCCTGGGCCACCAGGAAGGCATTCATGGCACTATCCATTTGATCCTTGCTCACTGACTTGGGGTTCATCTGGTAAGATTTCTTCACCTTGTCCAGCGAATCCCTGGCAGTTTTGAGATTGGCGGCGGCAGAGACCACCTGGGCCTTTGAGACCCTGAGGTTTTCTAATCTCGGCTGGGCCTTGAGTTCCCGCAGCAGGGCCAGCGCGGCGTCGGCCTGGGCCTTCTGTTGCTCCACAGTGGCCCTCTGGACGGAGTCGTCTATCAGCAGCAGCGGCGCCCCCTGGCTGACCTTGGCCCCATCGGTGACCAGGATCTGCGTGACGGTGCCCGAAACTTCGGGAAAGATGTTTATGTTTTCCCCGTGGGACTGGTAGCTTTCAATGATGCCGTTGGCATAGACGCCCTTGGCATAAGGGTTCTCGGCCGGAGTAAACCTCGGCGGCAGCGGTTTTTTCGTGATGCCGTAGTAGTAAGCACTGACCAGGCCGGCCACCAGGCCCAGGATCGCCAGGGCGAACAGCCACCTATTTTTCATGTAAACCTCCGGTCACCATCTCCACGATCCGGCCATCTTCCATCCTGATGCTGCGGTCGGCATATTCGTAAATCCTGGCATCGTGAGTGACAATCAGGATGGATCGCTGTTCGTTCAACAATTGTTCTTTCACAAAGCCGATAATCCTTCGGCCGGTAACGCCGTCCAGGGAGGCGGTGGGTTCGTCAAAAATTAAAATGTCGGGACGGCTGACGATGGCTCGGGCTAAGGCCACGCGCTGTTGCTCGCCGCCGCTTAACTTGGTGGGCGGCAGCGGCGCCCGGTCCTTGAGCCCCACCACGTCCAGAATTTCCATGGCCAGGTTCAGGGAGGCATTCCAGTCTTGCTTTCTGAGAATCAAAGGGATCGCCACATTCTCCAGGGTGGTCAGGGTGGGGAACAGGTGATAATCCTGGAACACAAAACCGATGGTATGAAGTCTAAAGTCGGCGATCTCGTTGGGGCTCAGTCGCCAGATTTCTTTACCTTCCACTATGACCGTACCGGCATTAGGCCGCAAAATCCCCGAGATCATGCTGAGCAGGGTCGTCTTGCCGCTGCCCGACGGACCGGTGATGTAAAGCATCTCCCCAAAATTGGCCTCAAAACTAAGGCCCTGGACCGCATAAGTCCTGGCTTCCGCTTCGCCGAACCACTTCACCAGGTCGATGGCCTGCACCGCCGCTCCGGTCACCGTTAACCTCGGAAAATATCGAAGGGTTCTATCTTGATGACCTTTCGCACGGCAATGTAGCTGGAGAAGGCGACTATGACCAGGACCATGAGGAGCGCCAGGCCGAGATTGAAATAAGTGATCATGGCCGCATAATTCGGCACCCGTCTTTTAGCCAAGGCGATCATCACCGAACTGAGGCCCACCCCCAGGCCGTACCCGGTAACCCCGGTGAACAGTGCCTGAAAGAGGATCATGTATACCAGCTCGTAACCCTTGGCGCCGATGGCTTTCAGGGCGCCGAATTTATCCATATTTTCCAAAACGAAGGTATAGAAGGTCTGGGCGCAAATGGATAGACCCACCAGGAAGCTGATCGTGGTCATGATGAGGATGTTGGTGCCGACGCCGGTCTGGTATTTATAATACGCGGCCACTCTTTGTTGAAACTCGGCATTAGTCAGGGCCAGATAGCCGGCCTTGGCCACCTCGTCCTTGATATAGGGGACATCTGCGGGGCTTTTGGGTTCCACCAGGATGTAGGCAATGGTGAAGCGGGTAGAAGGGATATACTGAATCGCCCGGGTAAAAGTGGTGTACAGGGTGGGGATGCCGAACAGGCCGCTGGTGGTCACCCGGGCAATCCCGACGACGACTCCCCGGTGGTCATTGATTTCAAAGGTCGTGCCGATGGCGGGGTTTTCTAATTTGGGGAATTCTTCGTCTTTAACCACGATAAAACCATTGTCGGCAAAAATATCGTCGATGTTCCCTTCGATCATCTGGGGCCGGCCCACCAGGCTGGCGTCGTCCAGCCCCAGGACGCTCGCCGGCTGGTAGATGCCGTCCCGGAGTTTGACGAGCGCGGTCCCGGAATATAACGGCACCGCGTATTTGACGCCGTCGATGCTGCGCACCGCGTCCAGGATATAATCGGGCAACTGGATGCTGTTGAGAGGATTGTTGACGGCCGGGTCCATGACCCAGACTTTGGCGCCGATGTTGATGATGGTGGCCGAGGCCTTGGACAGGATGCCGGCAAAGAGGGAAGACAACTGGACCATGAGAAACACCGCAAAGGTAATGCCCACAATCAGGGCGGCAAATTTTCCCCGGTCATTTACCAACAATTTAAAGGCAATCTTCAAAATTCCGGTCATCGCCAGAACCTTCTGTTCCAGGAGCGTGCCGGCCTCGCCAGCATTATTTGGGCCAATGGACTCATGATTTTTGCTTGCGGATTACTTGGCCGAAAACCGCCGAATGCCCGGGGCAAGAGAGGTGGTGCGCGCCGGCCCCGGTCTTCCTAAATCTTAAGGCCGATGGCAGGCAAGTCAATATTCCGCCCGGGCCAATCCTCCCAGGGCGCCTAAAGAAAACCGGGCGATGTGGTCAGCCAGGGCCTTAATGTCCTCCGGTCCGTACCTTTGCTCCGGAAACAGCCGCTCGATTACCGGCCGGGCGTTACGGTGATGCAGGCATTGACCGACGATGCTCAGTTGGCAGAGGCGCACCTGCTCGTCCGTCGCCCTGGCTCCCAGCAATTCCCGCACTATTGACTCCAGTTTCCGGGCATTCGGGCGAAAGGTTTTTTCCACCAGGGCATCCAGGGCGGCGGTGGGCTCAACCATTTCCCGGGCCATCAGCTTGCCGAGCCAGGCGGGCACATCATCGCCAAAAAGGCTGAACAGAAAGGCATGGATAAAGGCCCGCAGACGTTCGGCGGCGGGAAGGTCTTCTCTCTCGATGTTGGTCAGTTGATATTTCTCCCCGGCCCGGGCGTGGGCATATTCTATGACCGCCAGGTACAGCCGCTCTTTATCGCCAAAATGATAGTTTACGGCCGCGAGATTGGCCTGGGCCCGGCGGCAGATCTCCCGGATGGTGGTGTTGCGAAAGCCTTGCTCCGCAAAGACCTGGCCCGCAGCCTCCAGTAAGCGCTGCCGGGTGGCGGTGCTGACGGAAATGTCTGCCGGGGTATGCATGAAAGATAAATAGGAGGCGGTAGTCAAATGCCTGTTTCAAGTTTATGTATTAAACATATGTTTTAAAAGCAAGCGAAAAATCATCGAGGCTGCTCCAGGGCTGGCAAAACCCGGGGGAAATATCTCTATCACCCCGGCAGTGACAGTCTGTTAGTTCTTCAGCCTGGTTCCCAAGCCCCGCCCTGAAAAGTTTTTGTGTAGGTTGCGTCTTACGCACCATTAAATCTGGCCGGTGGCGGGCGCGGAGGCCCGCCCTACCAAACTTTTGCTGGTTTGCGAATGAGCCGGGGGCTCATATTCAACTGCTTGGCTCCTAGGCAATTGGCGGGCCGGGCCGGCAAGATGGGGAAAATTGACGGGGAAAAGCCGGAAAGGGGGATGTAGCCGCAGGCTTCAGCCTGCGCTGCACAGGCGAGACGCCTGTGACACCAAGAAAAATTGGGAAAAAATATTCGATTGGCCGCAACTCGGTAAAATGGGTTGGGGGAGAAAGTTTGGGCCGCCGAGGGCGGCGGCTCTACACTTTTTCTTTCCCCGCCAGCAGGTAGGCTTCCACGAAGGCGTCGAGGTCGCCGTCCAGGACCGCGTCCACGTTGCCTACTTCGTGTTTGGTGCGGTGGTCCTTCACCAGGCGGTAGGGCTGCAGGGTGTAAGAGCGGATCTGGCTGCCCCAGGCGATCTCCTTCTGGGCCTCCTGGGCTTCGTGTTTCTTCTCTTCCTGTTTGCGCCGCTCCAGGTCGTAGAGGCGGGCCCTCAGGACCTTCATGGCCAGTTCCTTGTTGCGGTGCTGGGACCGCTCGGTCTGGGAGGAGACCACGATGCCGGTGGGCAGATGCGTCAGGCGCACCGCGGAGCTGGTCTTGTTGACGTGCTGGCCGCCGGGGCCGCTGGCCCGAAAGGTGTCGATGCGCAGGTCCTTTTCATTGATGTCGATGGAGATGCGCTCATCCACCTCCGGGAGGACCTGGACCGCGGCGAACGAGGTGTGGCGCCGGCCGCTGGCATCGAAGGGGGAGATGCGCACCAGGCGGTGAATGCCGGTTTCGCTCTTGAAATAGCCGTAGGCATAAGGGCCGCTGGCGGCAAAGGTGACGCTTTTGACCCCGGCCTCATCCCCCGGCAGCAAATCGATGGTTTGGCTTTTGAAGCCCTTGCGCTCGGCATAGCGCAGGTACATGCGCAGCAGGATTTCGGCCCAATCCTGGGCTTCGGTGCCCCCGGCCCCGGCGTGGATGGTGACGATGGCGTTCTTCTGGTCTTCCTCCGACCCCAACAGGAGCCGGAGTTCCCAGTCCCGGAAGGTGGTTTCCAGCTCCGCCAATTCCGTAGCCGCATCCTTCAGGGCCTGGGCGTCTTCCTCCTCCTGGGCCAGGTCCAGAAGGACCTCCAGGTCCTCCACCGCCTTGGCCCGCTGCTGCCATTCTTCCACCGCCTGGGTCAGGGGGCCCCGTTCCTTGAGGATCTCCGCCGCCCGGGCGGCGTCATCCCAGAATTCCGGGGCCGCCAGCAACTCCTCCAGGTGCCGCAGCCTGACCTGCTTACCCTCTAAATCAAAGATGACCTCGAAGCATGGTTAACCGGTCTTTTAACTCCTTGAGCCTCGCCCTTAACTCCACCACATCGGGCAACATAGCAGTCCTCCTTGAGTGAATGGGGAGAGTTGGGGGGAGGGGGCCAGGGGCCCACTTACAATCCTCCCCCAACCCCCCCCAACCCCGTAAATTTTTATTCCTAAAAGGGCCGAGCCGCAGGCTCGGCCCTTTAAAAGTCATAAGGAAAAAGGGAAGAGCAATGAGAATGGGTACCCTATTAATTTTACCAGAAAAAATGCGAGCCGAAATATTTATCTGGGGGAGGCGGGGCCACGGGCCTGGAAATATTTTATAAACAAGTAAAGGGGGTTGGGAGGGGAGATTGAGGGGAGGGCGGGGGAGTTGCGCTCCCCCGGCTCTCCCCTCAAATTCTACAATCCCAAACAGGCGCCCAGAACCAGGGCCTCCAGCAGTTCGTTGGCGGCGCCCAGGGTGTCGCCGGTGATGCCCCCCAGCTTTTTTCGGAAGAACCGGCTGAGGCCCCAGGCGGCCAGCCCGGCCCCGGCCTGGATGACGGGGCCCTTCCAGGCGAACGTCAGGCTGGCCAGGACCAGGGCGCTCACCGTGGCCCCTCCCAGGACCCTGGCGCTCACGCCCTCGGTCATGGCCTGCCCCAGTCCCCCTTCGGGCCGGGCGTAGGGGGAGAGATAGGCGAGGGCCACCATGCCCCAGCGGCTTACAACGGGAAACAGGAAGATGGGCCAGCCGCCTTTCACCCCCTTATCGGCCAGGGCGGTCAGGAAGGCGAATTTCAGGAGCAGCACCAGGATCAGGGCGACCGCGCCGAAAGTCCCCAGACGGGAGTCTTTCATGATCCGGAGGCGCTCAGAGGCATCCCGGCCCCCGCCCAGGCCGTCAAAGGTGTCGGCCAACCCATCCAGATGGAGGCCGGCGGTGGCGGCCACCGTCAGGGCCAGCAGGACGGCCGCGGCCGCCGGGGCCGGCAGGTATTTAAGAAGTATGGTCCAGGCCGCCCAGTACCCCAACCCCAGGAGGGCCCCCACCCAGGGGAACCAGAACATGGACCGGGCCAGGTCCTGGGGTCCGGCCGGCCCGGCCCACCGCCAGGGCAGGCAGGTAAGAAAGGTGAGGGCCAGGGGAAAGGTGTTCTTCACTGCTTTTCGGCCACGCCGGCTTCGGCGAAGGTAGCCATTTCTTTGTAGATTTTCAGGCCGGCTTCCAGCAGCCCGAACCCCAGGGCCGCGCCGGTGCCCTCACCGAGACGCATCTGTAGATTGAGGAGAGGCTTGAGCCCCAGGCTGTCCAGGGCGATTTGGTGCCCGGGCTCCACCGAGCGATGGGCGGCGATCAGGTAGTCGGTCACCGCCGGCGCCAGCCGGGCCGCCACCAGGGCCCCGGCCGTGGCGATGAAACCGTCCAGCAGCAGGGGGCGCCGGGCTGCGGCCGCGCCCAGGATCAGCCCGGCAATGCCGGCGATCTCCAGGCCGCCCACCGCGGCCAGGGCTTCCAGGGGCGCGTCGGGGTCAGGCCGATGCAGGGCCAGGGCCCGGTTGATGACGGCCACCTTATGCCGCAGCGCGTTATCATCGATGCCGGTGCCCCGGCCGGTGACCGCTGAGGCCGGCCGGCCGGTAAAGACCGTGGCCAGGGTGGCCGCAGGGGTGGTGTTGCCGATGCCCATGTCCCCGGCGGCCAGGGCGTCCACTCCCTCCGCCACGGCCACCTTGGCCCGTTCCATCCCCACCAGCACGGCCTGCAGCGCCTCCTTCCGGGTGAGGGCCGGCTCCTGAGCCATGTTCCGGCTCCCATAAGCCACCTTCCGGGAGATGAGACCCCGGTGCTCCCCGAAATCGTGGTTGACGCCGATATCCACCACCTCCACCGAGGCCCCGGCGTTGCGGGCCAGGACGTTGATCCCGGCGCCGCCCCGGAGGAAATTGTACACCATCTGGAAAGTCACTTCCTGGGGATAGGCGCTCACTCCTTCGGCCACCACCCCATGGTCGGCGGCGAAGACCACCACCCGCTTCTTTTCCAGGGACGGGAACAGGTCCTCTCGAATCGCCACATAGCGGGCCGCCAACTCCTCCAAGCGGCCGAGGCTCCCCAGGGGCTTGGTGAGGGAATCCAGGCGCTCCTGGGCCCTGGCCAGCCAGGACAGGTCCACGGGTTTAATGTCAGCAAGAATACGGGATAACTCAGTCAGCATGAAAAAGGACCTCATGTAATGAAAAATAAGAAATTTATGGGGTTGGGGGAGGGGGTTTGGGGGAGGGGGCAGGGGCCCACTGGCCCCTTGCCTCCTCCCCCAAATTATCCTTCTCCCTTCAAAACCAAGGGCAGGCCGGCCACCAGGAGCACGACCCGGTCGGCGCTTTGCGCCAGGCGCTGATGCAGCATGCCCGCCCAGTCCCGGAACTCCCGGGCCACGGGGTTGTCCGGCACTATACTCAAGCCCACCTCATTGCTCACCAGCACCAAGGGGGTGGTGGCGGCCTGAACTGCGGCCACCAGGCGGTCGCAGGCCGCCTGAAGTTCTCCCGAAGATTCGGTCTGGGCCATCAGGTTGGACAGCCACATGGTCAGGCAGTCCACCAGGACCACGCTATATTGGCCTTGAGCCTTAGCGATGGCCTCGGGCAGGGCCACCGGGATCTCCCAGGTGTGCCAACCGGGGCCGCGCTCCCGGCGGTGCTGGTCGATGCGGGCGGCCATCTCTGCGTCGCCCGGGGCGGCGGTGGCCAGGTACAGGCGGGGCGCCGGCCGGCTGGCGGCCAGGTTCAGGGCGTGGCGGCTTTTACCGCTCCTGGCCCCGCCCAGGACCAGGGCGACCTGGAAATTCGAGGTATGCTCAAGCATAGGCGATTAATGCCGCGGCCATGGCATGGCGCGCATGATGCGCCTTGCCGGGCGGCGGCGGCTTCCTCCTGGCGCCGATTTATAAAATATAACCGGCCATGGCGATAAACGAAAGCCCGCACCGGTCGGTTTGAAAAATTAGGCTTCCCGGAGGCGTGATTGCTTCGCCCCCAAACCGGGTGGGGCGCCCTGCCCCTAGCTGCGGCGTTCCCGAATTTTGGCGTTGACCCTGGGCTGCAAATTTGAAATTATGGCGTCGACTTCGCCTTGCGAAAAGCTAAATGTGGGACACCCGCCCTCGGGTGTCATATGTTATATAGGCGCAGGCGAGGGCGCCTACGCTACATTTTGATTACAGGTCTCAACTTGCTATAGAACTTGCGGTGGCGGGTTAATGCCCGGTTATAAGCATCCTGGTACAATATCATAGCCTATTTCGGGGGAATCGACAGAGGAAATGTATGGAAAGAAAACGTCTGCAGCAAGGGCTGGTGCAGGTCTATACCGGTGACGGCAAGGGCAAGACCACCTGCGCCCTGGGGTTGGCTTTGCGGGCCGTCGGCCAGGGTTTCAAGGTCTTCATGGTGCAGTTCATGAAGGGCCGGGACACCGGCGAGGCCAGGGCCGCGGCCCGGCTGGCCCCCGAATTGACGCTGCGCTATTTCGGGCGGCCCGGCCTGGTGAATCTAAAGGCGCCGGACCCCGAGGACCTGGTCCTGATTAACGAGGCCCGGGAACTGGCCCGGCGGGTGATGGAGAGCGGCGACTACGACCTGGTGATCCTGGATGAAATCAACCTGGCCCTGGCTTACGGGCTCATCCCTTTAGAGGACATGCTGACCTGGCTCCGGGCTCGCCCGCCCTGGGTGGAGGTAGTCCTCACCGGGCGCCAGGCCCCGGCGGAACTGGTGGCCTTCGCGGACCTGGTCACCGAAATGCGCCCCGTCAAGCATTATTATGCCGCGGGTGTCCCCGCCCGCCGGGGGATAGAATGGTGAGCAGGGCGTTTTTAAAGGTAGCCGCAGGCTTCAGCCTGCGCTTGCACCGGCTGGAAAGCCGGTGCCACCGAACCTTCTTCATTTGACTGCAACCTGGTATTTTAGCCCTCTTCCTTCGCTTCTTCCTGGGGCAGCGGTTTACCCTTGGGATTGTAAAAAATCCGCATCCTGGCCGGGGCCAGGTTGAATTCCATGGCCGGCTTCAGTTTCAGGGGAATGGTATCCGGCGTCAGGTCTTGCCAGGCCCGGACGGGTTCCCCCAGCCAGGCCGCCAGGTCCGTCAGCTCGGCCTTTTGGGGGGCCCGGGTGGCGTTGATCACCGCCAGCACCCGGCCGGGGCGGCTCTCCCGGGACTTCAAGAGCCCCACCACCGGTTCGTCCGGGGGAGTCACCCGGGTCATGGGACCTTCCTCCAGCAACACCGGGCAACCTTTTTTCATGCGGTTCGCCCCTTTAATGAAGCGGGTGAGGTTGTAAGAGGGAGTTTCCCAATCCTGGGGCCGGGTCTGCACCACGTGCAGCCGCTTTTGAAAGCCGAATTCGAACCCCATGGGGATCATCAGGCCGGCGGAGAAAAAAGCCGCAAAGAGATAGCGCTGCCGGGCCACTTCCGGGGCGCCGCCGCTTGCCGCGGCCAGCCTCTCGGTATCATGGGTCTCAGGGAAACTGATGGAGGGGGCCAGGCGCCGGAACATGTGGTACTGCTCCAGGCACCAGTCCGCCTGGAAATCCCACCACTTGGAGCTGTTGTAGAGAAAGTGGAAGTCCGCCGCCAGTTGGCGACATTCCTCCAGGCGGCAGCCCAGGGTTTCGGCAAAAAACTCCACCTTGGGCTCCAGGCTCCGGGCCTCGCCGATGAGGCGCTCCCAGAACCAGCCGGGGATCTTGTAGGCCGCGTCCGCCCTGAACCCCAGGAACCCCAGGCGCAGATATTTGCTCAACACCTGGTCCCAGAAGTGCAGCAGGCCTTCCGAGTCAGGAGGCGGCCAGTATTCCAATTCCGCCAGGTCCCCCCAGACCGTTTTCTTGCGGGCGTCGGCCGGGTCGATGGCCCCCGGGTGCTTGATCCGGCCGTTCTCATCCTTGGCGTACCATTCCGGATGCTGCTCCACCAGGGGGGAGTCGATGGCGGTGTGGTTGATCACCAGGTCCAGCATCACCTTAAGGCCCCGGCGGCCCGCTTCCTTAAGGAAATGCTCCAGAGCGGCCTCCGGGTCCCGGCCGGACTCGGGGCGAAATAAGGGATTGATGCCGAAATAATCCTTGACGGCATATAGGCTGCCCGACAGGCCGGGGGTGTGGATGGGGTTCAGGTAGATCCAGGTGAAGCCCATGGCGGCAACGCGCTCCAGATGTTCCTCCCACCTGGGAATGGGGCCCGCCAGCAACGGGAACAGATTGTAGATCAACGTGGCTTCGGGCATGGGGCACCTCTCTCGAAAAAATCTTCCATCTAATATAAGCATTGGTGGGGGGAGGGCCAGGGACCTCAGGTCCCTGCCCTCCCCCCACCCCCCCAACCCGCATAAGTTTGGCGAGGCATTCGGGGCCGTCGGCCCCGAATTCCTCGGCCAAGA
>Ga0315281_10007375_pt1 | contig 15499 bp, 9 predicted proteins | sample YL17G07_0_MG_FD_204540 | JGI IMG/M metagenome (GOLD analysis project Ga0315281, IMG submission 204540) | Sediment microbial communities from Yellowstone Lake, YNP, Wyoming, USA - YL17G07_0 | ecosystem: Environmental > Aquatic > Freshwater > Lake > Sediment | place: USA: Wyoming | collected...
CCGACGGCGACGGTTGCTCCGACGGCCGCGAGATGGCGGACGTCAACGGCGACCACAAGGTCAACGCGACTGACCTGCTGGCAGTGGCGCAGCACGGCTCGACCGGCTCGCTCGCTCCTGGCAAGGTGGGCGTGCCGCTGCCGCTTGGCTCGCCCGCCGGTCCCTACGTCACCGCCGGCGTCCGCCGGGCCGAAGTGGCGACGTACGACGTGAACAAGGACGGCAAGATCGACTCGACGGACCTGCTGACCGTCGCCAAGCTGAGTGGCAACTGCGCCTTCGGCACCGGCGCTCAGACCGCCAAGGCGATCGTGAACGGATCGTTCCCATAGCGAGAACGTAGGAAGGTCTTCGGACCTTGGTGGGGGGCGGCGCCCGGCCGGCGGGCCGGGCGCCGCCCACCCACCACCAAGTCCCCCCCGCCCGCATTTTTCCCCGGCCCTCCGCGGAGCACGGATGCTTCCCAGCGGCGGTAACGCATTGCTGATGAGGAAGCTGTGTCAGATTCGCTGACCCTCGTTTTGGGACACATGAGCCGTAGCCGGCAACAGGCGACGCAACGCGCAGCGGTGGCCCCGATGGCCCTCGTGCTCGGCGCCATCGCCCTGCTGACCGCGGTCGTGTACCTGGCGACGCTCGCCCCCGACCTGTACAGCCTGGACAGCCCCGAGCTGGCCGCCGCGGCCTACCGCCTCGGCATCGCCCACCCGCCCGGCTACCCGCTGTACACGCTGTCCGGCTGGCTCTTCTCGCACGCCTTCCCGATCGGCAATGTGGCCTATCGTCTGAACGTCCTCTCGGCGCTCTTCGCCGTCGCGGCGACGCTCTGCACATACCTCCTGGCGTCGCGGCTGACGCCCCGCCCGCTGGTCGCCGCCGCCGGCGCGCTGTCGCTGGCGTTCTCGTACTACTTCTGGGCCGATGCCCTCGCCGCCGAGGTCTACACGCTCGATGCGGCGCTCTTCGCCGGCCTGCTGCTGGCCGCCTTCGCCTGGCGCGCGCGCCCGTCGGCCGCCGGAGCGGCCACCGTCGGGCTGCTGTTCGGCCTCGGCCTGGCGACGCGGACCACGACACTGCTCTACCTGCCCGCGCTCGCCGCCTTCGCCTGGATCTCGGGCGAGCGCTCGCCGCGCGCCTGGGCGGCCGCCGCGGGCGGCGCCGCCTTCGGGCTGCTGTTCTACCTCTACCTGCCCCTGCGCTCGGCCGCGGGCGTCAGCGTCGGCCCCGGCGACTACGGGCTCGATGGCTCGCTCCGCGTCTGGGATCTCGCCAGCTGGGGCGGCTTCTGGGACCACGTCTCCGCCGCCGCCTTCCGGGGCGATGCCTTCGCCTACGGCCCCATCGGCCTGGCGCGGCAGACCGCCACGTTCGCGGGCCAGCTCACGGCGTCGTTCCTGGTCGTCGGCGTGCCGCTGGGCATTGCCGGCGCCGTCCGCCAGTGGCGCACCGACCGCGCCCTCTTCCTGCTCTTTGCCGGGACGGCTCTGCCGATCGCCGTATTCTTCATCGACTACGGCACACTCGATAAGGAGTTCATGTTTCTGCCGGTGTACGTCGTGTGGGCGCTCTGGGCGGCCATCGGCGTGGACTGGGCGGTGGAAGTGCGTGCGCCGCTACGAGGGCACGGTGCGTCCAGCTGGCGCGCCGGAGCGGTGGCGCTCGTACTTCCTGCCGTCGCGCTGGCGGTCAACGCCCCCCTGGTATCGCTGCACAACGAGCACCGGCCGCGCGCCAACGCGCTGGAGCTGCTGTCGCACGTGCCGGAGGGCGCCATCGTCTACGGGCCGTTCCTCGACATCGCGCCGTTCCAGTACCTGCAGGAAGTCGAGGGCCAGCGCCCCGACGTGCGGCTTGTCAACAGCTGGACCGTTGACAGCGCGTTTCTGCTGGCGCTGGCCGATGCGAACGTGGGTGTGCGCCCGTTGTTTATCACGCAGGACGAGCCGGTCCTGCACGGCCGCTTCGCGCTGTCCCGCGCCGGCGCGGGGTTTGAGGTGCGGCCGAAGAAGGGATAGGCATCACTCGCGTCCGTCGCGCGGTCGCCGCGGCGACCGCACACGGCGGGCGGGATGCGAAATTGCGAGCAAGGCGGTGTGGCTGCTCCCTGCGGACCATGTCCGCGGGATCGTGAAGGAGGTGTGGACGGAACAACACAGTCAATCGCAGAATATCCAACCGTGGGTTCGTGCTCTGAACCCAACAGCCCTACGTAGGAGGATTTAGTCTTGAAGAAGCCCCATGCATTGATCGGCCTTTTGGCCGCATTGGGGACGGCGATCGGCGTTCTTGTAGCCGTGGTCGGCCTGCCTTACGGCCGCCTCAACTACACAGCCTTCGCAGGTCTCTACCACGGACCGACGGCGTACCTCAGTGCCCAGATGGAAGTCGACTGTGACTCCAGCACGGCCGCTGTGGACAACGTCTGTATCATCGACCCGTTGTCGGTCGCTCCGATCAACGTCGCGGTGGTCATCAGCAACTGGTCTGGTGCTCCCCAGACGTTCGCTGCGTTCAACTTCGACCTGTTCAACCCGAACGCGACTGCCGGCGGCATCGCGCCCAGTATCCCGCAGCCAGGCTCCGGCCTGATCGCCGCGGACTGGGGTGCGGGTTGCAACACCGGTGGCAAGATCGCCGACACGGCCAGCGGCCCTGTCGGCTCATCGACGTCGTTCCTCTCCTGCTTCACGCAGGCGGTGGGTGGCGATCCGTTCCCGGCCGGCTCTTCGGCGCAGATCGCGACGGAGACGTTCACGGACAACGTGACGGCGAACACGAGCATCATCCTGACGCTCAGCAACGCCGCCGCGGCGGACGACCTCACGGTCGGCCTGCTGGCCTGTGACCCGGCCAGTGCGCCTCCGGTCGACCCGACCGGCATCGTCGGTGGCCCGTGCTTCCCGGCGACGCTGCTCTTCCAGACGCCGCCGACGAGCACGCCGGCTCCGCCGACGAACACGCCGACGCCGACCAACACGCCGCTGCCGACGGCGACCAACACGCCCAGCGGGTTCGTCCCGGTCGGCGCGGTCCCGACGCAAGTCACCGTGAACGTTGACGGTGGCTCCGGCACGCCTGGTGGCGCTACGATCTCGGGTTCGGGCAGCTGCGTCTCGCAGCCCTGCACGATCACGATCTCGTCGTCCACCGCCACGCCCACCTCCGGCGACCTCGGCGGGCTCAGCCCGGCCGCTCCGGCCGTGGACATCTCGACCGACGCGTTCTTCACGCCGCCGATCTTGATCTGCTACAACTACGGCCCTGGCATCCCCAACGAGGCCAACCTGCGCTTCTTCCACTTCAACGGAAGCACGTGGGATGACATCACGCAGGACCCGGCCGTAGCGCCGAACATCCCGAACCCGAACACGACGACGCACGTGATCTGCGGTGTCACGAACAGCTTCTCGCCGTTCGTCATCGCCGGTCCGACGGACCCGCGCATGGAGAAGGTGCCGGACGGCAACGCCAACAGCGTCGTCACCTACCCCAATGGCGTGTCAGCCAACCTCTGGCTGTGTGTCATCTGTGGTCCGTCGCTGACCAACCCCGGTGAGGGCTCGCTCGTCGTCCACGAGAAGGTCTTCAACGTCTTCACGACGCCGGCCGCGCTCGGCCTTGGTGCGTACGAGTTCCAGGTCGAGTTCGACTCGTTCGTGTTCCAGTCGGTCAACCCGACGGACGTCGTGTTCTCACCGGCCAACGTCCTCAACCTTGGTGGACTCGCTGGTGCTGGTGTGGCTCGCACGCCCGCGGACTGCACGATGTCGATCACCAATGAGAATGCCGTGCGCTTCGGCTGCGTCACGAAGGGCCAGGTCGCTGGTCCGACGGGCACCTTCGAGCTCGCCCGGCTCCTGCTCGTGCCGGCTGCTGACGATGTCAAGGACACCTTCCCTGGCAACGACAACGGCATCAACACGATCATCAAGGACAACAACTGCGAGCTGGCGGACACGCTCGGTCACCCGGTCAACAAGACGGTCGGCACCCTTGACTTCGGCAACCCGCTGAACATCGGTGGCGGCCAGCTCAAGACCTGCAGCGACCTCGCTGTCACGCTTCGCATCCTTGAGGGCGACATGAACCTCGACTGCATCGTTGACGTTGCTGACGAGGCGCTCATCGCCGCGCACTACGGGGCTTCCTTCGGTAGTAACTTCTACAACAAGTGGTTCGACCTGGAGCCTCGTTTCCACGACCTGGACATCGACATCAAGGACCTCCAGAAGGTCTTCGGTCGCGACTCCAGTACGTGTCAGGCCCCGATCCCGGCCCAGCTTCCGATCCAGTCGCCGTTCAGCCTCGCCAACTAGGCGACTGGACGTCGATAGACCGGTGGTCTATCCGGAGTCAAAGAGAGGGGGAGCATACGCGAAAGCGTATGCTCCCCCATCTCCAACTCAGCAGGGACGCAGAAATCGTAGGGACGCAGCTGCAGCTCCGTCCCGCAACCCGTAGGGACGCAGCTTCTCGAAGAGTCGCCGTCGAAGACTCGCCGTGGCGAGTGGCGACAGCTCCGTCCCGCAGCCCGTAGGGACGCAGCTTTCCGCTCCGTCCGGCAACCGCAGGTTCCGCTCCGTCCGCTGTAAGACCAGGGCCGGGCATGCGTTTGGAGAGATACCTGCAAGGCGACGTTTGAGCCCGTTCCCCGCCGGGAGCCAACAGATTCTTTACATCTTGGGAGTACGCTGAACGCATGCAAAGATGGTCGCGCGGAATACTGGGTGGTGGTGTGTTGCTGGTGGTGGCCGCGGCCGGCATCTGGCTGGTGAACGTGGCGGGCTCTGCAGCCGGTGAGGGCGGCACGCTCCTCAGCGTCAGCCCAGCATCGCAAAATGTCGCGGTCGGCGCCGATCACTTCGGCGTCGATATCGTCGTCGCCAATGTGCAGAATCTTGGCGCGTACGAGTTCACGCTGCGTTTCGATCCGGCTATCGTCGAATACATCGGCGCTTCCGAGAAGGGGTTCCTCAAGACGACGGGCCGCACGCAAAGCTGTCAGCCCACCACGCCGATCGATCAGGCGAATGAGCGAGGCGGTGTCACCATGGGGTGCACCACGCGGGACCAGCAGCGGAGCCCCACCGGCGGGCCGATGGGTCCGAACGGCTCCGCGTTGTTGGCGACTGTCGGCTTCAGGCCGAGGAGTGCCGGCACGAGCGATCTCTTCTTCGATGGCCTCGAGGCGGGACCGCAACCGACCGCGGAGACCGGCCAGCCGACGCCGGTGCCCGAAGTAGGCAAGACTGGTCTCGCCACCGTCGACTTCTGTGACGCCGGCTGCGACAGTGACGCCGTCGACATCGCGTTCTCGGTGCAGACCGGCATTGTGGCCGTGTTCGATCCGAACGCCGGGCCCACCCCCTCGGCAGTGCCGGCGACGCCGACCCTGACGGTGCCGAAGCCGCGCGGCGACCAGCGCAAGACAGTCCAGGCCATCCTCGGCACGCCGGAGCGTCGCGTCAACGACGGTACGCCGATCCCCGGCGCCCCGGATAGCGCCGGCGGCAGCAGCAACGGCGGCCGCGGCAGCGCCGGCGGCGCCAGCGGCAGCGTCGCCGGCGCCAACAACGGCGGCGGACGCACGGGAGACATCGCGCCTGGCGCGCCTGGCGCCGCCGGCTCGGCCGGCGGGTCGCGCAGCGCCACGGGCGCGCCGCGCGCCGGCTTTGGGCCCGACCCGCAGCCGGGCAGCCCCTGGCCGGGTCGCGCCAGCCTGGTGCTCGCACTGGCCGGCATGGGCGCAATCATCGCTGGCGTCGCCGGCAACCGCCGCGCTCAGCGTGCCTGAGCGGGGGAACATCGCCGTGGGATCCTGGTAGGGGGACGATCAGAGAGGAGCCGTGGAAGGAGTCCAGTGCATCCAATGCTGAACGACCTGTCGTTGGGGAGACAACGATACCCGTGAAGGAGAACGTACCTTGATCCGTCGCCCATCTGCGCTGCAACTTCGGCTGCTCGGCGCCGCCGTCATCGTCGCCGCCCTCGCCGCTGCGGCCGTCCTGAGCGGCGGCCATCCACGTCACGCCGCCGCCGATCCGGCCTACGGCGTCGTCAAGCTCAACCCCGGCTCCGGCATGGTGATCCAGGGCTACAAGGTCACCATACCCGTCAACGTGACGACGTGCAGCACGGCGCCGCCCACCTACACGCCCACCGCCACCGCCACCCGCACCGCCACCGCGACGAAGACATCGACGGCGACGCCGATCACCGCCACTGCCACGAAGACGGCGACGCCGACCAAGACGGCTACCGCGACGCCCGTCACCTTCACGCCCACCAAGACCGCGACGCCGACGAAGACGTTCACGCCTTCGCCAACCAACACGCCGTTTCCGGGCACCGCCCTGCCCTCGCCGACGCCCAACCCGCTCACGGTCTGCCGTGTCGGCAGCTACGACGTCAAGATCAACTACGACGCCGCCAAGCTGTCGCTGCTCACCGATGGCGGCACGAGCACGGGCGGCAATACGACCACGACCCTCGTCGATACGACCAAGACTTGGAAGACGAATCAGTGGGCCGGCTCCAGTGTCACGCTGGTGTCCGGCGGCGGCTCCGATGGCGCCAACGGCGCGCAGATCCGCAAGATCCTCTCGAACAGCGCCACGACGCTCACCGTGTCGCTCGCCTGGGACGGCTTCCCCGTCTCCGCGCCCGATGCCACCACCGTCTACACCATCGGCGGCATTAGCGACGGCGGCTGGGTGAGCAGCACCGGCCGCCCGCTCCAGTGCCCCACAGGCCCCACGTACGGCGCCGGCTGGGCCGAGCTGCACTGCGTCACGCTTGGCGCCGCCGCCGCCGTGTCAGGGACCGGTACGCTGGCCACGCTGTCGCTTGCGGCGAATACCCGCGGCCTGGCGTTCTTCACCTTCACGCTGCCCCCCGCCGACCCCAGCACCCAGGTGCTGACGATCGAGGGGAATAGCATACCCGTCGACGTGTCCAGCAGCGGTGCCAGGCGCGTGACGCTCTGTCCCGACTCCGCCGGCGGGACGCCTGCCGATACGGGCACCGCCACCAGCGTCGGCGCGACGTCGCTGGGTAACGGGACGGCCGGCACGACGAGTTCCGCTGTCACGCACACGACGCTGACCGATACGGGCGCGACCTGGGGTGTGAACCAGTGGGTTGGCTTTACCGCGACGATGGACGGCAAGACGCTGGTCGTGACGTCGAACACCGCCACGGTCATCACGGGGATCGCCGGCTGGCAGGGCGGCGAACCTCCCCCTGGGTTCTACACCGTCGGGAGATGGACGCCCAACGCGTTCGTCGGGAAATCGGTGCAGATGGGCGGCGCGCTCGGCACCGTCGTCTCCAACTCGACCACGCAGCTCACCGTCGATGCCTGGCTGGTCCCGGTGGGGGCCGTGGCCCCGCTCGTTCCGGCCGGCACGCTCCCCCCCCTGGGCACGTACAAGATAGGCGCCGCCGACGGCCGGGTGAACTCCACCGACCTGCTGTCGACGGCACAGGCGAGCGGCAAGACGTTCCCGAACCCGCTCTACCTGGTCACCAAGGACCCCAGCGAGGACGGAAAGATTAACTCCACCGATCTGCTGATCGTGGCCGGGCTGGCCAACAAGAAGTGCGTCCAGCCGTAGGTATGCCGGCCAGGCTCGAACAGCGGGGATGCGCGCGGGGCCGCCATGACGGCGGCCCTGCGCGAGGACGCCGGAGGCAGGCGTGAGGTCACGCAGAGCACCGAGAGTATGGATTGGCGGCCTGGCGCTCGTGCTGGTGCTGGCGGTCGCCGTCGCGCTGCCGGGCCTGTTGAGCGCGAGGAACACCGGAGCCGTGGCCGTGGCCAGCGTCCAGATAGAGCTTGACTGCGACACCACGACCGCGGGCGTTCAAAGCCGCTGCGACATCCCCGTCCCGGCCAGCGGGAACCGCTCTGTCGCGGTGATCGCGTCGAACTTCAGCGGGGCGGACGTGTCGCTTGGCGCGTTCAACTTCGACATCTTCAACCCGAATTGCGGCGGCGCCGGCGCAACGACCACGCCGCAGTTCAGCGCGGCCGCCAGCGGCTGTACGATCGCTGCCGGTGTGACGGGCATCTGGCCCGTCGGCAACCCGCTCTTGACCGGCGCTTCGGTGGGGTTCACGAACGTGGTCAGCGTGGTGGGATTCACATCCGGTTGCGCCACGGGCGGCGACCTCGGCAACGCCGCGACCGGCGAAAGCGGGACGTCGACCTCGTTCCTCGGCTGCTTCAACCAGGCGGGCGGCGAAACGCTGGCGAACGGCGCCGCGGTCATCCTCGCGACAGAGACATACAACGTCACCGAGACGGCGGCCGCCTCAATCATCCTGACGCTCAGCAACGTGGCGGCAGCCGGGCAACATCGTTACCCTGCTCTCCTGCGACCCCGCGGCGGGCCCGCCGGCCGACCCGACGGGCAACGTCACCGGCCCGTGCGCGTCCGCCACGCTGAACTTCGGTCCACCGTTCCCGCCGACCGACACGCCGACGCCGCCCGCAACGCCGGTGCCGCCGACTGCCACGCCGGTGCCGGCGACCGCAACCCCGGTGCCGCCGAGTGCCACGCCGGTGCCGCCGACCGCAACGCCGGCGCCGCCGACTGCCACGCCGGTGCCGCCGAGCGCAACCCCCGTGACGCCGGCCGCGACGAACACGGCGGGCCCGAGCCCCACGGCGACCAACACGGGTGTGCCGGCCGCCACCAATACGCCGACGAATACGCCGACGAACACCCCCACCAGGACGCCCACCACGACGCCGACCACCGCGCCGACCTCGACGCCGACCCTGACGCCCACGGCCACCGCGACCAACACCCCGGTGCCGACCGCGACGAACACCCCGGTGCCCACCGCGACGCGCACCCCCGTGCCCACCGCGACGCGCACCCCCGTGCCCACCGCGACGAACACCCCGGTGCCCGCCGCGACGCACACCCCCGTGCCGACCGCGACGAACACCCCGGCTGGTACGGCACCCACGGCGACGCCCACGAAGACGCCCGAGCAGGAGGAGTGCGTCCCCCTCGGCCGAAAGATCAGTCTCAGCGTGGGCATCATGCTACGCTTGGGCCTGGTCCGCGGCCAGCAAGGCTACAAGGCAAGGTACGACGTGAACAACGACGGCGTCATCGACGCCCGGGATCTGGCGCAGGTCGCGCGGATGCGGACCTGCGAGCACGAGGAAGACGGCCAGGACGGCGACCGCGACCATCACCGCGGCCGCGACCTCCGGGGCGGCGCGGGTGACCGCGACTAGCGAGGCCGTTCCGTCAAGTATGGGAGTTACGGGATGGTACAAAGCACGTTATAGTGGCGGGAACCCCGGTCTAGGATCGGGGATCACCGCGCATTGAACGATGACTGTCGGAACGACTGTAGGGCCCCGCGCGAAGCACCGGAGGTAGACGTGAAGTTACAGAAGACACAGAGGATTTGGATCGGGGGCCTCACGCTGGCGCTGGTGCTGGCGGTCTCCGTCACGCTGCCCGGCCTCTTCACCGCGAGGAACGCCAGCGCAGCGCTGCCGGACGTGATCGGATTTGAAGTGGACTGTGATGCGGTGACGCCGGGTGTGCAAGCGACCTGCAACATCCCGGTGTCGTCGACGGCGCCGATCCAGATTGCCGTCGTCATGACCAATAACTCGCCGACGATCGCAAACACAACCATCAATCAGATTGGCGGCATGACCGCCGCCGCCACGTCAGTCACCGTCGCCTCGACCATCGGCGCCTTGACGGCAGGCACCATCACGATCGGTACTCCGGCCGAGCAGATAACGTACACGGGCAAGACCGCCACCTCGTTCACAGGTCTCGGGAGAGGCGCCTTTGGTACCACGGCTGCGGTACACGCCGATGGTGATCCGGTGCTGTATCCGGGAGACACGACCATCGCCAGCTTCGGCTTCGACCTGTTTAACCCGCAGTGCGTGGCCGTTCCGGTAGCGCCCACGCTCTGCACGACGGCGAACAACGCCAGCGCAGCGGGTGGCATCGCACCGTCGGTGCCCGCCGTAGGGTCTGGCATGCCGCTCGCCCTGAATTGCACAACTGCCCCCCTCTTGGCCGACTCGGCTGCGGGCGCATCAGGCACCTCAACCTCGGTCATGGGTTGCTTCAACCAGACGGGCGGTGACACGCTCGCAAACTCCGCGTCGCGCACGTTGGCGACGGAGACGTTTGCAGACAACGTGACTGGCGCCACGACCATCATCCTGACGCTGAGCAACGTGGCTATGGCGGACGACAACGCAGTCACGGAGCTGACGTGCGACCCCGATCCGGCGTTTGTTCCGCCCGCCGATCCTACGGGCCACGTCACCGGCCCGTGCGCGTCCGCAACCCTCAACTTCACCCTGCCGCCGACCAACACGCCGACGAACACGCCGACGCCCACAAAGACGCCGACGAATACCGCGACCCCAACGGCGACGAGGACCTCGACGAGCACGGTGACTCCGGTCGGACCGACGAACACCCCCGTCCCGACCGCCACGAACACGTTGACGAACACGCCGGGTCCGTCGCCCACGTCCACCGACACGCCCACGCCGACCAACACGCCCACGGCGACGAACACGCCCACCGCCACGGCGACCCGCACCGCCACCTCGACCAACACGCCCACCGCCACCGCGACGCCCAACGGCTTCGCCCCGACCAGCGTCGCCACCGCCACGGTCGTCGTGCCGGTTAACGGCGGCGATGGCGTCATCGGCGGCGCCACCCTGTTCGGCGTCGTGACGGGCAGCGGCACCGTCTCCATCACGTCGTCCGCGACGCCCGCGGACCCCGTACCCAGCGGGTTCCTGCTGGTGGGTCAGGCAATGGATGTGACCACCACCGCGACGTTCACATTCCCGATCACCATCTGCTTCGGCTACAACCCGGCCAACGTGACCGATGAATCCCAGCTCAAGCTCTACCACAGCGACGGGGACGGCGGCTGGCTCGATGTCACCCAAAACCCGGCCGTGGCACCGAACGTACCGAACCCGAACACGACGACGAACGTCATCTGCGGCTCGGTCCCCAGCCTCTCGCCGTTCATCGTCGTCCAGCCGTCCTGCGCCGGCCCCAACGAAACGCAGATCGTCTGTCCAACATTCACCCCCGTGCCGTCCAGCTCCGGCGGCGGCTCCACGGCGAAGACGCACACACCGGTGCCGACGTCCACGGCGCCTGCCGCAACGGCGACGCTCCCGGCCCCGACGGCGACGCCCGTGAGCAACGTCCTGGGCACCGGCCAGCAGCCGCGCAAGGGCCCCATCGGCCTGCCGGACACCGGCCAGGGCGGCGCCAACGACGCTCGCGGCTACACGCTGGCGGTCCTCGTGCTGCTCCTGGCGGCCGGCGGTCTGGCGTCCGCGGCGGCGTACCGGCAGCACCGCCGCTAACCGCTGACCGGCGCGTATGCCCGGGAGATAATTGACAAGTGAGAGAGAGGCCCTGAAAAGGGCCTCTCTTCACGCCCGTAATTCGCCGCAGGCTCTTGTTCTTACGATGCGGACGGTGTTATCGTCTGCTCACTCGATTTACTTGACTTAATGCATGGAGGATTCCCATGAGGAAATGGCAGGCCATTCCTGTGGCCGCTGTTGCAGCAGTTCTGGCCGGCGCGGCGCTGTTCACAAGCGCATCGCCGGTCACAACGCACGCGGCGGGACAGCCGAACCTGTCGCTCGTGTGCCAGGTGAATATCGGCTGCACCTTCGGCGCCGGCACGACAGGCATCGATGTAAATATCGTGCTGACGAACCAGTCGGGAGCGGCCATCACGGTCGCAAGCTTTGGTTTCGACGTGTACAGCTCCGGCGGCGGGTTTCTGACGCCGAGCGCACCGGCTCCGAATTCGACGTTCACCACCGGATGGAGCTGCACGACCGACCCGCCGGTGGCAGATACGGGGGCCTACACGTCGACCGGCGGCACGGCCTCCCACGTCGCGTGCTTCAAGGACGGCGGCTCGGAGATCTTGGACGGTGCGGCGCCTGTGATCGCAACGGTCCATTTCGCCGTCTCGGGAAATAGCACCGCGAGCCTGCTCCCCATCAACGTCGCCGCGTCCGACGCTGCTGCCGCGGACCTCATCGTCTGTGACGCCGTCGAGGCGGCGCCGGTGCCGCCCACGACGTACCAGCCAGGGGCCGGCAGCTGCACCGGTGCAACCGTCTCGGTGGGCGTAGGCGAGCCGACGAACACGCCGCAGCCCACGGCGACCTCCACCGCCACGCCGACGCCAACGAGGACGCCCTGCGTCGCGAACTGCCCGTCACCGACGTCGCTTGCCTTCGTGACCATCACGCCGAACGCCCAGACGCGGACCGCGACCGCCCCGACGAAGGTGCCGGCCACGGCGGTGCCCGGCGGCACGAGCCCGCCGCCTCCGCCCCCACCCGCCGGTAACCAGGGCGGCGCGGGCGCAGGCGGCTCCCGCCCCGTCCTCCTGCCGGACACCGGCGCGGGCGCGAACACCGGTATCGACTGGACTGCGGCAATGCTGCTGTCGCTGCTCGCCGTGGCCATCGGCGGCGCGACCGGCGCTCTCTACTTCGGCGCCGCGCACGTCAGCGCATCGCGTCGCGGGCGGGGCCAGTAGCGCACGCACGGAGGGCATGACCATCGTCCGGTGCCGGCGCGGCCCGGGAGCACGCTGCAAAGGGGATCGACCTTGAAGGGAATGAACATCATGAAGGCACTGAAGACCGCGACGGTGGCCCTTGTCCTGGCCGTGGTGCTGGGCGGCTCCGCACTCGTCGCATCGTTGCCCTCGCCCCAGCCGGTCGGCGCCACGCCGGCCGCCATGATCGGCCTCAACTCCAACAACTGCATTGCGCTCGGCATCGCGTTTGGTGGTCTCGGCTCGCTCGAGGCCGTGCCCGATTGCCAGAACATCCAGGAGCAATCCTCACCATCGCCGGGCGGACTCTCCCACTTCGTGGGTTGCCTGCGGGGGACCAACGTGGTCGACGACGTCACCCACCTCACCTCTCACGCGTGCGTCGCCGCGGGCGAAGTCGGGGTCGTCACGACGAAGGACCTGGCGCCGCTCGACCTGGACAAGAACCAGGTCTACCTCGGGCAGGACCTGATCGTCTTCGCGTTCGTGAACGACGACAGCCCCGTCCGCTTCATCACTGACAAGGGCTCGCTGGTGGATAGGAACGGCGTGCTGCACGGTCGCAACTGGTTCTGCGAAACGGGCGCCGCGGGCCCCACGCCCTCGGGCGACCCGGACTGCGACGGCGACAAGTCGACCACCGGAGACGGCGTCGTCGTCGCCCGCGTTCGCGTTCTCGCCACCGATGAGCCGGGCACCGGCACCGTGACGGCGGTGCAGGAGGGCGTCGGCTACCCGATGACCTTTACCGTCACGGGCAAGCCGAAGACGCTTTCCGTTACGCCGCTGTTCGGCAAGGACACCATCCAGACCGGCGCCACCGCCCCGAGTAAATTTGGGAACGTAGCGCCGAAGTCCACAGACTGCTCCTTCGCCGCGACCGCCGCCGCTGTGCTGGGCGCGATCGACAACCCCGTCCTGTCCATTCTTGTGGTGAAGGCGAAGGACAACGACGGCGTCGACACCGTCGGCACGCTGCTCGAGTGGAACCACCCCTTCGTGGCGACGACGACCGCGCCCATCACGAAGCCGCTGCCACAGGGCGGCGTGGCGCTGCCTCAGACGCCGACCCTCGACACCGGTCCGCTCGGCGTTTCCTTCCCGCAGTTCGTCTGCGGTGGAAGCGAGACCGGCGACCTTACGCTGGAGGTTTCGTTCGCCAATTCGCCACTGAACAACGACTTAGGACACTGCGACCTTCCGCCGGGACCGTGCGGTAATGCGGAGCACGTTAACGTCACTGTCCACGTCGTCGGCCCAACGGCCAAGGTCGCACTCGCCGCGGATCCCCCCGTCGTCGACTGCAACGGCACCGCCACATCGAAGGTGACGGCAACGCTCACCACCGCCGACGGCAAGCCCGTCGCCAACGGCGTCGACGTGAAGTTCGGCGTGTCCGTTCTCGGCACGGCGAGTCCGATCGTCGCCAACTCGGGCGGCGGCACCGCCAGCACCGTCGTGACGCCGCTCAGTGGCGCGAACGACGCCTCGAGCCCGGGCCCCAAGGGTGTCCCCGTTATCGTCACTGCCGGCGATGTGGCCGCGTCGATACTGGTGCAATGCTCCGGCGCCACGGTCGCCCCGGCCGGCGGCGGTGGAGCGGCGCCCGGCGGCGGCGCGGCGCCTGCCGCCAGCAGCCCCGGCCGCATCAGCGGCCCCGACACCGGCAGCGGCGGATTCGCTGGCAGCCGCGGCCCCCTCAGCTGGTGGCCCGCCCTGGGCCTGGCCGCTGCCGCCTGCGCCCTCCTGGCCGTCCGCTTCGCCACGAAGCGCAGCGAGTAGCCCCGGGCGCGACATAGTCGTAACGAAGGAAGAGGCCGCGAAAGCGGCCTCTTCCTTTTGGTACACGCGAGTAGTACGAGCGCCATCCGCGGAGCGCAAGTCCAGCCCCGCAGAACTCCGTAGGGGCGTCCCTTGGGGCGCCCGCCCCCGTCCGCAGGGCCGAGGTGCGCCTACGCACCGGTGGATCCAGCGCCCAAGCCTCCACCTTCCAGCCTCACCCGCCCTCACGCCTTCTGGGCCACACACGTACCAGGCGGGCAGGGCAAGCCCAGCCCCTACGCCGTACCCGCCGGCCTCCACCATCCAGCCTCACCCGCCCTCTGGGCCCACACGTACCAGGCGGGCAGGGCAAGCCCAGCCCCTACGCCGCAGCACCCAGCCCCATCTGCCCCTCTGTGGCCTCTGTGACCTCTGTGGATCCCGCCCCTCCAGCTTCCATCGTCCAGCTTCCAGCTTCAACCACCCCCAACGCATCACCCCCGGACCACACCAGCCCTCGCCCCCAAGCCCCACTGTGCTGGCGGAGATAGGGGTTTCCCCGATGAAAATTTCCCCCCGAAGCCGGTTAACCTTTTGGGCGCGTCGGGCGTTATACGGCATGGCCCCCTTCAAGGGGCCATCGCAACGCATTCAACCCCGCAAGGAAGCGGAGTAGTCGCCCCGCGCATGGAGGAGGAAAGGAGGGCAGGAAGCCAACCGCCTGGACGTCGGAATCCCGGCCGTCGCGTCGCCATAACTCGGCCGAGGACGACGCGGGAAGCCCCGAAGACGGATCCGCCGGATGGCAAGAAGCCAAACACAAGAGAAGCAGCATCGGCCGGATTACGCGTTGGGCGTGCAAAAGACCGCTCCGCGTACCCCACAGGAGGAATAAGACTTGAAGACCACTGGATTCGCGGCCATCGCGATCATCGGAGCCATGATACTGGGCTTCGGTGCGCGCCTGTCCGCCCCCACCGCTCACGCCGACACGACGGCCGTCAGGGCCGTGAAGTGTGTATTTCTCGCTTCAGGAATCGACGGCGACCTGACCGACACAATTGTAGGAGCCGACGTCGACAAGGCTTGCGGCATCGCCCCGATGCTGCCCGCGGAC